>Ga0164318_10006191_pt1 | contig 11603 bp, 14 predicted proteins | sample GuaBasSedimGuay9_FD_113734 | JGI IMG/M metagenome (GOLD analysis project Ga0164318, IMG submission 113734) | Subseafloor sediment microbial communities from Guaymas Basin, Gulf of California, Mexico - Guay9, Core 4571-4, 0-3 cm | ecosystem: Environmental > Aquatic > Marine > Hydrothermal vents... | reverse complement strand
GCATTTAATGCTTTTTTTGCTATTTCAAAAAGTTTAATATGTTCATTGTCAGTTTTATAGTCACCAATACTATATTCTGATTTCCACACAAGTTTATTTTGATCTATTTTTATTTTCATTTTGTTCCCTTGTACAGTTTTTTTTGAAAATAGCAATCACTAAAATTATATTTTAAATTATTTTCTATCTAAAATTATCAAAAACCAATGGAGCTTTTACATCTTCTAGAGTTTTAAGATGTGCCATAACTTTTTGTAAATCATCAAGATTTTTTCCACTTACTCTTATCTCTTCACCTTGATTTGCGGCTGTTACTTTTAGTTTTAAGCTTTTTATCTCTTGTTGAATTATTTTGGCTTCAGGTGCTTCAATAGTATCTACAATTTTGTATGAAAATTTTCTATTATTTCCACTTGCATCTTCACTTTTTAACTCTTCAAGTGAATTAATAGAAACACCTCGTTTATTCATTTTAGAGATAAGTATATCTTTCATAGCATCAATTTTATTATCACTAGAGCTTAAAAGTGTTAAAACTTTTGCTCCCATATTTAAATCAATCTCTTTATCCATACCTTTAAAATCATAACGATTATCAACCTCTTTTTGAGCTTGAATAATCGCATTTTTCATCTCTTGCATATCTAACTTTGCAGATATATCAAAACTATGTTCTTTAGATTTTGCCATTTTAATTGCCTTTTAGTCGTTTCTCTCAGTTACTTCTAGTAAGTGCCAACCGAATTGTGTTTTAACAGGTCCATGAACAACGCCTACTTCATCATTGAAAACTACTTTATCAAATTCTGGAACCATTTGACCTTCACCAAATGTACCTAATGCTCCACCTTCGTTTCCTGATGGACATTGAGAATATGCTTTTGCTGCATCTTCAAATGTTGTTTCACCTGATGATATTTTTGTTTTTAAATCATTACATACTGACTCATCTGTTACTAATATATGTCTTGCACTTGCTGTTGCCATGTTTTATCCTTTTTATTTGTATAAATTTCTTGTATTATAGCAGGTTAATTTAAAATCAATCTTCTGTAGTAACCAATGCTAAGTTATTTAGAGAATATTTTTGCAAAATATCTAAAACTTTTATAACTCTATCGTAGGTTACATCTTTATCTATTCTTAATATTACAGGCTTGTCTTTTTTAATTACATTTGATAATTTATTGTCAAATTGTTCAAAAGATAATTCTGTTCCTAAATAAGCTAATGTTGTCTTTGACAATTCTACATTTAGTTGTTTTATCTCAACCTCTAACTCTTTTGCACTAGAGCTTGGTAGTGTTAAGTCTAAAACCAACTCCTCTTTTTTAAAAACAGAACTAACTATAAAAAATATTAAAAGTATAAATACAATATCTATTAGCGGTGTTATATCTGGGGTAAGTAGTTCTCTTTTTTTTCTCAATTTATATAAGCCATTAAATTTTATCTAAAATTATCTTTTCTAGTTTTATCTCTATATTATCTAATGCCCCTATAAAATAGTTGTATCCTATATAGTGTGGAATAGCCACAATAAGACCTGCAACAGTAGTAATAAGAGCAAGACTAATTCCACTAGAAAATACTGTAGGATCACCAAGACCTAGATGACTAATATTGTCAAATGAATTTAATATCCCAATAACAGTACCCAAAAGTCCAATAAGTGGAGATATAGAAGCTATAAGTTTAACTGTATTTAGTCCTGATTCAAGAGATTTTACTTTTAGTGCTACAAGAGATTGAATTTGTGCCACTTGAAAATATGTAGAATCTTTAATATCTTCTATAAGTTGATTGGATATTGTATCAATATCTTTATTTGCTTTAAAAAATACAAAACTTTTCCAAAGCATAATAGTAAATCCAATAATATTCATACATATTAGAATATAAACTATTATTCCACCACGCTCAATATAAGTTAAAAATTCCATCTATTTTACTAAGTTTAAAAAATCTTGAGGATTTTTAAACCCAATCATTCTTTTTTGTTTTTCCTCTTTACCATTTTTGTAAAAAATCATTGCAGGTGGTCCAAAAAGATTAAATTTTTTCATCAGTTCTTTATCTTCTTTGGTATTTTTTGTAACATCTACTTTTAGTAAAGTATATTTAGAAAGTTCATCTTTAACTTCCTTATCTTTAAAAGTAATTTTATCAAATTCTATACAACTTACACACCAAGTTGCCCAAAAGTCAATCATAATAGGTTTGTTTGAAGTTGCTATTGTATTATCTAGTTCTTTAACTGTTTTTATATATTGAAAAGGTAGTTTTTTACTATTTGCATCATCAAAACTTATTTTTATAAAAATAATAGAAATTACTACAAGAGTAATAGCAACTATTTTTCCAAAATTATTACCATTTTTTATAAGATAATATGCACTTCCAAGAAGTAATATCACAGCTAAAATAATTGTAACAATAGATGGTACTATTCTATCCAGCATCCAAATAGCAACGCCTAACATCACTACACCAAATACTTTAGATACAACCATCATCCAGCCCCCTGGTTTTGGCATATATTTTCCTGCACCAATTCCAATAGCTAAAAGTGGTACACCCATACCTAAACTCATAACAAATAATGCTAAACCACCTAGAATTGCATCACCTGTTTGTCCAATATAAACTAATGCACCTGCTAATGGTGGAGCAACACACGGACCAACAATTAAAGCAGATAAAAATCCCATAATAGCAATACCAAATATACCGCCACTTTTACTGCTATTATCACTTGTCTTATTTAAAGCAGTTTGCCAAGATGATGGAAGTGCTAATTCATAGTAACCAAACATTGAAAAAGCAAGTGCTACAAATACTGCTGAAAATCCAACTATTACGAAAGTATTTTGTAGCATTGCTTGAATATTTGCTCCAAATAATCCTGCTAATACACCTGCTACAGTATATGCAATACTCATAGAAAGTACATAGATTAATGATAAGATAAAACCTTTTGATGCAGACATCTTTCCACCGTCTTTATTTGAATGTTGTACTATAATACTTGATAAAATAGGAATCATAGGAAAAATACAAGGTGTAAGTGCTAGTAAAAGTCCAAATCCAAAAAATGTGATAAGAACCATCCATATACTACCACTTTTTAAAGTTTGAGTAATATTATCTGTTTCATTTAAAACTACATCTTTTTTAATCTCTTTTGCGATTAAAGGTGTAGGTGCTTTTGTAAATAAACTTACCTTTTTTGTATCATTATTAGAAATAACTTTTTTTGTACTATATGTTTTTTTCATAGGAGAATAGCAGATGCCTTTTTTTGAACATCCTTGGTATTCAAATTCTATTTTATAGTCATCTTTTCCTATTTTTGACTCTATTAAACTAAGTGGTACGCTAATGGTAAAAGTTCCCATATGAACTATAAAATTATGATATTCTACAGATTTTGGTAGTTTTAATTCTTTTATAAGATTTATATTTTTTGGTTCTACTATTGATACTTTTAAATACTCATCATATACATATATAGATTTATCTAAAGTAACTTTAAACTCTATATTAGTAGTTGTTTTATTTACTTTTACATTAAAAGCTTTATCTGGCTCTAAAAAATCATTATTTGAAAATAGTGCTGTAACAAATAATAAAATTACTAAAATATTTTTCATATTTTACCTTTAGGATTAATTTTTAAGAATATTAACATATTAATATTAATACAATATGAATAAATTTTAGTAAAGTTTAAATACTAAAATTTATACTTTTTCATTCATAAAATTTATAAATTTTTTTAATAATTTTAAATTTAGTTCATTACTCATATTATGATACATAATAGTTAACGCATCATATGATTGTAAAGCATTTTTATAAGATCTTTTAGTAGTTAGTGCATCAAATATATCACATATAGATATGATTTGAGAAAAAAAATGAATCTCATCAGCTTTTAATCCATAAGGATAGCCAGAACCATCAAGTTTTTCATGATGTTGCTCAATTATATCTAGCATTAATGCATCTGTATTGCCCATTTCTTTTAAAATTCTAACGCTATATGATGAATGATTTTTCATAATAGTAAACTCTTCATCAGTAAGTTTTCCTTTTTTATTTACTATCTCTGTAGGAATATCTTTTTTTCCCAAATCATGTAAAATAGCTGCCATACCAATAGTATGAATATCTTTTTGAGGAAACTTTAAATAAGAAGCAAATCCAACTGCATAGATGGAAACATTTACACTATGAGTGTAAGTATAATAATCATAAGATGTAACACCCATCATAGCTTTTATAGCTGACTTATCATTAAATACTAAACTTATAGTATCATTTAATAATGCACTTGTTCTTTCTATTTTATCGGTATTTAAATCACCAAGAAAAAGCTCATTCATAGTATCAGCAGCCATCTCTTGAAGCATTTTAGATTTTTTTTCTACAGATACACTATCATCATATATTAATTTTGACATATATTCTTGGGTGTCTGTTTCATACTGATTATGATCTTTTGTTAAAACATAAGCATCTCTAATCTTTAAAGCTTTTATAGTATCTAAAACTTCATTTCCATATTTTTCGTTTGCAGAAACTAAAGTTTTAAACATATTATTAGTATTCTTATAATAAATAGGATAACTATAAATATGCCCAGATTCTAAAGCTTTTAATGAGATATGAGTAAGTTTAACTTTTGTATGTGTCATAAATTTATAAATCCTCTTTTTATTTTGTGTATTTATATTACCATAATTATGATAGAATCACAATATAAATTAAATAAAAAAGAGAAAAAATAATTATGAGTAAACAACATTTAAAACAATTTATAGGTTTTGGTATAGCAGGTAATTTTGCCCATCATTTAGAGCAAGCTGGTGAAGCTAGTGATTTTGTAGATGTAAAAGTTGATGATGTAAACGCACCAAAAGGTATATTTCCTTTTTATCTTCCTAAAAGTGAAAGTTTTTTAGGTACTTATCCCCTTTCAAGTCATAATATAAATCATCCCCGAAGTCAAGATGGAAACTTACAAATGGAACCAGAAGTTGCTCTTATTTGTGAAATAAAATATGAAAACAATAAAGTTGTAAATATAACACCAAACTTTTTTACAGCTTATAATGATTGTAGTATTCGTAAAGATAATGCAAAAAAAATAAGTGAAAAGAAAAATTGGGGAGTAGAAACAAAAGGTATCTCTTCGCAAATTATATCTATAGATAAGTTTGAAAAAGGCGGTTGTATGGATAGTTTTCACATAGCTTCTTTTTTAAAAAGAGATGGTATTGTTTATCCTTATGGTGAAGATAGTCCTGTGCAAACTTATAATTATTTTTATGGACAATTAAAAGATTGGATAATAGAAAAACTAAATAATCAAAAAGACAATGGTCCATTGGAAGATTTAAATATACACTTAAAAAATAGTAAATATCCTGAAGGTATGGTTATAAGTATAGGAGCTACAAGTTATACAGAATTTGGAGAGAGTACATTTCTGGAAATTGGTGATGAAATCTTTGTATATGTTTATGATTCAAATAAATATAATTTTGAAGAGATATTTAACCATGCTAAAAATGATACTAAAGAAGAATTGGTTGGTTGCTCTTTACTATCTCAAAATATAATATAAAGTAATCTTAAAAGATTACTTTACAGTAGCTACAATATCTCCAAAGCTAACTTTATTGTTTACTAGATTTTCTAACTCTACCATATCTTTTTCCCAAAATAATAGAACAGTAGAACCCATTTCAAAGTAACCTAAACAATCACCTTTTTCAATATGTAAATCATCATATTCATAAACTTGAGTATTGAATACATCACTATTTGTTTTTACTTTTTCTTCAAATGTAAATACCATTTTACCTACATTTAATGCTCCAACAAACACCATATAGAAAAATTTATTATCTGTAGTTTTACACTCTAAAATAGCTCTTTCATTTTCTATAAAAAGATTTTCTTGTTTATTTAAATATGTAAAATTAACAGGGTATAATTTACCTGGAACATGTATGAATTTTGTTACTTGAAAACTAAAACTTGCATGGTATCTATGATAATCTTTTGGACTTAGATAAAAATTCATAAACTTTCCATCTTCTAATTTTTGAATATTATCATAGTCAATATTATCAGTTAATAAATCTTTTACGCTATAACTCATACCTTTTACTTGTAAAGCTGTCTCATTTTTTATATCACCAGCTTCACTTATAAAACTATCAGCAGGAGATATAAAGTTATCCAAACTATGGTCTATATCTCTAGGAACTTTAAGTTCTCTTGTAAATAGTTTATTTAATGTTTTATAACTATTAGGTTCATTAAATTCAGACATATCAAGTCCAAGTATTTTTACATATCCATTATTTATAATACTTTGAATTGATGGTGAAAATTCTTTTGTAGCAAATTTATGAAAAATATTTGAAATCTTATTTGTAATATGCACTTTTAGTTTTCCTTTATTTGTGTGTTTGGTATAAATATATAAAGCTTACCTTGTTGTTTCATTTTACCTGCTAACTCTTGGGCTTCTTCTCCATTTCCAAAGAAAAAGTCTGCTCTTATTTTACCTTTGATTGCTCCACCTGTATCTGCTGCTATCATTAGTTGATTTATAGGTTTATTTGTGATGGGATTTGTTGTATTTATAAATACGGGAAAACCTAGTGGTATATATTTTCTATCAACTGCTAAATTTCTATTTGCTACAAGTTGTGTACCTAAACTACCAGTAGCAGCTTTTATACTATGTTTAAAAAATACATAACTATTATTTAAATTTAAAATTTCATCTATTTTATCTGGATTTTCAATTAGCCATTTTTTTATGCTTTGTAGTGAAACTTCACTTTTGGTTAATACACCTAATTTTATAAGTTTTTTGCCTATAGCATAGTATTTTCTACCATTTTGTTGAGCATAAGCAATATTTAGAATTTTACCATTAGGAAATTTTATTTTTCCACTTCCTTGTATATGTAGGAAAAAAAGATCAATCTTGTCATCAACATAACATATTGGTTTTAGATGTATACTTTTTGTAGGATCAATAGCTTCTATTTGAGCTCTTGTATAATATGGTACAATCTTATTCCCTTCTAATTTACCTCTTAATAGATAATCTTTTAGCTTAGGATATGCCTTTTTAATATCAATAGTAAGTAAATCTGAAGGTATAGAATATACAGGATATTTGTATTTTTTTGTTTTGTAACGATTTCCATTTAATAATGGTTCATAATAACCAGTAATTATACCAGTGTCCTTTTTCTTATTTTCTAATAATTTATATGGAGTAAAATTTGACATAAAAAAATCTTTTGCATTAGTTGTTGCATTTATATCATTTGTTTTTTTACACACTTCTTTTAAATTGTCATATTTTTTAGATACTTTACAATCTTTTTGAAATACTTGAAGTGCAAAAGTTAAATCATCTGCTTCAAATCCTACTATCTCATCCCAGTCAGCTTTTTGTACAGTTGCATTTGATATATTCTTTTTTTGTTCAATTTTTGCAGAACATCCAGCAAATATAAAAAGTGCAATTAAAAAAGGTATAATAATCTTTAACTGTTGCATTGTGTCACTAGCTCCTTTTTTATTTTTTCTTGATTTAATTTCAGAATAGTTTGTTTTTTAATCTCTTCAAATCTATCTTTATCACAACTTAACTCTTTTGCAATAGTATCTTCATCATTGTTTTCTAGTTTAAGTTTGTAGTATTTAAATTCTTTTTTTGTAAGTTTTCTTTTTAAAACTTCAGTTAATTGTTCATCACTTTTTAAAATACCTACAATTTTTTTTATATCTTTTGTTAATTCTTGTGTTACATTTTCTAATATTATCATTATTTTATCCATTCTTTTAATTTATCTATATCATTATAGCTAGTCATATCTAATTGTATCGGTGTGATTGACACAAAATTATCTTTGACTGCTTCAAAATCACAACTTTTTGTTTTATTTGGTGTCCAAATTAATGGATGCAACCCTATCCAATATACCTCTTCACCTCTAGGAGATACATATCTATGTGAATCATTTCCATATTCTCTATATCCTGCATTTGTGATTTGTATACCTTTGCACTCTTCTATGCTACATGGTGGAATATTTATATTTAATAGCTTTCGTTCCCCTAAAGGAAAATCATCATTTAAAATTTTGATAGCAATATCTTTTATAGTTTTCATAGCTAGTTCATATTCCCAGGCATTTTTATTTGCATTGTTTAGGTCATTGAAAACTTGACTAATAGATACAGCAGGAACTCCTTGCAGTACCGCTTCACTTGCTCCTGCTACAGTTCCACTATATGTTATATCTTCCCCCATATTTGAGCCAACATTGATACCACTTATTACTAAATCTGGCTTATTATTATCTGCATATAAGTTATTTAGACCAACAAAAACACAATCTGTTGGTGTTCCATCATCCATTTTATAATATTCATCATCAACACCTATTAACTTTAAAGGTCTTGTCAATGTCATACTATGCGCAGATGCAGATTTTTCTGTTGCAGGGGCAACTATAATTAGTTGGGCAATAGGTTCTAAAGCCTCAATAAGTTTTTTTAAACCTTTTGCATCCCAACCATCATCATTTGTTAAAAATATTCTTTTATTTTTCAATTTTATCAACTCTTTTTCTAATTTATCTTATTATAGCGTAATTCTTATAAATCAAATAATTATTAACTATAATTAAATTTTAAGTTGATAATAGTTATCATTTCCAAAATTAAACATAGGAATTGTTATGAAACTATCAGAAATACCATTAAATAAAAATGCAAAAATAATAAAAGTAGAATGTTCAGATGATTTAAAACAAAGATTTTATTCATTTGGTATCATAAAAGGGGCAACAGTTTGTGTAGAAACTGTAAGTTTAGCTAAAAATACAATGGAGATAAATGTTGAAGATACATCTATAGGAATTAGAGTTGAAGAAGCAAAAACTATAGAAGTGGAGATGATATAATGGGAGAGTGTAATTTAGAAAATAATTCACTGAAACCTATGAAAATCGTTCTTGCTGGACAACCCAATGTTGGAAAGTCATCGCTTATAAATGCTATGACAAATGCTCAACTAAAAGTTGGAAATTTTAGTGGTGTAACGGTTGAAAAAACAGAAATATGTTTTGAGCATCATTGTCATGCAGTTGAGATGATTGATTTACCTGGAACTTATAGTGTAAATGGTTTTTCACAAGAAGAAAAAGTTGCTCGTGACTATCTTTTAAATGAAGATTATGATGTGATTATAAATGTAATAGACTCTACACATCTTACAAGAAATTTACTTTTAACTTTAGAGCTATTAAATTTAAATAAAAAAATGGTTCTAGCTTTAAATATGTATGATGAAGCACAAAAAGATGGAATCATTATAGATATAAAACAAATTGAAGCAATTACTGGAATCCCTACTGTTGCAGTTTCTGCAAATACAAAAGAGGGTGTTGATAAGCTTCTGGATACCGTTCATGAAAAATATGATCTGGAAAAAAGATTAAAAACAAATATAACTTATAGTGATACTATTGAAAATGGTATTTTTAATATTAAAGAGTTTTTAGATAGTAAAAATTATGAATATAAAGATTTAAATAGCAGAGAGATGGCTATAAAACTTATCATAGAGGATAAAGAATTTTTCAAAGCTATTCATGATGAACCAATTTTTATGGAACTTCAACCATTGGTAATCAATGAAGTAAATGATATATATTCTTATTTTGAAACAAAAGATTTAGTTGAAATACAATCACAAGAGCATCATTCTATAGCTCGTGGTATTAGAGCTGAAACAGTTAAAAGAGCAGATAAAAAGAAACCTAAACAATTAACAAAAAAAATAGATGATATTCTTATAAATAAATTTGTTGGAATTCCAATATTTTTATTTTTAATGTGGGGACTATTTCAACTTACTTTTGAAATAGGTGCTATTCCTATGGATTATATTGATGCAGGAATTGGTTGGTTTGGTGATGCAGTTGGTGCTAGTATATCTCACGAAGGGCTTCGTTCGCTTATAGTTGATGGTATTATAAATGGTGTTGGTGCTGTTTTGATGTTTTTACCAAATATTATTATACTTTATATAGGTATTGCACTTCTTGAAACAACTGGATATATGAGTAGAGTTGCTTTTTTACTTGATGGATTTTTTCATAAATTTGGACTTCATGGTAAAAGTTTCATACCTTTAGTTACTGGATTTGGTTGTACAGTTCCTGCTTATATGGCTACACGAACACTAAAAAATGAGAAAGATAGACTTATCACACTTTATATATTAGGGTTTATGAGTTGTGGAGCTAGGCTTCCTATTTATGTACTTTTTGCAGGAGCTTTTTTCTCTGCTTCATCTGCTGGAAATGTAATATTTGCTATTTATATTTTAGGTGCATTGATGGGGCTTGTAATGGCAAAAGTTTTAAGAGTAACTGCATTTAAAGGTGAAGATGAGCCTTTTGTTATGGAGATGCCAAAATATAGAATGCCAACAATGAAACTTCTTTGGTTTATCGTATCAAAAGAAGCATGGATGTATTTAAAAAAAGCAGGTACATTTATACTTGCAGCTACTATCTTAATATGGTTCGCTTCAAACTATCCAAAAGTAGATGACCCATCACCAAAAGCACAATTAGAACAAAGTTATTTAGGAATTATGGGAAAATCTACACAGTTCTTATTTGATCCTATTGGACTTGATTGGCGACAAACTGTAGCACTTGAAACAGGACTTGCTGCAAAAGAAGTAGTTGTAGCTACTTTAGGAATTTTATACAATGTAGGTGAAGATTTAGATGAGACAAGTGGAGCATTGCTTGATGCTATTAAACAGCAAATTCCATTTGCAAGTGCTGTATCTTTTATAGTGTTTGTTATGATATATCTTCCTTGTTTTGCAGCAAGTATGGTTTTTGTAAAAGAAGCAGGTGGATACAATCACCTTGTATATCTATTTATACTGACTACTGTTGTAGCTTGGGTTATGAGTTTTCTAGCTTATAATATTACTTTAGCTATTACATAAGATTATGTTTATACTTATACCTACAATTATTATTTTTCTTTGTATCTCTTATTTACAAATAAATGATGATGTAGGTGTAACAACTCAAGTAATATTATATATTTTAATGTTACTTACTACTTTAATATCTCTATTTTTATATAAAAAAGTTAAAAATGATATGAATCTACAAGATGTAAATAGTATCTTAATTGAGATAGAAAGATTAAATCAGAAGATAGATAAAACTACTGATGAAAAAATAATATTAGGGTTAAAACATAAAATAGAACTACTTGAAAAAGAAAAAGAGACTAAATACCACTAAATAAGCTATATTTTAGTAAAATACAAAAAATATATATTTAAGGCACAATTCAATGAAATTTTCAAGAAGTTTTATACCAACAACAAAAGAAACACCATCAGATGCGACACTTCCATCACACCAATATTTAATAAGAGCAGGATTTATAAACCAACAAGGTAGTGGGCTTTACAATTATCTACCTTTAGGAAAAATTGTTTTAGATAAAATTAGAGCTAT
>Ga0164318_10006190_pt1 | contig 11604 bp, 13 predicted proteins | sample GuaBasSedimGuay9_FD_113734 | JGI IMG/M metagenome (GOLD analysis project Ga0164318, IMG submission 113734) | Subseafloor sediment microbial communities from Guaymas Basin, Gulf of California, Mexico - Guay9, Core 4571-4, 0-3 cm | ecosystem: Environmental > Aquatic > Marine > Hydrothermal vents... | reverse complement strand
TTACACTGTTTATATCCTATGCCGCTATTCTTGTGCTTTCCGTTAACGGCCAGGTATTTCCTGCGGTGCTGTCGCAGATTAATGCTACATCCTTTGAACAGGGAATTCTACTCTCCTTTTTATTTATTATGTTTCCATTTACCTCTGCCGCTATAGGTCTGCTTACAGACAGGGTGGGGAAGCGTTTTGTCCTTGCAGGGGGAGCGCTGCTGTTGGGGATTCCTTTCCTTATTTCAGCTTTTGTGGGGAGTTTCTGGGTTCGTACATTTGCCGTTATTCTTTTCGGGATAGGAATGGGTACGGTAGAGGGGCAGACATCCGCTCTTTTATCCGACTCATTCCCCGGAAAAGAACGTTCTGTTATGAATATTTCACAGACGTTTTTTTCCATAGGCGCAGCCGGGGGGCCTTTTTTAATTGTTGTTCTCTACAGACTGTTTCCCTCCATGGATCTGTTTGCCATTTTCTTAACGGCGGGTCTGCTGGGTATATTTTTGTCTGTGGGATTTCTTTTTCTAAAAACGGAACGGGCCATGGCTCCATCGGCGGTAAATATCAATCTTCATGATCTTCTATCCGACAGAAACTGGAAACTGCTTGCTGCAGGGCTCTTTGCCTATGTTGCATCGGAGATGGGAACTGTAAGCTGGCTTGCAAAGTACGGCACAAATTTTCTCGGCCTCTCTGTAAAAACGGGGCCTGTCTGTATTGCACTCTTCTGGACTGGACTCGGCATAAGCAGGTTTGCGGTTGGTTCCGGTTTTAACAGATTTAAAAGCAGGCACATTCTTCTCTTTTCTTTTTCTTTAACCCTTATGTTTCAGCTTTTGGCTTTCAGTACTTTAAAGTTATGGGTTGTGTTCCCTTCGATACTGTTTATGGGAATAGGTATGGGGCCTGTCTGGCCTACAATAGTTTCGGTTGCCGGTGCACGATACAGCGGTTCCAACGGTTTTGCTGTGGGGGCACTTATTGCGATGGGGGGGCTTGCCGTTTCTGCGGTTCAGCCTTTAATAGGCTTTTTGGCAAAACAGGAAGTATTGGGGCTTAGGTATGCTCTTCTTTCACTTTCTCTGCTTACAGTCTATAATATTATCCGGTTTGGCTTTGCAAAAAACTGGGACTAGACTTGCAGGTATATTTTGCTGGACGAAATTGTGTTTCTGGTATAACTTCTCTTTATTGGATTTGAATTAATGGAAGACAGACTAAAAGTAATAAAAGCCAAGAAGAAAAAGAACAATATTTATTACAGTTCATATAATCCGGCTTCTGACTTAATGTACGACATAGAGGACGGCAATGAAGACTTTTTATGGATGATTTATGAGATAGAGAGACTTCGGGAAGAAAACAGGCAGCTAAAGGAATTCGTAGAACACGTTAAAGGAACAATATAAGTATATGACGGATATTTTTATTAAGGATGTTAAAGATATTAAGGATATGCGGAGATTTATAAATTATGCTTAAAAGGTTCAGCATATCTTTGGAGGACGACCTTCTTAAAAAGTTTGATGCTTTAATAGCCGGGGAGGGCTATTCCAATAGGTCAGAGGCTGTGCGTGATCTAATACGCGATATCTTTGTACAGAGAGAGTGGCTGGAGGGCGATGCCGAAACAGCCGGTGTAGCAGTTTTGGTTTATGATCATCACAGGCATGAACTATCCCAGAAACTTGTAGATGTTCAGCATCATGACTACAGATGCATAGTTTCATCGCTCCATATTCATCTTGATGAGCATAACTGCCTTGAGGTTATTGTGTTAAAGGGAAAGGCTAAAAAGATACAGAGGCTGGCCGATTCCCTTATAAGTACGCGCGGGGTTATCCATGGCCGTTTTATCGGAACAACAACAGGAAAAGAGCTCTTGTAGAGCTGTAAAATCTACTATTAAATTTATTATTGTGAGGAGATAAAATTGAAAAAGCTTGTTATTTTTGTTCTGCTGCTTACAGCATTTGTTCTGCCAATAAATTATTTGTCGGCTGGAACAAAAGGATTGCCCAACGGCCTCTATGCCGTTATGGAAACAAGTAAGGGTGAGATTATACTGGAACTTGAGTATAAGAAAACTCCTATGACAGTTATGAACTTTGTGGGATTGGCAGAAGGTACAATTAAATTTAAAAATAAAGAAGGAAAGCATTACTATGACGGTGTAAAATTCCACAGGGTTATACCTAATTTTATGATACAGTCCGGCGACCCTCTCGGTACAGGGGCGGGAGGCCCGGGTTATGAATTCCCAAACGAAGTCCGTTCCGACCTTAAATTCGATAAACCTGGGATTCTAGGCATGGCGAACAGAGGCCCCAATACTAACGGGAGCCAGTTCTTTATAACCCATGCAGCGACCCCGTGGCTGGACGGCTATTATACTGTTTTCGGGCATGTTGTAGAAGGGCAGAATGTCGTTAGCGCAATTGGGCAGGGTGATACTATTAAAACGGTAAGAATATTAAGAATAGGCTCAGAAGCCGAAAGATTTAAAGCAACGCAGGCTGCTTTTGATAAACTTGTAAAAACAGCAAAGGCAGATATAGTGAGAAAAGTTAAGGAGAAAAGAGCAATGGATTTAAAGATGATTAATGAAAAATGGCCGAATGCTGTAGAAACAAAGAGCGGCCTCAGGTATGTAGTTTTAAAAAAAGGCACGGGAGGCAGCAGCCCTGCAGACGGAACGGCTGTGACTGTTAATTATGAGGGGAAGCTTTTAGACGGGAAACTCTTCGACAGTTCATACAAGAGGGGCAAACCTGCAACATTTAAGATTGGGCAGGTTATAGAGGGCTGGAACGAAGCTTTAAAAGCTATGAAAAAGGGAGAAGAGCGGCTGCTTATAATACCTCCTGAACTTGGATATGGCAAAAGGGGTTATCCCGGTATAATTCCGCCGAATTCCTTTTTAATCTTTAAAGTGGAACTCCTTGATTTTTAAGGAATCTTGCTGGCAAGTTTTTTAAAGGTTGAATCTGCGTGGCCGAAAAATATTTTATAAGCCGCGCAGAGATAGGTGGCCTTTTTGTTTTGTGCTCTCTCGGTGCCGGAGGTGTTTATAATTGGGTGAACTAAATTGGTTTTGGGGCTGTACTGCCTGTATTTAGGGCAGCCGCCCCAGCAGTGCTTTAGCCATGGGCAGTTCAGGCATTCCTGTGGAAGGTCGGTTTTGCGTAAACCGAATTCTTTTTGAAGCGGGCTGTTAAGCATATCGATTATTCTTCCGTCTGTGATATTTCCAAGTTTCCACCCGGGTTCAACAAAAAAATCACAGGAATATACATCCCCGTTATGTTCTATTACAACGTATTTGCCGCATTCTTTCTGTAGAGTACATTCCGGAGCTTCCATACCCGCATATGTGAAAAGAATGGAATCGAACCACCTTATAGAGGTTGTGGGAGTTCCCTTTTTAAAATCCGATACCCATAGATCAAAGATTTTACATAAAAATTTTCCGTAATCTTCCGGTGTAACAGAGAAATTTGCTATTCTGCCCGGATGAAGAGGATCTGCCTCTACACAGGGTATAAACTGCATATAGTTTAAGCCGTTATTTTTGTGGAATTCATATATTTCTTCCGGATACCTCACCGAGTAGTCTGTTACTACGGACAGGGCATTAACATCTACGCCCCTGTTAAGCAGAATATCTCTTGCACGGACGACTTTTCCCCAGCTCGGCTTACCTCCCTTAAGGAGCCTGTACCTGTCATGTATATGTTTCGGACCGTCCAGGGATAAGCCGACTAAAAACTTATACTCGTACAAAAATTCCGCCCAGTTTTTATCTATTAGTATTCCGTTTGTCTGGAGCCCGTTAGCGACCGTCTGTCCGGCTCTTCCGTATATCCTTGTGTAGTTTACGGCTTTTTCGAAAAACTCTCTTCCCATAAGGGTCGGTTCTCCCCCCTGCCAGCCGAAGGATAGGTTGGAACCACCCTGATGCATGATCTGCCTTATCATTCGCTTTAAAACGGAATCGTCCATTCTGTGTATTTTTGTTTCGGGAAACAGTCCGGATTTCGATGAGTAAAAGCAGTATGTGCAGGCCATGTTGCAATCAGGGCCTGCAGGTTTTATAAGGACAGATTCCAGGTTTTTCATAGAGTCTACTCGATATGCGGATGATCTCCGTATTTTATTTTAACATCCAGTCCGTCGTTTAGGATAGATCTGCGTGCCGCCTCTACAACGAGCTCGTTTATAAAACTGTTTGCAGGAGTTGCTATAATTCCCTTTTTATCGGTGCTTTCTATTGTGCTGCGCCGTAAAGCCATAGCTTTTTCTTCCGGAAGTCCGGATGCGCCGGCTTCCATTCTGTTAATTGTTGTAATAGTGGCTGCAATGGAATTGAACCCATAACCTACCGGTTTGTATCCGTCTCCCTCCCACGGTACAAGCCTGTAAAAATCCGGATTTACAAAGTTAAAGTGAGAACCTGCAACCCCGATTCCCTTAAGATAGCTATGTGTTACCCCTCTGAACTGGTCATTGTGCTTAATCATTCCATTCTTACCGTTCCCTTCGCAGAACATTGTCAGGCACTGTTCATTACTCCCGGCGCCGTCGTCGGGATACCCGAGGCCGTCGATTACAGAAAGTATTGCTCCGTTTTCGTAATGCACTCTGCCGTGCGACCATAGAAAGCCCTCATTTCCATTGGGGAATTTCCCCTTTATCCCGCTAACAGATACTTTTACAGGTTTTAACCCTGTAATGAAGTAGACAAGGTCAACATAATGACACCCTACATAGGTAAAAGGGTCTGTTTTATCTGTGGTAAACCAATTCTGAAAATTAGAAAATCTGTAGAGATACGGCTCTATCATCTTGGCTTCACCCATAACGAATTCTCCGAAATGGCCGAGTGAATAATGCCTTTTAGCAAGGAGAGACCTTCTGTCGAAGCGTTTATGGTATTCTACGCCGATAAAGAGCCCTTTCTTATATGCAAGGGCTTTAATTTCCTCCGATTGGTTATAACTGAGAACAAGGGGTTTAACACAGAGAACATTCTGATCTGCATTTAGTGCATCCATAATAACCTGATAGTGAAGCTGGTCCGGCATGGCAACAACAACAGCCTGCCGTGGTTTCATGCTGTTTATAACTTCTCTGTACAGTTCCGGGAAATTGCCTGTTTCCGGCTCAGAAAAAGACGGATACGGGGTAAATTCCTGCCCGGGGAAGGCCTCTTTAATTTCTTTATTGCTTTTTAACGCTTTTAAAGGCGGGTTGTTCAAAGCACAAATACTAATTTCTCCCACAATTCCGGTCCGTTGGAGATGGTAAATTGAAGGTAGAATAAGATCGTTGGTTATCATACCTCCGCCGACGATAGTTACATCTGTTGATTTCATATTTTCCTCCCTCATTGTTACTGTTAAATTAAAAACATATTAGGTTATTAATTATAGTTTTAGGAGCTGTTAATGTCAAGAAATAAAAAACGCCCGCCTTAAAGGGAGGAAAAAGGCAGGCGTTTTGGGATAACGCTAGTTAAGATTTATAGTTTCTTCTGTAAAGTTTATAGCGTAGAATGGTGTTAAAGTAATGGTTTCGGCTACTGTTTTTCTGTCCGGCTTCCTGCTGTATTTTTTATCCTCAAATGGAAGAATGCTTGCGTAGAGCGGATATTCAGCTGCCTCTTCTACTTCTATTCGTTTCATCTCACACCTCCTATAGAATCCTCTATTAAGAGGAGATTTGGTTAAAACAGAATTTGAAATATGATTTCATATTCTGTTTGATAATAATATAATAAGGAATTAAAATAGAGTCAACAAAAATAAATATTTTCTTGCTGCTTTACATGGAAGGAGTAAATGCGTATAGTAAAAGGAAATGAAAGAAAACGAAAATGCTTTTGTTGAGGAAAGAAGACAGAGAATTCTCTCGCTTATTAAAAAGAACGGAAGAGTTACCGTTAAAGAGCTCAGCGGCATATTTAAGATATCAGAGGTCTCGGTAAGACAGGATTTAAATGTACTTGCCGCTCTGGGCAGAATTATACGAACGCATGGCGGTGCTGTGTATGTTGCTTTTGATGAACCGGAGCTGTCCTTTCCCATGCGAAGGCAGAAGCAGAAGAAAGAGAAAGAGGCAATCGGCAAAGCAGCTGCAGATTTAATTGAGGATGGCGAGGTCATATTTTTAGATGCAAGTTCTACCGCTTCCTTTATTCCTCCATTCCTGGAAAAGAGGCGTGAGGTGACCGTTATAACCAACAATATAGAAACCGCATTTAGACTTAACAGTCTTAAGCAAATATCTGTTATACTTACCGGGGGGAAGGTGAGGAAAGAAACTCTTTCCCTTGTAGATGCTTCGCTTTCCTGTATTCTGCCGGAGGGAAATATATCTAAAGCATTTTTCGGAGCCTGGGGGCTGTCGCTAAAAGAGGGTTTAACAGATGTTAATTCGGAAGAAATAGCTGTAAAAAGAGCTGTGCTTAAACGGGCGAAAACAGTAGTGGTTCTTCTGGACTCTACAAAGTGGGGACGTGTTTCTTTTAAAACCTTTGCGCAGATTAATGAAGTGGATGCTGTTATAACAGATAACAGAGCCCCTGCAGAAATAGTCAATGTGTTAAAGGGGAGAGACATAAGGGTTATTACTGTTTAATTTTCAGGAGGATTACATGAATTATCTACTCGGAATAGATATAGGGACTTCGGGATGTAAGAGTATATTAATCGATGATAAGGGAAGTATAGCCGGCGCAGTTTTAAAGGAGTATAAACTCTATACTCCTAAAGCAGGATGGTCGGAGCAGGATCCGGAGGACTGGTGGAATGCAGTTATAGAAGGTATTCGGGAGCTGCTTGGCAGGACAGGAATACCAGGTGAAAACATAAAAGGCATCGGCTTAAGCGGCCAGATGCACGGACTGGTTGCCCTTGATAAAAATGACAGAGTTATACGACGCGCAATTCTATGGAATGATCAGAGGACTTCCGAGCAGTGTAAGCAGATAACACAAAAAGCCGGCGGGCTTAACGGGCTTCTTGGACTTACAAATAACAGGATGCTTCCCGGTTATACAGGCGGTAAGCTCCTCTGGCTTAAGGAAAAAGAACCTAAGAATTATGAAAAGATGACTCATTTTCTTAATCCGAAAGATTATATCAGACTGCGCCTTACAGGAGAAAGAGCTACCGAGGTTTCGGATGCCTCCGGGACCGGTCTGTTTGATGTTAAAAACAGAAGATGGTCGAAGGAACTGCTTAGTCTGTTGGAGCTTACGTCGGAAATGTTTCCTCCGTGTTATGAATCTTCCGAAATGTCCGGACGTATTACAGCTTCCATATCCGGGCAGACCGGACTTCCGAAAGGTCTGCCTGTTGTCGGAGGAGGCGGAGATGCCGTTGTGCAGACAACAGGGATGGGGCTTATTAAGCCCGGCGTGGTCGGCACAATAATCGGTACCTCTGGCATTGTAGCTATGGGACTTAACGAATACCACCCTAACCCGGAAGGACTACTCCAGGTGTTCTGCAACAATACACCCCGAACATGGCACGCAATGGGAGTTACACTGAATGCAGGGGGAACCTACAGATGGTTCCGCGATGCACTCGGGGAAGCTGAAGTACAGAAGGCTTTAAAAACAGGCGAGGATGTGTATACCCTTATGGATAAAGCAGCGGCTCAAGCTAAGCCCGGTTCCAGGGGCTTAATTTTTCTCCCCTACCTTATAGGAGAACGCTGCCCCTATACCGACCCGACTGCGCGCGGGGCTTTTATCGGATTGGGGCTTCACCACGGAAAGGCGGAGGTGATTCGTTCCATTCTGGAAGGTGTGGTTTTTAGTCTGCTGGACGTCTATGCGTTAATCCGGACAATGGATAATTCCATAACTGAAATACGGACATCCGGGGGCGGTTCACTTAGCCCTCTATGGAGGCAGATTCAGGCCGATGTTTTTCAGAGTCCCGTAATTACTGTAAGCGGAAGCGGGGAAGGCGGTGCATATGGTGCGGCGCTTGTGGCCGGCGCGGGAGTTGGTGTCTGGTCCAGTGTGGATGAGGCAATCGGTGTGTTAAAGAAGGAAACAGAAACTAATCCTAATCCTGAAAACAGGCTAATATATGAGGATATTTACGGTATTTATCATAGCCTTTACAGTGCACTTAAACCTGCCTACCATGCACTTGCAGAGCTGGATAAATAGGAGCTTTATACGATGTCTATGGGAAAGGTAATTGTAGGCATAGGTGAAATACTCTGGGATCGTTTCCCAGACCATAAAACTTTAGGAGGGGCTCCAACGAATTTCGCCTATCATGCCTCTGCTCTGGGCAACACCGGCATTGTTGTTAGCAGGCTGGGCACAGATGAACTCGGAAGGGAAGCTCGTTCCCTTATCCGTTCTCTTAAAATGGACGGTAGGAATCTGCAGGACGATAGTGAACATGCTACCGGCACCGTAGAGGTTGCTTTAGATAAAAATGGTATTCCGGATTACACAATAAAAGAAAATGTCGCATGGGATTTTATAGAATGGACTGAAGAGCTTTCTGAACTTGCTAACAATACAAATGCGGTGTGTTATGGCACCCTTGCTCAGCGGTCGTCGGTTTCACGTACAACCATACAGGAGTTTCTTAAAACTGTAAGTAATGATACTCTTCGTGTGTTTGATATTAACCTACGGCAGCATTTTTATTCCAGAGAGATAATTGAAAACTCCCTCGGTTTTGCCGATGTATTAAAGCTCAATGACGATGAAATAGATACCGTTTCGGAATTGCTCGGCCTTAAAGAATCTCTCACGCCGGAAAATAAATGCAGACTCATTCTTGAAACATTCGGACTTAATCTGGTCTGTGCTACTCTTGGCAGTGTGGGGAGTATCCTTGTATCTAAGGAAAAAACGGTGAGGAGCAGAGGCTACAGTGTAAAGGTGGAAGATACTGTGGGAGCGGGTGATGCATTTACAGCTGCGCTCATACACCATCTCCTTAAAGGTACTCCCTTGAAGGAGACTAATGAACGTTGCAACCGTTATGCTGCCTGGGTTGCCTCTAAGAGGGGCGGTACACCGGAAACAGACAGGGGCGTTATTAAGACTGTAAAGTAAAGGACAGGCGAAAATCGTTGCAATACTTACCCTATTGCAACCGTTTGCAGATGCAAGGACATCCGGAACAGCTGTTACAAGAATATTTTCTGTTCTTCATGTGTACAACAGGGATGAACAAAAAGCTTTTGATTATCTTAAAAAGCTCAAAAACAGTGTACAGGTATATACAAAACACGGCGGCGGCGGAACTGTTCCTGTTGGAATAGGCCAGGCTGGCATGGGTATTTTCTTTATTGTGGATGCTATGAAAACACAGCAGAGCGGCTACGATGTAGTTCTATCTTTCCCGATAGCGTACCTTACTCTTAAAGGTATTCTCGCGGGAATCGACCCGAATGTAGAGGATATGGCATTTAGCCTCGGCAGTTCAAGATTACGGGTTTTCCGGATCGTAACCCTTCCTCTGTTTGCAGCTTCTTTGGCAGATTTTGCCACACCGTTAATACTGGCAGGAAACAGTTTTCCTGTATTGCCGACAGAGGCTTTTTTACAGATAACAGGTCTTTACGATTTAAAGGGAGGGGCTACTCTGTCCTTTGTGCTTTTAATACCTTCTTTTATAATATTTTTCCTGCAGAGATTTTGAGTAAGCCGGAAAAATTATGTTACAATTACCGGAAAAGCAGGAGCACAAACAAAATTTAAAAGTGTGGGCTCTGTTACAAAATTTATCTTTCTTGCACTGTGTCTTTTTACTGCTCTATTTATTTTTTATTTCTACGTTGTGCTCTTCTATGCATCGGTGGTAAAGGCTTTCGGTGCAAATCATAATTTAACCCTGGATCATTACAGAATAATATTCACAGAAGGCCTTCCTGCTATAAAGGATACCCTCATTATTGCTGTTTCCGGCATGCTTATAGGCGGTCTCTACGGTGTTCTTGTGGGCTATTTAACGGCAAAGAAGAAATTCCTCTCGAGACAGCTCATGGAAATAATAGCCATGGTAAACTACTTTCTACCCGGGACAATAGTCGGTATAGCCTTTTTAATAGCATTTAACAATCTGTCGCTTGCCCTTACAGGTACGGCTATAATTATTATTTTGTGTAATGTATCCCGCTACTGGGCTTACGGGACACGGTCAACCATTGCAATACTTCAGCAGATAGACCCCAGCATAGAAGAAGCTTCCGCGAGTCTCGGAGCGAGTTCCTCTGTTACTTTCAGGCGTATAACTGTTCCTCTAATACTTCCCGGGCTGTTTGCAGAACGCGGCATAGTTTTTATAAGATCTATGACTGCTATTAGTGCAACGATATTTCTTGTGTCCTTAAGCTGTTAAGACAGCCTGGTGCCCCGAGGGTAACTTTACTATAATCCGGCCACCATGTTTGTTGCCAAGTTTATAGGAAGGATTTATTCCATACCTGCTTCTGTTATAGATGTTCTGCCAAATGGTGCAAAGAAAGAAATTTTACGAGAAAAACGGACTGTAGAGAATGTTCTCAAAAAGGTTAAAATCGGCGACAAAGTAGATGCCCTTATACGTCCTGAATTTATTCATCTGGATAAGGATTTTAATAAGTATAAGGTAACAGGAACGATAAAGGAGCGTACTTTTTTGGGCGAGAAAGTGGAATATATCGTTTCTATCGATGGTATTGATGTTATGGTTTCATCATCCGACCCCGGGGAACATATGCAGTTTTCTGGGCTATACTAAAAGATAAAAAGAAAGATTCTTCCACCGTTTATATGGAAATAGCAGAGTTAAATTCCGGCACCGGCCCTACCGGTCGGTTTAAAACTTTCGATCTCCGGGCTGCCGATGTTTTTTCCGGAGAAGATAAGTATATCGTACGGCAGACTGCACTTGAACAGACCAATTTAATAAAGGAAGACGGAAAAGCCTTCGATACTATGTCTAAACGCCGCTTCTTGTTCTATAAAGGGCAAAAACCGGATAAAAATGCCAAGCCGGATATGGAAATCTATTACATTGGTGTTCCGGATGCGACTCCTGAGTTTCTTAAAGAAGATCAGATAGATAAGTTCTTTAAAGATTCGCTTTTAAAGTTGAAAAAGCCTAAAAAATCCTGCATAACCTGCCTGCATTGTAAGGTTCCCTGAGATATTAATACTAAAGAGGGGCATAACTGTTAAGCTGAATGAATCCGGTGAATACATTGAAGAAAGTGAGGCTTCACTGCTTATGCTGTAAACGGGCTGCATAATGTATAGCAGACAGTAATTTTTAGCAAAGTAGCCCGGTTTCATAAGAGAAATAACATTGAAGGGCATGTAACTGCTCCCGTATAATTGTACGAGATTGTAGTAGTTTTCCCTGTCGATGATATTAAAACCCTCACCGTTGTAGAAATATTCAAAAATTGCGTTCATATCCCAGAGGAATGTATATTCTAATCCGGCAAGTCCATTATACTGTATCGCGTTTCTTGTTATAAGGTTTCCGGATGCATCGGGATATAGAGCCCTGCTTCTTTTGAGCAGAGCTCCTTCCATGTAAATACCGAGGACGCCTATATCGGCCATAAGCCCCGCACCGGCTG
>Ga0164318_10006189_pt1 | contig 11604 bp, 7 predicted proteins | sample GuaBasSedimGuay9_FD_113734 | JGI IMG/M metagenome (GOLD analysis project Ga0164318, IMG submission 113734) | Subseafloor sediment microbial communities from Guaymas Basin, Gulf of California, Mexico - Guay9, Core 4571-4, 0-3 cm | ecosystem: Environmental > Aquatic > Marine > Hydrothermal vents >... | reverse complement strand
TATATGATGTATTAGGTAAAGTGGTGATGTCAAATAAAGTATTCTCTAATAAAGTTAGAATAAATACATCGGATTTTAAATCAGGTAATTATGTAATAGTTGTCAGTACTTTACAAGGCTCTAGATTTTCTGGAAAATTTGTTATAAAAAAATAACTAATTGATATTTAATATCGCAGTTTCTCTTTGTTGATATTAGAAAAAGTAAATTCGATTAAAAGGAAATCAGCACCCCCACAAATAACATTAGTAAACGTTGTAAAAGGAAAGTATATTTACTTGAAGGGAAAAACAAATACTGGTGAGGCCTTTCAGAAGAGGTTCATGGTGGAGTGGCTAAACAATCTTTTAAAAAATCCTATTCTATTTTATATTATTTTTGCAGCCCTGATAAATTCAAAATTGTTACGTGTTAAGAGTATAGAGTAACTAAAGTTAGGAGTAATTGGGTAAATTAATTTAACATTAACCTCATTCTTAACCTTATACTCAATCATAGAATTTAGATGGTTTTAAAAGAATTAGCAAATAATAAATATTAGAATAGAAAATAGAAAAGATTATGGCAAAAGTACTTGGAATGGGTAACGCATTAGTTGATGCTCTAGCCCAAATAGATAGTGATAATATTTTAGATCAATTGGCTCTTCCAAAGGGAAGCATGCAATTGGTTGATTGGGAAGCATCAGAAAAAGCGATGAAAGCTGTGGCTAATTTCCCTCTTTCTCAGGCCTCTGGCGGCTCTGCTGCTAATACAATTCATGGTTTAGCAAAACTAGGAATCGAAACTGGGTTTATTGGTAAAATTGGAAAAGATGAGATAGGCAATTTCTTTAAGAATGACTTACTTGATGCTAAAGTTACTCCTCTTTTAGCTGAATCTGAAACTAAATCAGGATTAGCTCTTGCTTTGGTGAGCCCTGATTCAGAACGTACATTCGCAACTTACCTTGGTGCTGCAGTTGAACTTTCAGCTGAGGATCTTAAGATTGAACAGTTCAAAGGATATGATTACTTCCACATTGAAGGTTACCTTGTTCAGAACTACGAACTAATAGAGCGTGCTGTTGTTCTTGCTAAAGAAGCAGGATGCAAAGTAAGTATTGACTTGGCAAGTTTCAATGTTGTAGAGGCAAATCTTGATTTCTTAAAGAGAATTACTGAGCAATATGTTGACATAGTCTTTGCTAACGAAGAAGAGGCAAAATCTTTTACAGGCAAAGAACCTGAAGAAGCTCTACATCAAATTGCTGAAATAGCAGATTATGCTATCGTGAAAATTGGTAGCAAAGGAAGCATGGTGAAACACGATGGCAAAGTTTATAATGCTGGTGTTATTAAAGCCAATAGCATTGACACAACTGGTGCTGGTGATTTATATGCTTCTGGTTTTATTTATGGTATGATAAAAGGATATTCTCTTGATCGTTGCGCTGAAATTGGTGCTATTACTGCAGGTAATATTATTGAGGTTGTTGGCGCTAAAATGGATAATGAACGTTGGGATAAAATCTATTCTATGATTGGATAATACTGGCTTTAAAAACCACAATAAAACAATAAAACTTATATAATAGCCACGGTTTCAAACCCGTGGCTATTTATGTTTAAACAAATAAGGAAAACAAATAGCTTTTTGTATATTTGTCAAATATCTTTTGTTATATCAAACACAAAGAAATATTGTATTAAACTATCAACTAAATAACAGAAATATATCATTTGTGAAATAAATAACACAACTGAGAAATACGTAGTATTGCAGCCTATTAAAGGCATTTAAAATTAATAATATGCAAGAAAATAAATTAAATAAATTGTTTGAAGATTTTCCAGAAGTTTCCACAGAAGCTTGGAACGAAAAACTAAGGAAAGATCTTAAGACTGACGATATAGAGCGAAAGCTCAACTGGAAAACAGGTGAAGGAATTGAGCTAAAAGGAGTTTACAGAAATGAGGATCTAGAGAATCTCAATATCATAGATAATCAGATTGCTGCTGCTCCCTTCTTAAGGGGAACTAAGGAGGATAATAACTGGGAAATCAACAGAATAATTGAAACTTCTGATATTGCTGAGGCAAATAAACTTGCTCTTAAAGCCATTAGTAGAGGTGCTACATCTGTGGAGTTTAACTGTTCGCAAGTAAAAAAATCTGATAGTCTTGCTACTCTTTTGGAAGGAATCAACTTAGAAGAAATTACAGTGCGATTTGATAAGCCTATGAGCTATAAAATTATTCTAAAACACTTAATTAGTTTTATTAAGAGCAAAGGTTTTGATAAGAATAAAGTGCAAGCAAGCTTCAACTGGGACGCAATGGCTTATCGTTTAATAAGTGGTAGATATTACCAAACCTTAGACGACAACATCAATGAGCTGAAATCACTAATTGAGGAAGCTGAGGAGAATATTCCAAATCTTAAAATTCTTAGTGTAAATGGTTTATTATTCCACAATGGAGGTTCCACAACAGTTCAAGAATTAGCATTTTCACTTTCTGCAGCAGTAGAATATACTTCTCTTTTATTGGAGAAAGGTCTTAAATTAGATGTCATTATTAAGCACATTTACTTCAGAATGGCAATAGGTTCTGCATATTTTATGGAAATAGCTAAGTTTAGAGCTTTACGTCAATTATGGAATAAAACAATTACTGCTTTTGACAACAAAATGGAAGATAAAGCCAAAGCTTATATCTTTGCTACTAACGGTATTTGGAATAAAAGTATTTACGACCCATATGTAAATATGCTACGAACTACTACCGAAACTATGTCAGCAGCCATTGCTGGAGTTGATACTATTAGTGTTATGCCTTTTGACAAAGTTTATAAGAATGAAAATACTTTCTCTTCAAGAATAGCACAAAACCAACAAATTCTTATAAAGGAAGAAGCTCATTTCGATAAGGTTGTTGATGTTGCTGGAGGTTCGTATTATGTGGAGAATATCACCAATTCACTAATGGAACATAGTTGGGAATTATTCAACAAAATTGAAGAAATGGGTGGATATGCTGATGCTATAGAAAGCAATTACATCAAAACTGAAATAGAGAAATCAGCGGAAATAAAAGAGTTAGCTCTTGCAACTGGTAAACTAAATATGCTTGGCACTTCTCAATTTCCTAATCAAGAGGAATTACTAAAAGATGAACTTGAGTTGGAAGTTAATAAAGCTTATAACGAAAACGGATTAAACTTAGGGCGACTTTCAAAAGATTTTGATAAATTGCGTTTAGAAACAGAAAATAGTAATTACAAGCCTACAGTATTACTTCTTGCTTTTGGTAATATTAACATGCGTAAAGCTCGTGCTGCTTTTATGACAAATTTCTTTGCTTGTGCGGGATATGAAATTACAGAAATTAGTAATTGCGAAAGCTCGAAAAAAGCTGTGAAACAAATAGAAGCTGATAAATATGATATAGTTGCACTCTGTAGTTCTGACGATGAGTATATTGACTTTGCAAAAGCTTATCAAAGTGAAATTACCAATATTGATAATAAACCTATTCTACTTATTGCAGGAAATCCTAAAGATGCTATTGAAGAATTAAAACAAATTGGCGTTGAGGAATTTATTCACGTAAGAACGAATATTATCAAGAGTTTGAATAGCTTTCAAGAGAGAATTTTAAGAAATAAAAACAATTAAGTTTTTAAAAATGAGCACAATGAAACCTGATTTTAGGAAAATAAATATAAAAAAGTCTAAGTCTGCTAAAACCTCTAAAAAGGAGCAGCAGAACTGGATGACAGCAGAAAAAATTGAAGTAAAACCAATATATACTGCTGAAGATTTGCAAGGGATGGAGCATCTGAATTATGCCGCTGGTATAGCACCCTTTTTACGTGGTCCATACTCCTCGATGTATGTTACTCGTCCTTGGACTATCCGACAATATGCAGGATTTTCTACAGCTGAAGAGTCAAATGCATTCTATCGCAGAAATTTGGCTGCTGGTCAGAAAGGACTTTCCGTAGCCTTCGACCTTGCCACTCACCGTGGTTACGATAGCGATCACGAAAGAGTAACAGGAGATGTTGGAAAAGCTGGTGTTGCCATTGATTCCATATTGGATATGAAGATACTTTTCGACCAAATTCCTTTGGATAAAATGTCGGTATCGATGACAATGAATGGTGCTGTACTTCCTATTTTAGCATTCTATATAGTTGATGCTGAAGAACAAGGTGTTTCCATGGAGAAGCTAAGTGGTACTATCCAAAATGATATTCTCAAAGAATTTATGGTTAGAAACACATATATTTATCCTCCGTTACCATCAATGAGAATTATTGCTGATATTTTTGAATTTACTTCTCAAAAAATGCCAAAATTTAATTCAATAAGTATCAGTGGTTATCACATGCAAGAGGCCGGTGCTACCAACGATATTGAACTTGCTTATACCCTTGCCGATGGTCTTGAATATCTTCGTACAGGAATAAATGCAGGAATGGACATTGACACTTTTGCACCACGACTTTCTTTCTTTTGGGCAGCAGGAATGAATCATTTTATGGAAATCGCCAAGATGCGTGCTGCTAGAATGATTTGGGCTAAAATTGTGAAACAATTTAATCCAAAGAATCCAAAATCTATGGCTCTTCGTACTCACACCCAGACTTCTGGTTGGAGTTTAACAGAGCAAGATCCATTTAATAATGTGGCTCGTACTTGCATAGAAGCAATGAGTGCTGCTCTTGGTCATACTCAGTCACTTCACACCAATGCCCTTGATGAAGCCATTGCTTTACCAACGGATTTCTCCGCGAGAATTGCTCGTAATACCCAAATTTTTATTCAGCAAGAAACTCAAATTACAAAAGCTGTTGACCCTTGGGCTGGTTCGTATTATGTGGAGAAACTCACTAATGATATTGCCCATAAAGCATGGGAATTGATTGAAGAAGTTGAGAAGCTTGGTGGAATGGCAAAGGCAATAGAAACAGGTATTCCTAAGATGAGAATAGAGGAAGCTGCTGCTCGCAAACAAGCTCGTATTGACTCCGGAAAAGAAACTATTCTTGGTATCAATAAATATCGATTGGAGAAAGAAGACCCAATAGAAACCTTGGAGGTTGACAATACTGCGGTGAGAGATTCTCAGATTAAAAGATTGGAGAAATTACGCAGTGAGAGAAATCAAGAAGAAGTGGATATTGCTCTTGATAAAATTACTAAATCTATGGAAACAGGAGAAGGTAATTTATTGGAGTTGGCAGTAGATGCCACTCGCAAAAGAGCTTCTTTGGGAGAAATATCAGATGCAATAGAAAAAGTTTCAGGAAGATATAAAGCCGTGATAAAATCAATTTCAGGAGTATATTCAGCAGAATCGCAAGGTGACGAACATTATAATAAAGCTGTTGAATTAGCAAATAAGTTTGCAGAGATAGAAGGTCGTCGCCCAAGAATAATGGTAGCCAAAATGGGACAAGATGGCCACGATAGAGGTGCTAAAGTAGTTTCTACAGGCTATGCCGATATTGGTTTTGATGTTGATATTGGACCGCTATTTCAAACACCAAAAGAATCGGCTAAGCAAGCTGTGGAGAATGATGTTCACGTACTTGGAGTTAGCTCTCTTGCAGCAGGGCATAAAACACTTGTTCCAGAGGTAATTGCAGAACTTAAAAAGCTTGGCAGAGAAGATATTATGGTAATAGTTGGCGGAGTAATTCCACCACAAGATTATCAGTTTCTTTATGATGCTGGAGTTGCTGCCATATTTGGTCCTGGAAGTATTATTGCTAATGCTGCTATTAAAATATTAGAGATTTTGATTGAAGTAAGGGAGAATTAAGAATTGGAAATTAATAACAACTTTATGTAATCTACATATGCGTACTTATAGCTTTATTATCTTCTTCTTTTTTGGAATTTCATCTTCGCTGTTTTCTCAAAGCGTTGATTTTGATAGCCTATTTCAAGTAGTAGATAAGTATCTAGAAAACTCCAAACCTGATGAAGGAATGGCTATATTATCTAGAATAATACAGAATCCAGAAGCTCGTAAATACAATAAAATAAAAGCTAAAATTAAACTTGCCGAGGCTTACCGTTTAAAAAAAGATTTTAAAAAGGGAGATGAGATTTTAGATTTTGTTTTAGAAAACTATGAACTAAACGACTCTGATAAAGCTTACATCTATAATCGGCTAGCTGCCATTACAGCTGAAAATCAATCTCTTCCCATATCACGTTATCATAAAGTAGTAAAGTATAGTGATAAGTCCCTTGAAATTAGTAGAAAGTTAAAATGGGAGAAACTTATTTCACTTTCATTAAATGAAATTGGACATGCTGCCTTTGTGTATGGGGATACCTCCTTAGCTTATAAAAACTTAAGCTTAGCCATTAATGGTTTTCGTAAACAACATGACACTCTGAATTTTGCCAATACGGCCATAAATCTATCTTTTCTATATTCTAAATATTTTCATGATTTCAACCGTGCCAAATCTATTTTAGATTCCACATTAGTTTATTGCAACTGCAATAAACATTTGAATATGAAAATGCGTATTTTTCTAAAATATGCTGATCTTTATGAAAAAACACACAATTATAAAAAGGCTACCTATTATTACAAACAAGTAAGAAGACTTCAAAAAGAAGACTTTCTGAATCGTATGAATAAAAATATCAACATCATTGCTGCTCGCTATGGACTGCAAATTAAAGATGTTAAACTTAAACAAGCTCAAAAAGAAAATCATTATAAGAAAATTCAAAATACTTTCTTAATTATACTTTCAATAGTATTATTTAGCCTTATTATATTATCATTGATACTTTTTAACCTAAGAAAAAAGGTATTAAAGCAAAAAGCTGCTTTAAATAAAACAGCAAATGACAAACTAAAACTAGAATTAGAAAGTAAAAATAAAGAACTCATTTCCAATGCATTAATCTTAAGTCAAAACATGGCTTCAGATGTAGAACTAGTTACTAAGCTTGAGAATATTTATCTAACTGCTAACGAAAAAACAAAGAACAATATTAGAAAACTTATTAAAAACATTAATTCTGATAAGAATAAATTAGCTTGGGAAGAGTTTGAAATGAGATTTACACAATTGCATGAAAGCTTTTTCATAAAACTAAGCTCAAAAGCTCCTGAACTATCTCCTACTGAGATAAAAATTTGCACCTTTCTTAAGCTTAATATGAATACTAAAGATATTGCTGTATTAACCAATCGCTCGGTAAGAACCATTGAAAATACTCGACACAGCGTCCGTAAAAAACTAAAACTGGATTCTGATACTAATTTAGCAGTTTTCTTGATGAATTTATAAACTGTTGATTTTCCAGCACATAACCAATAACCACGAAGTTATTAAGTAGTAAATCCCCTTCTGTAGTAGGTTTTTGAGTAGTATATTTTTCTGTATTTAAAATATATATCAATACATTTGTTATTCACTATAACAAAATACCATGAATAGTAAAAAATCATCGAAACAAAATACAAATATTTCCTCCAACATTTTGAGAGCTAAGCAAAAGGCCTTGGAAAATTTGGCGGAGAAACTTATTCAGGCAAATGCTAACAATAGCAAACAAAAAATAAATGCTAAAAAAGATAATAAATGAAAACAAAAAAACTAATATGCTTTTCATATAGAAAAGCCAAAGAAAACAAACAATTTGGATTTAGTTTGCGACAACTATATCGGGGATTATTTTTAATATTAATTCTTGTTTTTTATAATACAATGTCAGCCCAAGAAACGCAAAAATTATCTGTAGGAGTTGACTATTCTCTGGAGACCTTCAATCTGAATAAAACAAAAATATACGAACAATTTAGCTACAATGATTTATCTGATAGTCTTTATGAATGGTCATCCGACGAATTGACTGATTTCAATCAAGGAGATTTTATGATTACTAAAAATAATGTGTCCTTTAGAATATTTTCAGGGCTAACAGGAAGTGATAGCAGTAAATTTCGCTTTGGATTTGGAGTTCATTTAGGATTTAATTATTTACAAGAAAAAACAACTTATAAAGAAGAAATATTCCTGATACGAAAAAGTAGCCAATTTAATCTCGAAGGAGGAGCATCGGCATATTTACACTATAGTTTTAATAAACGTTGGAGAGTTTTGGGAAGGGTAAAAACATCATTCTTTAAATCAGATATGAATAATGTTAAAGATTATGATGAATTCTACGATAATACTGATGATATTACCATTAGCTATAATAATTCTATTTACATGATAAGTACTTCAACAAATATAATGGCTGAATATACATGGAGGATTTTTGATTTTCAATTGGGTCCTCAGTTTGTTTATAACTACACAGAATCTACTTCTAATCAAATTATTACTGACAACATAGAGAATGATGTTATGCGTAATTATGAATATTATGAAGCAATAAATGATTCATTTATTAGGGCAGCATTAGGAATTAGGTGGAATTGCGATAATCATTTATCTCCATATATGCAATTTGCTATTGGCAAAGATTTACAATTTAGAATAGGAATTCAATTTTAGATAGAAAAATTAAAGATATAATTATGAGAACAATTATAATAAAATTATTAGTAATTTTTAGTATTATCAGCTTCTACGGACAAATAAGTGCTCAAACAGAGCATAATCTTCATTATGGTGATAAAGTAAAATACATGGGTAAAAAATATAAATGGGAACCTGATAGTCCTTTTAATTATATAAGAGCATTTGCCTCTTTTGGGGATGACTTAACCAGTGTATCTTATATAGACCACAAATTATATTTTCTAAAGTATGATAAAAAAGAAGATAAGTACATAGAAACTACTCAAATTGCAGATATTCATAATAGTTATTTCAGGGATAAACCATTAATGTTTGAATATGCTAATATGTATTTTGTTGTCGCTTACAGTGTAAGTGTAAATGGACATAAAACTTTAAGAATATATAAATGTGCTGATAATAACTATATTAATTGGGTAGCATTTCCTCACTACTATACATTTGATATGCCAAATAATAAACTAAAAAAATATGATGCCGCATACATTTTTGGTGGTAAAATTTACTTAGCTTATAATTCATATTATGAGTATAATTCAAGTGAAGGAAATGTGGATTATATAAGATCCTTTGGGGAGAAAAAAATATATATTGATGAGTGTATTATAGACAACGGCAAATTCAAAGTTGATACTACCTACCTCTTTCATGATGCTATATCAGAAGACAGATTTGTTATAAAGACGATGGATGGGTTTAAGCACCGTGATGGTAATCAACGACTAATTGTTTCATATTATGTTAAGAGCATCCATTATGGTAATACTGTTTTTTCTGATAATACAAATATGGGTGGTGGAGTAACTATATTAGACATTAAAACAGGTCAGCATCATACTCTTTTCAAAAATGATGAATATATTTGTGCTATTGATGCCATTCAAGGCTCCCTAAAAGGAAAAAAAATATCTGATTATCACACTGAGAAAACATTTAGGCTTCAAGTGGTTTATAATCATTTTGAAAAGCATACAATCTTACGCTGGAAAAACAAAGGGCACTTTTATTATCGTACTTTCACTTATGGTAATGGAGGATATAAAGAACTTTATCATGGAAAAATAATTAATCATGAAAAGGCATTACCCACTTCTAATTATAAAATGAATTTACAATTAGTTCCACGATATATACCTTCTAATATAATGGATAATAACAGAAATAATGATATAATAAAGAAAGAAATCTGGCTCTTACATCCAGGAAAACATGGAGGCTTATGGGCTAATATATTCTATTCTGACAGATTTAAACCCGATCCTGCAACATATACTTACTCTACCGATTTAATGGATGATAAGAAGTATGGTTCAGGTGTCAGGAACTTATGGACGCTTATAGGAGTAACAGAAGGTGCGCCTCCTGTTTCCATGGATTGGGTTCAATGGAATCTTCCTCCTCGTCCTTCAGGGGCACATCCTTCTACTTTAATTTTTTCGAGTACCTCAAAGTCCGAAACTAAAATTACATCTACATTCTCTCGTTCTTGGTATAATGAAATAGGAGCTAAAGTTGGAAATGAAAAAACAGGAGTATCAGGCGGGGCATCGTTTAGATATACAAATGCGTATAATAAATCTGAAACGGAAGATTTAACTAATGAATTAAAAATTTCAGAAAACTATTATTCTTCAGAAGATACTCAAGATACTGCTTATCTTATTTGGCAAATACCAAACATCTATCGCATAAAATATGCAACATATCCATGGTGGGATGAAGACCTTACTCTCTCTCTTGATAGTTCAACAGCATTTTTATTTTATTCTTTAAGTAATACATTATTTTTTGAGGAAGTAAGTAAGACCATCAAACCTTTTACGATACAAAACCCTAATGATTCTACATTTTACGATTGGAAGATTACAAATCCATATCGCGATACAATAGAAGCTGTAGCAGGAAGCTACTCTATACCTCCTCACAGTATTTCTTGGGCAAATAACGCTCCAGGAGTATCTAATACCTTTGTTAATAGTACTACAAAAACTACCACTACTTCACAAAAGAACTCCTTTAGCTGGACAGGAAACGTTAATTATTCAATACCTAAGGTTTTTCAAGTAAATACTACGCATAATTTCACATTTGCTTATGAAACAGATGTATCATTATCTACATCCATTTCTAAAGCAGTTACCATAAGTATGAAAAAACTCGAAAACAAAGAGAAAGATGGAGCACAAATGTCTAGTATATATACTGATGCCTATTTCTTTAAACCAATTCGTGATAAGGATGGAAATCTTGTGGATTGGTGGTATTATAAATATTTTAAAGGTCACCACCCTTGGTATGTTACCTATGTGGTAAATTCATCATCAAAAATAGCAGTTAAAACTCCAAAGGATAATGGATTGCTTCAAGAAACTAATGATTTTAGTTGGACTCATGATACTAAAGATGAGTTTAAGTATACAGTCCTCTTTTGCAAAGATGATTACTTTGGACCTGTAAATTCAATAGAAATGCCTGTTGGTAAGAATTTTCAGTTAGAAATTACTGACGAAATATTAAACCAATTTCCTTCTGATTCTATAGTCTACTGGGTTGTAAAAGGGAAAGATAGTCAAAACCATTATACTTGGTCAAATATTCATTGGTTTGTTGTACCTAAAAAAACTATATTTAATCAGGCTACAGCCTCTGGAGATATGAAAATATTGGATTTCTTAGTATATCCAAATCCTGTATCAGGAAACTATGTAAATGTAGCTTTTGAATCAAATTTAGATAACAATTGGGTTAATATTGAATGGATGGCTCTAAATGGTAAGATAGTTTATTCTCAAGAGAAACAAGATGTTATCACAGATGGCTGTTTATTTAAAGTCAATGTTCCAATACTTAAACCAGGAATATATTTCCTTAAGATATCTACTCCTAGCTCATCTGGTGTTGGAAAAGTTGTAATTACTAAGTAATATTTTGCTGCTGGTAGAAATTCCTTCTGCCCTTCGTTATAATTTGGTTCATTGCTTTGATACAATTTATTCTTTTCATTTTACAAAGCTCTCAGACTGGCCTACGTAAATCACCTAGTCTGGTGGT
>Ga0164318_10006188_pt1 | contig 11607 bp, 10 predicted proteins | sample GuaBasSedimGuay9_FD_113734 | JGI IMG/M metagenome (GOLD analysis project Ga0164318, IMG submission 113734) | Subseafloor sediment microbial communities from Guaymas Basin, Gulf of California, Mexico - Guay9, Core 4571-4, 0-3 cm | ecosystem: Environmental > Aquatic > Marine > Hydrothermal vents... | reverse complement strand
ATTTAATAAGTTAGGATAAAATTTCCTTCTGGTCTTTTTGTGAGAGTGAGCCACATTATTACCCGACATTACTTTTTTTCCTGTTATTTGACAAACCTTTGACATTGTTCTTTCGTTTATTCTATTCGTGTTTAAAATCGGATTGCAAAAGAAGTAAATTTTTTTATAAAAATCAAATTATTTTTAACTTTTTTCTGCTTTTGTTGATAATTTTGTGAAATAGCAGAAAAAATACATTGTAATTTACTTATTTATAGTTATTTATGAAATGTTATAAATTTGAACTATTCATTGTAAATAAAAATTCTTTGTTATCTTTTGTCTTTTTTATCTTATCAAATAAGAAATTCATAGCTTCCATACTGTTCATATCTCCTAAAATATGTTTTCGTAGAATCCATAATTTTGTGAGCATTTCTTTATCAATAAGTAAATCTTCGCGTCTTGTTCCTGAGGCGTTGATATCAATAGATGGAAATATTCTTCTGTTAGATAATTTTCGGTCTAATTGAAGTTCCATATTTCCTGTTCCTTTAAATTCTTCAAAGATTACTTCGTCCATTTTAGAACCAGTATCTGTAAGAGCAGTAGCAATAATTGTTAGAGAACCACCATCTTCAATTTGGCGAGCAGCACCAAAGAAACGTTTTGGTTTTTGTAATGCATTAGCTTCAACACCACCAGAAAGCACTTTTCCTGAAGCAGGGGCAACAGTATTATAAGCGCGAGCTAGACGAGTAATTGAATCCAATAAAATCACTACATCGTGACCGCTTTCTGTCAATCTCTTTGCTTTCTCTAGTACTAAATTTGCAATCTTAACATGTCTGTCAGCAGCTTCGTCAAAAGTAGAAGCAATAACTTCTGCATTTACACTTCGCTGCATATCAGTAACCTCTTCAGGACGTTCATCAATTAGAAGAATAATTAAATATGCTTCAGGGTGATTATATGCTATTGCGTTTGCTATTTCTTTAAGTAGAACTGTTTTACCAGTTTTAGGTTGGGCTACAATTAATCCCCTTTGACCTTTTCCAATAGGTGCAAAAATATCTATTAGTCTAGTAGAAATATTATCACCAGGATGTCCAGTAAGATTAAACTTGCTTTGAGGAAATAATGGTGTTAAAAAGTCGAATGGAATTCTATCACGAATCTCTTCTGGACTTCTACCATTAATTTTTTCAACTTTAATTAAAGGAAAATACTTTTCATCTTCTTTTGGAGGACGAATTGTTCCTTTTACGGTATCACCAGTCTTTAGTCCAAATAGCTTTATTTGAGACTGAGAAACATAAATATCATCAGGAGAATTCAAATAATTGTAATCTGAAGAACGAAGGAAGCCATAGCCATCAGGCATAATTTCCAATACTCCATGACTTGAGCCAATGCCTTCGTATTCGCTTAAATATGATGGCCCTGCCGGAGCTTTAGGCTTTTCAGCTGGTTTATTAGTTCTGTCATTATCTTTAGAAGTTTTTGAACCGTAGTTTTTATCTCCTCTATCACTATATTTTTTATCTCTTTTGTCAGAATAAGGTTTGTTTGACCTTTCACCATATGGTTTATTTGTTCTTTCATAAGGTTTATTTGACTTTTCATATGGCTTATTAACTCTCTCTGCTTGAGGTTTAGGATTTTCTTTATCCTCTGTACTCTTTTTAGTATTACTATCAGAATGTGAGCTAATAATAGGTTTTGGAGATTCTTTCTTAACAGAAGAAATAGGCTTTGCAGCTTTTTCTGAATTGTCAAATAACTCAGGAGTAGAAGTTTTCTCTTTATTATCAGGTATTGCTATAGGAGCTTTTTTTGCTTCTACTTTAGTATGATCTGATGAATATTGGGGCTTAGGAGGAACTCTTCTTCTTCTATGTCTTTGAATTTCTTGCTTTTCTTTATCAATTTGTTCAGCAGTAGGATTTGCTGCTTGGTGATCTAAAATTTTGAGCATTAAATCGTCTTTCTTGACGTTTGTGATTCTTTTTAGATTTAATTTTGCGGCAATTTCCTTAAGCTCGGGAAGCTTCATGCCTTTCAAGTTTTCTAATTCGTACATTATATACTTTTAATTTTGATTTAAAATATTTTAGTTTGGAAATTAAAGAAGTGTGAATTCACTTCTTAGATTAAATTTATTTGTAATTGAATAATAACTTATTCTTAATAGTTGATTTATTATTATATAACCAGCTGCAAATATAGGTTTATATTTTTAAGCATGCAAAAAAAATAATTATTCTTTTTTAAATATGATTTATTGTGAATTGCATAAGATTGAAAAAAACGCGCTCTTAATTAAGTTGTTGGTAATTAGAGTGATAATGGTTACGGAATTTAATATATAAAATTACTAATATTTAATAAGTGTTAAATAAATATGTGATTATCACATATATAAAGTAAAATACCAAATCATATTTGTTAAAATAAAGAAGGATAAGGAACAAAAACTATCTTTGCACACTTAATTATGAGTGAAATAATAATAACATATAGTTTTTGGTGGATTTTACCGATAGTTTTAGCTTCGTTTGCTTTATCAATGTTGCTATATTATAAGAATAAGAAAGAGGAATTTTCATCCTTAATATTATTTTTGCTTGCTACAATACGTTTTTTTGTATTTGCAATTCTTGGTATATTATTATTGTCCCCAGTTATTAAGTCTTGGAAATCTAGGGTTGAAAAACCAATTGTTATTATTGCTGTCGATAATAGTAAGTCCATGCTTTTATCTAAAGATTCTATAAAGCAAAAGCAGAAATATGAGGAGTTAATTAGGAAGTTAGGCAAAGAAATAGGGGATGATTATATATTAGATTATTATTCATTTGGTGATAGAGTTGTTAAAACTAGAGACTTTAATTTTAGGGATAAAAAAACAAATTTGGGTTCTATTTTTAATACTGTAAAACAAAGGTATGAATATAGCAATGTGGGTGCAATGATTCTTGTTTCTGATGGTATTTATAATGTAGGCGATAATCCTCTTTATAGTGCAAAATCAATGGGCTTTCCTGTATATACTATTGGTGTTGGCGATTCCTCTATAAGAAAGGATTATGCAATTCAATCTGTGAGGTATAATAAAACCGTTTTTGTCCAGAATGAATTTCCTATTGAAGTGACTCTTAGAGCTAAACAAATGAATAATAGTAGGTCTAAAGTTTTACTATATAATAAAGAAAAGCTGATTAAAACTAAAAATATTAATTTCAATTCAGTTAATGATATTCAAAAGCTAGTCTTTAATGTAAAGTCACTTGAGACAGGAATGCAGTCTTATAAAGTTGTATTACAGTCGTTTGATGGGGAAAATAATGTGGCTAATAATTCTAGAGTTATTTATTTGGATGTTCTTGGGGAGAAAAAGAAAGTGTTATTACTCTATTCAAATCCGCACCCAGATGTGTCAGCCATAAAGCAGATATTTAATAAAAGTGATGAGTATAAATTAGAATTGAAGCAATTTGGTAAATATTCACTTAATATAAGTGATTATGACTTAATAATTTATCATCAAATATCAAGTAATATTTCATCTAGTAGGCGTTTATTTAAGGAAGCTAGGTTAAAGAATATTCCTTATATTATTATTATTGGCGCTAATTCAAGCATTTCTAATTTTAATTCATTTAGGACAGGAATTAGTATAAAATCAAAGAATAATTCATTTATTGAAATTAATGCTATTAATAATAGTGATTTTAGTGATTTTATTATTCCCAAGCAATTAAAAGAGACTATTGGTAATTATCCACCATTAATTACTGCTTATGGTGATTATAAAGTTTCAAGTGCTTTTCATACTATTTTTAAACAAAGAATAGGTAGTGTAGATACAGAGTATCCTTTAATTTCAGTTTCAAATGTAAGTGGCATGCGCAATGCCTTTATTTTTGGGGAAGGGATATGGAGGTGGAGAATGTATGATTTTATGGAGAATAAAAATCATAATTTAATAGATGATTTCTTCCTTAAATTAGTTAGATATACAAGCTTAAGTAAAGAACACTCTCGGCTAAATATTCAATGGGAAAAATCGTATAGCGAGCAAGAAAACGTAGAGTTTAATGCTGAGTTTTATAATACCTCCTATGAGCTAGTTCATGATGCAGATATAAAAATGGAAATTACCAATGAGGAGAATAAAAAATTCGTATTTGCTTTTGGAAATAAGAAATTAAGCGATTATCTTTCTGCAGGGAGATTTTCTCATGGCTTATATTCATTTAAAGCTAGTGTAAACTACTCTGGTCAATTATTTGAATATAGGGGAAAGTTTAGTGTTGCAAAAGTAGAACTTGAAGCTATGAATCTCGAAGCTGACTATGGATTATTAAGAAAAATCGCGTTTGAGAATTCTGCTGAGTTTTATTCAGATAAAAAAAGTGATGTTTTAGCACAAAAGCTTTTAGAAAAAGATGATATTGTCAACATAGAAACTCAATATTTGCAATACAAAGATTTAATTAAGTTTCCTTCAATATTGTTAATACTTGTTGTCTTGTTGACTTTAGAATGGTTTTTAAGGAAACAAAATGGAAGTTATTAAGACATCTTATTTGTATTAATATTTGTATTACTTTTGTAACGCTTAGTTATTCTAAAATTTTATTAATATGAGAGCAAATTCATTGCTTAACTACCTTTTCTCAGGTAGAGCATCTTCTCTTTTATATTATTCTCACAAAGCTGAATATTATGAATTAAATAATACAATTAGTAGTTTGTTGACATTGTATCAGACATTGAGTATACTTGATGATTATAAAGATTGTGATAGAATAGAGATTCCTTTTCTTCCAAATGGTATTAAACTTGGTAGTAATTCTGCAAATGTGATAAGTAAATTAGGGAAGGCAAAATATAGTCTTTCTAAGGATGTGGGTATAGGTCATACTATATTATTTTATCGTCAAAATATTTCTAGAATTAATATTCTATCTCAAATACATTTATACAATGACATTGTGGTATATGTTAGAGTCTCCTTTGATTATTTAGAGGCATCAAAAGGAGCTAAGAAAAGTATTTATCAGTCACTTAAGTCCAAATACGACTTAGTGATAGATGAGAATAATGACAATTATTATATTGATGAAAATAATAACTATTTGAAGGTTTTTGATAACGGACAAATTAGTGTTCAGTTTTTTTATGTCAATAAAGATACACTTGAGGAAATAAGAAAGAATATACCTGATTCAGCTTCAAAAAAAGGGAATAGCGAAGATCTTATTAAAGATTTAATTTAATGCTAAAAGAAGAATTGTAATAAGAGCAAGCACTGTTCCTATCTTATTTGTTTTACTTAATTTCTCCTTGAATAATATAATTCCAATCAGAGTAGATAATCCTACTATACTTACATTAAACACAGGAAAGAAGAAAGAGCTTTCGAAATGTCCCATTGCTTTAAACATTGTTAATACTGAAAAGAAATTAATAACTCCTAAAATTGTACCTGCAATAATTGTTTTAAACTCAAATTTTTCTTTTTTAGCAATTGTAATTGTTCCAAGAATAATAAGTCCACTAATAAAAGAAAATGAAAAAAGAATTCCCATAAATAATATCTCATGATCAAGATTTATTTCTGAAGACTTAAAAAACATTTCTCGGATATATTTAAGTAAGCTATCATTAGCACCACTAAAAAGAAATATAAAAAAAGGAAGAATTATCTTTCTAATATCAAATTCTTCAGTTTTTTCTTTTTTAAATATTAAATAGAAAGAAACAATTGAAAGAATTAGTCCAACAATTTTTACCGTATTTAATGTTTCATATTCGTATAAATATGCACCAAGAAAAACTGGTATTAAAACGGACATTTTACTAGCTACAGAAGTGATAGCAATACCAGCTTTTTGGGTACTAATCGCAAATAATAAAAAGGAGAGCATAAATAATACCCCTAGAACAGCAGAATATGGAAACCAATCAAGTGTGGAAACTGTAGATAAGGGAATATCTCCTTTGTAAAAGAAATATGAAACAAGAGAAGCAATAGCGTAGTTAATAATAATAGCCTGTGGATTATTAATTTTATAATAATCGAATATTCTAAATGTTAAGAATATGCTAACGAAAAATAGTATTGAAACTATTAAAAAAATTATTCCCATATGTTGTTATAATAATGCATTATTGTGTCATTTGAAAACCTAAAATTATCGCAATGTTTTTGATTAAGAATTGGTGCAGATAATCCTTTACCAAAAGTTTTATCCCCAATTAATACTCGTGCTTCATCCCATAATTGTTCATCAATAAAGGATTGTAATAATTGCTGTCCTCCTTCTATAATTACGCTTTGAATTTCTATCTTATAAAGATAATCTAGAACCTGTTTTATTGGATTCTCATTAAAGTCAATACTAATAAATTCAGTATTTGATTTGTTTTTCACTTCTTTATTTGTGAAAATAATTGTTGGAATAGTGTTATCAAGCAGTTTAGATGAAAAATTTATTTTATTAAATTCAGATATTAGAATTCTAAGTGGATTTTTCCCATACCATTCGCGGGTATCCAGCTTAGGATTATCATTTATTGCAGTTCCAGCACCAACCATAATAGAGCTTTCTTCGCTCCGCCATTTATGAACTATCATTCTTAAGTTAGGATGTGTAATCCAGTTTATTCCGATAGGGTCACTTGGTTTTCTAATAACATCAATAAAAGCATCAAGTGTTTGTGCCCATTTTAGAATTATATATGGGCGCTTATTAGAATGGTAAGTAAAGAATGCTTTGTTAAGCTCTAGACTTTCTTTTTCTAGAATGCCAACTTCAACTTCAATTCCTGCATTTTGCATTCTTTCAATTCCTTTTCCTGCAACTTTAGCAAAGGAATCTTTACAACCAACTACAACTCTTTTAAGTTTCTTTGCAACAATTAAATCGGAGCAAGGAGGTGTTTTTCCATAATGTGCGCAAGGTTCTAGATTGACATAAAGTGTTGCCTCTGAAAGAAGATTTTTGTTTTTAACGCTATTAATAGCATTAACTTCTGCATGAGCCTTGCCATATTCTTTATGGTAAGATTCTCCTATAATTTTCCCATCATATACAATTACGCATCCAACCATAGGGTTAGGTTTTACATTGGTTCTGCCTTTTACGGCAAGATCCAAGCATCTTTGCATATATATGTTGTCAATATTATTGTTCATGTTTTATCTGAAATGACTAAAATCATCTTTTATAGGACCTTCTTCTATTTCATCGAAATTGTAAATATCTTCATATGCCATTAATATTACTGCATAGGATAGGGGAATCGTAATTAGTACACCAAATCCTAGGGCAAGTAATCCTAAAATATTAATTCCAATTATCATTAAGCCAAAAAGAAATGCTTCTGTAAAGTTCTTAGTAATTATTATTCTGCTGGATTCCATGGCAGCCCAAAAATCTAATTTACCAAAGACTACTAGAGGCATAGCAAAAAGATAAATAACACTAAAGAATATTCCAGGAATAACAAGAAGAATCATGCCAATGGAAATAATTAGACCTGATAGCATAGATACAATCATTACTGGCATAAACATTCTAAAACCATCAAAGAAATTACTAAAACTAATATGTTCACCCTTTCTTATTTTATTTATTGTAAGGTAATAACCAGCAGATATTGGACCTGCAACTATCATTTGTGCTATTTGCCCAAAGTCAGGGTTTCTTAATGAGATATATAAGAAACCAACGTATAGAGCAGTAAATGCAGATAGTAGCACCCAATGAGGAGAAATAAGATTCCAAGCTTTTTGAAAGTAGTATACTTTATTAAAGTAATAACCCTTTTCTCCAAGTTCGTTAGCTTTATATGAAATATTCTGTTGCATATTGTTCAGTATTGTAAGTAAAAAGCCACTTCTTTTGAGAGCGGCTTTCTATATTTTGTTAAAATGAAGCTCTAATTCTCTGTGAGAATAACGTCATCATATTCTTGTTCAAACTGTAGCTTATGGCTGGCTTCTTCTAGAGCTAGTAGGTTAAATAAATCTTTTAATTCTTCAGAAGGTGACATTTTTGAAAGATTCTTATAAAGCTTAAACGCTGCTTTTTCCTTTTTCATTGCCACTATTAGTACTTGCTGATAGGTCATATCTGCAGTTGGCTTAACAGGAACAAGATAATCAGAAATCATAAGGTCTTGGACTTTCTCATTAGTAATCACTGAGAAGCTACCATCCATTTTTATCTTCATTAATTTAGCTTTATGCTCCATTTCTTCCTTTACAAATTCGTAGAAAGTTTCTTTTACATCATTACTTTTAGCTTGTTCTGCTAACTCACTATAAAAATCTATTGCTTCTTGCTCCTGATTGATAGCGAAAGTAATTACTTCATTAATATCTTTAAATTGTTTCATGATAAATAGCTTTAAGGTTAATAACTAGAATTTCTCAGAGTGAATTTGTCCTTCTGGATTTTTCCTGCTCCATTCAGAGAAATTATCTTTCTCCAATGCTTCAGTCATATCTGAAATCATTCTTGGATTTCCACAAAGAAATACATGAGTATTTGTTGCTTCTGGTTTAAAACCCCAAGTTTCTTCCATAATTCCAGCATTCCACATATCTTGAATAAAATCAACATGCCCTGTCCAAGGAGTCATTTCTTTCTCAGGATCAGTAATTGTTGGTAGATATTTGAAATTAGGAGTTAATGTCTGCAATAAGTCTAGTTCAGAAGAATATCCTAAATCCCATGAGTTAGCAGCGCCATGAATAATAGCTAATTTTCCTGTTCTTTGTAATGCATTAGAACGAAGCATACTCATATAAGGAGCAACACCAGTACCAGTTGCAATAAGTACAATATTCTGGTCATTAGGAATTTGATCTAGAGTAAACATTCCAACAAACTTATTACCAACACCAACGCGGTCACCAATCTTTAATTCAAATAGGCGAGGAGTAAGTGCTCCTGAATGTACTAGTGTAATATAAAATTCTAAGAATTCTTTTGACCTTGAAGATGAAGCAATAGAATAAGCTTTTTTAATCATTTTATCTGGGTCAACGGGTTCTCTGTCAGGAGTAGACTCAGCACAACGAGGAGCAGAACCTGGTAGGAAGAGTGCACAAAATTGTCCAGATTTAAAATCAGGTAATTCCCAGCCATCTGGTGCAATCCTAAATACTTTCATTGTTGGTGAAATTTGAACTACTTGGGTAACAATGCCATTTAAATCATTCATAATTATATTTATATTTAATATATTAAATTTATCTACTCTATATTCCCAAAATGCTTCATAAATTGAATTCTTTCAAACGCAATAGTGTTATTATCGCTATCGAAAGACATTTTTCCTTTAAAACTCTCTACATTAGAAAAAGATTTTCTTTCCATCCAATCTTCCATATCCTTAATTATTGTTTGAATATGTTCAGGCCCATTTTTATAAATACTTGAAGCAATTTGAACAGCTGTTGCACCAGCAAGAATCTGTTTTATAACATCTCCACCTGTATGTATACCCGTTGTAGCAGCAATAGGAACTTCTATAACATTGCTCATTATCGCTACCCATCTTAGAGAATCTGATATGTCTTCAGAGCTAGAGAAAACGCCTGTAGATGTAATTTTCATATTCTCAATATCAATATCAGGACTGAAATATCTATTAAATAGTACAAAAGCATCAACATATCCAGTCCAGCTGATTTTCTTAATTAGATTTGCTAAACCAGCAGAATATTGCCCCATCTTTATTGCAATGGGTAGATTAGTAGTTTTTCTTATTTTTTCAAGAATATCAAAATAGCGTTTTTCATTATCTTCGCTACTTACATTATGGTCTGAAGGAAGTAACCCAATATTTAATTCTAGGGCATCAGCTCCAGCTGATTCAATTTCTTTAGTAAATTCAGCCCATTCACGATCGCTCACACAGTTTATTGATGCTATTATTGGAATATTAACGCTCTTTTTAGCTTCTTTTATTAATGTTATATAATCAGAAATACTATTATCTCTTAAACTATTAGTTATATAATCGTTAACATCATAACCATAGCTTTGGTCTAAAGAAATGCTATGAGCAGCATCAGCGAGAATTTGTTCTTCAAATAATGACTTGAGAACTACTGCCGCAGCACCATTTTCTTCAAGCTTAATTATCTTCTCAACACTATTAGTTAGTCCAGAGCTTGCTATTATTATAGGATTTTTGAGTTTTAATCCTAAATATTCTGTTTCTAAATTTGTCATTAGCTTACTAAGTTGGTTCTGTAATATATTGTAAATCACGATTGTATCGTGCTGTTGTTAAATAATAATGAGGTGGTAAATGTAGAAAAAAAATCACGAAAAATAGCAATTAATATTTATAAAATTGTATCTGAATTATAGACATAAAAAAAGCTTAGTTAGAATTGAAAAATCAATCTAAATAAGCTTTTCACCATAGTAAAATATAGTAACCTGAGTTCGATGTAAGCTTTGCTTACATCGAACTCAGGTTAGTAGTTTACTTAGCTACTTCAACAGCAACTTCATCACTTTGCCATAATCCATGTTTAGTGCAGTATGCATGAGCAATAAGCTTCATATTTTTAGTAGGAACTATATAGAAATCAACTTCTAAATTAGCAGGTGCATTTCCCATTGCTCCAGCGCTAAAGCTTGCTTCTGCAAGAAAACGTTCTCCATCCCATAATTGAACCCATTGAATAAAATGATCAAAATCATCTGGGTGCTTATACTCGTCACCAACTTGAACTTTTACTTTAAATTTTTCACCTGCATTTGCGCTATTTTCACAATGTACAAATGCTGAATGACGGTCAATATAATCTTTTTTAGCTTCTCTATCTATTTCTGAAATATCTTGATATCTGTTAATTTTCATGGTATTAATGTTTTTAAATGTTTATAATGTTTTTTTGTTTAAAGTATCTCCAATTTTGCAAATTGGAGATACTTATTGTTCTTTAAAGCTACTTAGGCTTTTTTTGCTAAATATTCAGCTACTCCTTCATGAGATGCAGTCATAGCTTCGTCACCTGGCTTCCAGTTTGCAGGGCAAACTTCACCATGTGTTTCAAAATATTGTAAAGCGTCAACCATACGGATTGCTTCATCAATGCTACGTCCTAAAGGAAGGTCGTTAATTACATTATGACGTACAATTCCATCTTTGTCGATTAAGAATAGACCACGATAAGCTACAGGAGCACCTTTGAAAGTTGCATTTCCTTCATCATCATAATCATACTCACCTGCAAGCACACCATAATTTTCAGCAATAGTTTTGCTTAAATCAGATACTAATGGATATTTTACTCCTTTAATTCCACCATCTTTTAACTCAGTGTTTAGCCATGCCCAATGAGAGAATTCTGAATCTACAGAACATCCTACAACAGCAACGTTTCTTTTGTCAAACTCTTCCATCTTTTCTTGGAATGCTATAATCTCTGTTGGACATACAAAAGTGAAGTCTAGAGGGTAAAAGAAAAAAACTACATGTTTCTTACCAATAAATTGATCTAAAGAGAATCCTTCAGTGATTTCACCACCATTAATTACTGCATTTGCTACGAATTTTGGGGCTTTTTTTCCAATTAAATTTTCCATT
>Ga0164318_10006185_pt1 | contig 11608 bp, 10 predicted proteins | sample GuaBasSedimGuay9_FD_113734 | JGI IMG/M metagenome (GOLD analysis project Ga0164318, IMG submission 113734) | Subseafloor sediment microbial communities from Guaymas Basin, Gulf of California, Mexico - Guay9, Core 4571-4, 0-3 cm | ecosystem: Environmental > Aquatic > Marine > Hydrothermal vents... | reverse complement strand
GGCGGCATTAGTAGCTGTTAGGGAGCAAAACCCCCTACCTCGCACATGCGGACGTATTTGCACCCATCCGTGCGAGACGGCTTGCAAGCGAGGACAGGTGGATGAACCGATTGCAATAGCCGCTCTGAAGCGCTTTGTCGCAGACGGCCAGTGGAAAGAGGCCCAGGCCAAGCCGGCCTTTTCCAACAGATCAAGCGGGCAAAGGGTTGCAGTAATTGGATCGGGGCCCGCAGGGCTTTCAGCCGCTCACGACATGGCCCTGCTCGGCCACCATGTCACGATCTTTGAGGCATTGCCGGTTTTGGGAGGTATGCTGAGAGTCGGTGTACCCGAATATCGCCTTCCTAAAAATGTGCTTGATGAGGAGATCCAGTCAATTCTGGACCTGGGGATCGAGGTGAGGACCGGAGTTCGAATAGGGGAAAAGATCAAGATTGCCGATCTCTTTGGAGAGGGCTTCAAGGCAGTATTTGTTGGTATTGGCGCCCATAGAGGGCGGAGGCTCCGCATCCCCGGTGAGGATGAGTTTGAGGGCATGGTTTCAGCAGTTTTCTTCTTGCGTTCAGTCAGCCAGGGAGGAGGTCCCGAGGTAGGAAGGAAGGTGGCTGTGATCGGCGGGGGCAACACGGCTATTCATTCGGCCCGTTGCGCGCTCCGCATGGGCGCTGAGGCCGTTCACATTGTCTATCGGAGATCTGGAGATGAGATGCCGGCGGCCCAAGAAGAGATCGAAGAGGCGGTTTACGAGGGTGTTCAGATTTCCTATTTGATCTCACCACTGGAGATCCTTGGAGAAGGCGGGAAAGTTTCAGGGTTGAAATGCATTAAGAACAGGCTGGGCAAAGCCGATGCCAGTGGTCGCAGGAGACCGGAGGCTGTGCCAGGATCTGAGTTTACCCTTGCTGTAGATATGGTAATTGCGGCAATCGGCCAAGAACCTGAAGCATCTTTCCTGGCTGGAGAGCTTGAGCTTACAGAAAAAGGCAAGCGAATTCATGTAGAAGATCCTTACACCTTGGTGACCACCCATCCCGGGGTCTTTGCCGGAGGTGATGCGGTCACCGGGCCGGTTACGCTTGTTGAGGCGATTGCTGCAGGCAAACGCGCTGCCATTTCCATAGATTCCTATCTGAAGGGAGAACCTCTGCCGAGCCCCGCGCCGGCCGAGGCGGTGGAGACGAAAGAGCTTTCTTCAGCCCTTATTGAAAAGACCAGAAAATTTGCGAGATGCAAAAAGATCAGTCTTCCGAGAGGCCAGCGGCTTAAAGGTTTTGACGAAGTGGATGCCGCTCTTCCCGAAGATCTTGCCATCAGGGAGGCACTCAGATGTCTCCATTGTTATCTTGGAGCGAGGATCGACAAAGAAAAATGTGTCTCGTGTCTGACCTGCGTGAGGGTTTGCCCCCTCGGCATACCTACCACGAACAAGATGGGAGAGGTTACCATCGATCCCTTTGCCTGCCAGGCTTGCGGGATGTGCGCCGTTGAGTGCCCCGTACAGGCCATTGACATCCGTCTCGATGCCCGCAGTGAGATTGTCGAAAAAATAGAAAAGGCGCTGGGCGAGTCACAGCATACGAGACCTGCGATTGTGGGCTTCTTCGACCTGCATGGAAACTTCGGTTCCAGCGATATGGAAAGCCTGAGACAAGACTATCCTAATATTTTGCCTGTGATGGTTTTTGGCTTAAGAAGGATTGACACATCTGATATCTTGAAGGCTTTTGAGCACGGGGCTGATGCGGTTTTTCTTGCCGGATGTCCGCCAGACGCCGACCCTTTTCCAGAGGTGGAAGGAAGCGTAAAAGGGCGCATCGCCCGTGCCAGGGCCATATTGGAAGCCTCAGGCGTGGACGGGAGGTGTCTTGAATTTTTCGATATGCCCGAGCAAGGGCTTGTTAAAAAAGAGCAAATTGATGGGCTGATCCAAAGGGTCAAGGAGCTTCGGCCAAGCCCGCAGAAAGGGCTCCCCAGCCAGTGAGGTGAACTTGGATGGCCAGACTTTACATCTACAGAGATCGTCAAATAGCGACTCAGCTACTCAACCATTTAGCGAGGGCTGATCTACGGCAAAGGAGAGAATCGCATGGTTGTACTCGAACAGAAAAGATTTGAAGAGATTGAAGAGATGACTAAAGGCTACAACCGCCTTTTGGTGCTGGGATGTGAAACCTGTGCCGCTATCTCATTTGCCGGCGGCCAGCGGCAGGTTGCAGAGATTGCTTCTGCCATCCGCATAGCGAGGAAAAGGTCGGGCCGGGAAGGCGAGGTTTTGGAAGATAGCATCGCCAGGCAGTGCGATCCTGAATTTGTTGACCTGATTGCAGACAGAGTGGCAGGTTCCGACGCGGTGCTTTCTTTAGCCTGCGGGGCAGGTGTTCAGTTATTGGCCGAGCGGTTTTCGGATAAGGTGATCTTGCCGGGTTGTAATACCATGTCCCTGGGGGTTACAGAGGCATTAGGCGTGTGGTCAGAAAAGTGTATGGCCTGTGGTGACTGTATCCTCTGGAGAACAGGTGGTATCTGCCCGGTGACACGCTGCCCCAAAGGTCTTCTGAATGGACCCTGTGGAGGCGCATCCGAAGGAAAGTGTGAAGTATTGAAAGACCAGCCTTGTGCCTGGCAGGAGATATACCACGCCCTGAAGCGTTTGAACATGCTGCATTACTTGAAGCAAAAAGCGCAGGTAAAGGACTGGCGCATTCACCCCGGCAGGGTGGTCAGAGAGGATTTGCGGGGAGGAGGGCGAGATGACTTTTAGAGAAGCCTTAGAATCAGGCAAGTTTGTGGTGACCGCTGAGGTCGGGCCCGGCAAGGGAACAGATGTAGAGCATTTGTTGAAAGATGCTGCCATTATCAAAGATCGGGTTGATGCCATAAATGTTACTGACTTGCAGAGTTCTGTCATGCGCCTGGGCTCCATGGCCTTCTGTCATCTGTTGACGGATATGGGGATCGATCCTGTTTTTCAACTTACATGCAGAGACCGGAACCGCCTCGCCCTGCAATCGGATCTCCTGAGCGCCTGGGTGCTTGGGATCAGAAACGTCCTTGCGCTGACCGGTGACCATCCTGTCCTGGGGGATCATCCGGGTGCAAAGCCCGTTTTCGACCTGGATTCCGTCTCCCTTCTGGAGGTGATAGGGAAGCTGAATTCCGGATTTGATATGGCAGGCAACGCACTGAAAGGAGCCCCCGATTTCCTTGCCGGAGCGGTGGTAAATCCCGGTGCTGATAACGACGCTGCTCTGGACCTCCAGATCATGAAGATGGAGAAAAAGATTGAGGCGGGTGCCAAGTTTTTTCAGACACAGGGTATTTATGATTTGGACATGTTTGAAAAATTCATGAAGCGGGTGGAAGGATTCGGGACAAAAGTTCTTGGCGGCGTCATCCTGCTGAAATCAGTCGGTATGGCGCGTTTCATGAACAGAAACGTGGCAGGTGTCTTCGTCCCGGAACCTGTGATTCAGGAGTTGAAAAAGGCCGAAGACAAATCGGAGGCAAGCATCAATATCGCTGTCCGCCTGGTAAAAGGGATGAAGGATCTGTGTCATGGCGTCCATATCATGGCCCTTGGCTGGGAAAGCAAAATCCCTCCTGTTCTGGATGCTGCAGGGCTATAGAAAGGAGTTTAAGATGGCTTTTGAAATACCAAAGATATCGTATAATGGCGCAATCAGGGAAATCCCGCTGGGAAAGGAAGCAAACCGCCTTGTTGTGGGTGGAGAGACTTGCTATCCCTTTTACCTGTTTGAAGGGGACATGCCCCATCCACCGAAGATAGCCATGGAGGTATATGACGCACCACCTGAGGAGTGGCCCCGGGCGGCACTGGAACCCTTTGCCGATGTTGTCCATGACCCTGCCGCGTGGGCCCAAAAGTGCGTGGCAACATACAGCGCAGAAATGATCGCGCTGCAACTCGCCAGCACAGATCCTAATGCCCAGAATGCGCCCCCTGAGCAGGCCGTAGAAGTAACCAAAAAGGTGGCTGCTGCCATTGAGGTCCCACTCATCGTGTGGGGCAGCAACAATCTGGAAAAGGACACCGAGGTCCTGAAAATGGTTGCCGAGCAGTGCGCAGATGAGAATCTTATCCTTGGGCCTGTGGAAGAAGGGAGCTATAAGGCCCTGGGCGCCGCCGCTATTGCCTATCACCACACCATAGCCGCCTGTACACCCATCGATATTAACCTCGCAAAACAGCTTAATATCCTGCTGGGCAGCCTTGGGGTGCCTGACGAACGTATCCTTGTGGATCCCACAGTGGGGTCTTTGGGTTATGGGTTAGAATATTCCTACTCGGTGATGGAGAGAGACCGAATGGCCGCTCTGACCCAGGAAGACGAAAGGCTTCAATTTCCCATTGTGTGCAACCTGGCCAAAGAGGTGTGGAAGATCAAGGAGGTAAGAATAAGCGAGGAGGAGTACCCACCGCTGGGGGATCCTGAAAAGAGAGGCATTCTCCTTGAAGCCATAACAGCACTGTTGTTTCTTCTGTCGGGAGCCGACATCCTGATTATGCGGCATCCGGGTGCAGTGGAGTTGATCAGAGGATTTATTAATGAGTTGATAGGAGTGTAAGTAAGTGTCAAAGATCATATGTTCATCTGCAATTCAAGGCGCCCACAAAATTGTGGAGAGGGCGGAAGCCGTGTATCGAGCGGCTCTGGAAAAATGGGGACCTGACCAGGAGATCGGCTTTCCGAATACGGCTTATTATCTCCCGATTATTTATGGGATCCTGGGTATCCCGGTGAGAAAACTCGGAGACGTGAAGTGCGTCCTGGATCGGTGCAAATCGCTGCTGCCCCACATGGTGGCAGAACATGTTTGGCTCCCTTACCTGGCGCCCGCGCTTGAGGCTGGAATGGCTGCATTCTTTGCAGAAGAAATTATCGAGGCTATCCGGTATCTTGAGTTTCCGGATTTCTACACTAAGACGGAAGACCCTGTCGGCGAAAATATCTGGCTTGGTGCTGCAGACGATGTGATATTGCGCAAGCGTGGAGTGGAATTTGTCGATGGCACAGCCCCGGGCTTTGCGGCTATCCTGGGGGCCCCGCCAACGAAAGATATCGCTGTCCAGCTTGCCCGGGAGCTCCAGGAGAAGAATCTATATGTATTCATGTGTTCAGATCATAATGGCCGTACCATGTCCGAGCAGCTGGTAGCGGCGGGGGTCCAGGTTGGGTGGCCGACGCGCCTTGTCTCCTTTGGACCCGACTATACAGCGACTGTATTTGCAATAGGTTTTGCCACACGGGTGGCTATGTCCTTTGGTGGGGTAAAGCCCGGGGACTTTAAGAAGAATCTTTTCTATAACAAAGATCGTGTCTTTGCTTTTGTCATCCCCCTGAGCACAGTGACCAATGAGTTGGCCGCCAATGCTGCCGGGGCTATAAACTGGGGTTTCCCGACCATTACTGACACCACGATCCCGGAGATCCTGCCCCCAGGGATCTGCACATATGAGCATGTGGTTTCCAACGTTCCCTATGCCCAACTGGTAGCCAAGGCTATTGAGGTAAGGGGTCTAAAGATCAGCGTGGCAGAAGTTCCCATACCGGTCTCCTTCGCCCCCGCCTTCGAAGGGGAGCGCATCCGCAAGGATGATCTTTACTTAGAATGCGGTGGCCCAAAGGCGCAGGGTGTTGAATGGGCAACCACCAGGCGTATGGACGAGGTGGAAGATGGCAGGATTGAGCTGTTTGGTCCCGATGTGGATGATGTGAAGGAAGGAACAAGGCTCTCGTTGGCCATTGTGGCTGAGTTTGCAGGCAGAAAAATGGAAGAGGACTTTGAGCCCATCCTGGAAAGACAAATGCACCACTTTATCAATCACGCCCAGGGGCTAATGCACATTGGCCAAAGAGACATCACCTGGATAAGGATGTCCAAAGCTGCCGTTGAAAAGGGGCTCAAGCTCAAGCACATAGGGTCTATCCTGCATGCAAAGTTTCATCAGGAGTTTGGAGCTATTTTTGATAAGGTCCAGATAAAACTGTATACCGAAGAGGACAAGGTAAAAGAGATACTGCAAAAGGCAAGGGAGGCTTACCATTACCGGGATGTACGGATCGAGGGGATGACAGATGAGACCACGGATATCTTTTACTCCTGCACCCTGTGCCAGTCCTTCGCACCGAACCATGTGTGCATTATCAGCCCTGAGAGAACCGGGCTCTGCGGTGCGTATAACTGGATGGACTGCAAGGCCTCCTATGAGATTAACCCTACCGGGCCGAATCAGCCGGTCGAAAAAGGAGAATGCCTTGACCCTAAACTCGGACAGTGGAAAGGGTGTAACGAGTTCCTCTACAAGGCCTCCCGCGGCGCTCACGACCACTGCAACTTTTACAGCATCGTGCATGACCCCATGACCTCCTGCGGCTGCTTCGAATGTATCGCCGCTGTCCTTCCCATTTGCAATGGCGTGATGACGGTAGATAGGGATTATATGGGCATGACCCCGTGCGGTATGAAGTTTACAACGCTGGCCGGCACCATCGGCGGAGGAATCAGTACACCAGGCTTTTTAGGACACAGCAAGTATAATATCACACAGAAAAAATGGATTATTGGTGATGGCGGTATAAAGCGCTTGGTCTGGATGCCAAAGCGCTTGAAGGAGGAGATAGGAGCGCGCCTGAAAAAGCGAGCGGAAGAGATTGGGATACCGAATCTGCCGGATATGATTGCCGACGAAACCATAGGGACTACTGAAGAAGAAATCCTTCCCTTTTTGGAAGAAAAGGGCCACCCGGCCCTGTCCATGGAGCCGCTGTTGGAGTGAGTTGTACAAGTGAGCTAAAGTGGCTAAAGTGTCTGAAGTGAGCTAAAGTTGAGGAGCTGAAGAGACCTTTTTGAGAAAGTGGTTTTCGTCTTTTAACTTTAGGTACTTTAGCTCACTTCAGGCACTCTCGTAAAAAGGAGGAATCAAATGGCTTTAACGGGAATCCAGATTTACAAGCTGTTACCGAAGACCAATTGCGGGGAATGCGGGGTGCCCACCTGCCTGGCATTCGCCATGAACCTGGCTGCAGGCAAAGCGGAGTTGGGCGCCTGCCCTTACGTTTCAGAAGAGGCCAAGGCTAAGCTGGCTGAGGCCTCAGCCCCTCCTATCAGGGTGGTAGAGATCGGCACAGGAGATAGAAAACTGAAGATCGGTGGTGAAACTGTTCTCTTTCGCCACGAAAAAACCTTTCTGAATCCCCCCGGCATAGCTGTTCTTGTCACAGACGAGATGGCTGACGAGGAGGTAACAGGTCGCCTTGAGCGGTTCAAAAGATTAGAGTACGAACGGGTGGGGCTCCTCTTGAGGGCAGATCTTGTTGCCATAAAGTCGATTACCGGAGATGCCGGCAAGTTTGAAGCCCTGGTTAAAAGGGTGAAAAACGAGACAAACGCCGGCATTATTCTCATGACTGAGGAGATCGGCGTGATGGAGGCCGGAATCAAGGTGTGCGCAGATCGCAAGCCCCTCATCTATGCAGCAACCGGGGAACACATCGACGGCATGGCCGGCCTGGCCAAGGAGTACAATTGTCCCCTTGTGGTCAAAGGGGATGGCCTCGACGAGGTCTCAAACTTGACCATGAAGCTGACGCAAGGTGGTTTGAAGGATATAGTTATCGACTCGGGGTCGCGGACCATAAAAAAGGCCTTTGAAGACCAGATATTTATTCGCCGGGCGGCCATCCAGAAAAAATACCGTCCATTGGGGTTTCCTACTATTACGTTACCGTGTGAGATGACCGACGATCTTATGCGGGAGACAGTGATTGGTTCTATGTTTGTGGCAAAGTACGGCGGGATTATTGTCCTTTCAGATTTGCAAGGATACAGTCTTTTTCCGCTGCTGCTGGCCCGTATGAACATCTATACTGATCCACAGCGGCCCATGGTCACCTCTCCGGGCATCTATGAAATTGGAGGGCCAAACGAGGACTCTCCCGTGTTGGTTACTTGCAACTTTTCTCTTACCTATTTTATTGTATCAGGCGAGATCGAAGCGAGCCGGGTTTCAGCATGGCTGGTCATCGTGGATACCGAGGGGCTTTCTGTGTTGACGGCCTGGGCAGCCGGGAAGTTTGGGGGGGATGCAGTCGGTATGGCTCTCAAAAAATGCGGCGTCGTTGACAAGGTCAGGCATAAGAAAGTCATTATCCCGGGTTATGTCGCAGTTATAGCGGGGGATCTTGAAGAGGAGCTTCCGGGCTGGGAGGTTCTGGTGGGGCCGAGAGAGGGTGCTCACATCCCCGCTTATCTGAAAGAGTGGAAAGTGCAGTGAGGAGATTTCATGATTCTGATCGGGGAAAACCTGAATATAATGGTTAAGAAGATCGGCCGATCCATAAAGGAGAAAAACCCAAAGCCGATACAAGAGCTGGCTCTGGCTGAAGCGGAAGCAGGGGTCGATTATATCGACATCAACTTAGGCCCTGCCAGAAAGGGCGGGGGAGAATTGATGGAATGGATGGTGAAAACCGTCCAGGAGGTTGTGGATCTGCCCCTTTATCTGGATACCAGTAATGTGAGTGCCATCGAAGCCGGCCTGAAGGTTTACAAAGACAAGCAGGGCAAAGCGGTCATTAATTCTATCATGTGCCGGCCTGAGAGAATGGAGGCGCAGATTCCGATGGCCACGAAATACAATGCGGGCATGGTTGCACTCCTTTGGGGGCCAGAGGGTATGCCCAGAGATGCGGCCGAGCGGGGGGCCCTGGCTGCAGAGATACTCCAGAGGGCCGCAGAGGCCGGTGTGGCAGGAGAAGATATCTGGGTCGATCCGATCATAACACCCGTCAATGTCCAGCAGAATCAATTGCTGGAATGCAACCGGTTCATGTCAGAGCTCGATATGATAGCAGAAGTAGTCGCCCCTGGTTGTAAATCAACGTGCGGGCTTTCCAACGTTTCCAACGGAGTGCCACGCCATCTTCGGCCTATCCTGAACCGGACTTATATGATTATAATCGAAAAGTTTGGGATGAAATCTTGTATCGTGGACGCATTTGACAAGGATCTGCATGAAATCGCACGTGGCAGGCGGCCGGAAATCACTGCCCTGGTTCGTCAGGTGGTGGACGGGCACGAGCCGGATATCGAAAATCTCGACAAAGAAGCCAGGGACTATGTCAAGACTGCAAAGGTGCTCCTTGGCCATTCTCTCTATACGGATTCATGGCTGAAACAAAGATAGGGGACGTTGTTGAGTATGTTGAATTGTTATGCTGAGGGGAGTGGTATCAGGGTCAACCACGTCCCCAAAGTCACCGGTACGGCTGAGATGGCGGAGGGTAAAGCAAAGTCCTTATGCTCCTGGCTGATAATTATGTCAACAGGATTGATTTTTTAAAATATCTCCCTCGAACCGATTGCGCCGCCTGCGGGGCGAAGAGCTGCCAGGAATTCGTCGCGTGTTTAAAGCGGGGCTGCAAAAAGCCTGCAGATTGCCCTGGTATCTCTGAAGCACTCTATTACTCTTTCCAGATTGCCCTGGATGCTGATAAGATCCTGCCGAAATTCCCATGCCTGACTGCTCCCCGCCCAGGCCCTGCAGGTTTGATGGAGATCAATAATCCAGACCTCCATTCCCCTGTCCTGATATCGGGCAACAACGTCCATACACAGGACGTACTGACCGCAATTATCAGCACTACTAGAAGCCCGTTTTTTTTGCTTTTCACCGACACGAGGGGAGACACAGTCGATATGGCCGTAATTTATAAGACGTTGACATCAGAGCAAGTTAAGAAAGGCGTACTTGCCTCAAGCGTTCTGGAGAGGGTGTCTCATCAGGATGTGATCATCCCCGGCCTGGCTGCTGCCATGCGCGATGAGCTGGAAAAATCAACCGGCTGGAACATCATCGTCGGCCCAATCTGCGCTGCGGAATTGCCCTTGTTCTTTGGCCCAAGCTGGCTTTCGCCCGCCACCTGAAATGAGATAAGGAATGTTGCTGAACCCGGTTAAATAAAAAGTATAAACGATTTCACCCCAGTACGATCGTGCCGACCTGCAGGGCAGGCGTGGCAGGCTATGTTAAATTATCTCTTGGATCCACGTGCGTATCGCCCTGGAAATGGCAGATGTCGTCACTCCCGGTTGACAGGCGACTTCTGCCAAAGAGAATTCAGAGTCAGACGCGTTCTCTAACTTTCTGTTGTCAAGGGATCGGACAAAGTGGTAAAAGGGTCACAAAGCGAGTAATATGTCGGCAACCTGTTTCATTCTTTCTTCGTGAGGGTGTTCTTATGAGTTGTGCAGTACGTAATGTTGGGAAGCTATGTTTGGCAGGATTTCTGGGCTTTTTCATAGGGCTTGGTACTGCTGCATATGCATCAGAAAAGAGTTTACATAATGCAAACATAGGCAAAGGAGAAGACACAATGACCCTGGCAATCACATCCCCGGCATTCTCACATAACGGAAAGATTCCCATGCGTTATACCTGCGACGGTGAGGATATTTCACCTGCCTTAGAGTGGTCGGGCCTACCCGAAGGAACAAAGAGTCTTGTTCTGATTGTAGACGATCCCGATGCTCCTGACCCTGCCGCACCTAAAATGACGTGGGTCCACTGGGTACTTTATAACATCTCTCCCAGCGTCCTCAGGCTGCCGGAAGGTGTGAGATCGAAGGATCTTCCCGAGGGAACCAAAGAAGGGCTCAATGACTGGAAGCGGACTGGATACGGCGGACCCTGCCCCCCGATCGGCCGCCATCGTTACTTTCACAAGCTCTATGCCCTGGATGTTGTTCTTCCAGATCTGGGAAAGCCTACCAAAGGAAAGCTTGAAAAGGCAATGGAGGGACACATTCTCGCGAAAGCAGAATTAGTCGGAACTTACCAGCGGGTCCGATAAGCCCTTCGCTGTTGGTAACATTAGAACAGGTTGAATGCCACCAGGTAAAATATTGGAAGAAATCCATGACTGAAAAAGCGATTCAGGATTCTTACCCCGACGAAGGTGCCATTTGTTACGGTTGTGGTCCTCACAACCCGCACGGTCTACACATCAGGACCTACTGGGACGGCGAGGAGGGCATCTGTCACTTCAAGCCGAGACCATACCACACGGCCTTTCCTGGTTTTGTCTACGGCGGTTTGATAGCGAGCCTCATCGATTGCCATAGCATCGGCACAGCTATTGCCGCCTCTTATGAGGCTGAAGGACGCCAGCCTGGCACGGAGCCCCGGATCACCTTGGTTACCGGCACGCTGAAGGTCAGGTACCTACATCCTACGCCGATTGACACCGAGCTTGTGCTGCGCGCTCGCGTCAAAGAACTCTATAAGAAGAAAGTCATCGTTACCTGTTCGGTCTATGCGAAAGGTAGGGAATGCGCTCAGGGTGAAGTGATCGGCGTGCGTGCGCCGTGGGATCTGGGCTTGGCCTGAATTGTTGGTGCCTTTAATCGACAACAGGCAAAAATTTAGGTTTTTGAAAACATCTGTGTCTGTTTTTTAAAAGAGCTGTATCAGTTTAGCTTTTTGAAAATATTATTGCGGACAGGCCATCCGATTGGAGACCGTCTCAAACTCAGACAGTGAGCCAGTCTCCAATCGGATGGCCTGTCCGCTCCGTATGTCTGTTTT
>Ga0164318_10006183_pt1 | contig 11612 bp, 10 predicted proteins | sample GuaBasSedimGuay9_FD_113734 | JGI IMG/M metagenome (GOLD analysis project Ga0164318, IMG submission 113734) | Subseafloor sediment microbial communities from Guaymas Basin, Gulf of California, Mexico - Guay9, Core 4571-4, 0-3 cm | ecosystem: Environmental > Aquatic > Marine > Hydrothermal vents... | reverse complement strand
GGTTTTGGGTAATAAAGGTTTTTCTTTGGTTGACGACTCCGCTTATATATTGTTTGATGATAGATATCTGCTTGTCACAACCGATATGGTTAGGAAGAAAACCCATTTCCCTGAGGTTATGACACCTTGGGAGATGGGATGGTTTGCCGCTGCTGTTAACCTCAGTGATATCGCTGCGATGGGTGGTGAACCATTGGGTTTACTTTTATCTCTTGGTTTACCTAAGAGTATGGATGAAAACCAGGTTTTGGAGATAATAAGAGGTGCTAGGGAGTGTGTTGAACGCTATGATGTTAGTATAATTGGTGGTGATACTAAGGAGCATGATGAGGTGACAATTGGTGGCGTAGCAGTTGGTGTTGTACCTAAAGAGGAGATTCTTTTAAGAATAGGGATGAAACCTGGTGATGTTGTGGCTGTGACAGGCTCTCTTGGTAAAGCAGGTGCTGGTTTTCTTGCTTTGAAACATGGTTTGGATGGTGTGTCCTTTGATGGTTTGGTTAAACCGATTCCAAGGCTTGTTGAGGGGAGAGGGCTTGCCGAAAACAGGCTGGTATCAACTTGTATGGATTTATCGGATGGCTTTGTTAATTCTCTTTATCAGCTTGCTGAAATTAACAAGGTAGGTTTTTTAATAGAGAGAGATAAGATTCCGGTTGCAAGAGACGCCTTTGTTGTGGCTGAAAAACTTGGTTTAGATCCTTTTTCTGTTTCTATGGATTATGGTGGAGATTATGAACTCCTTGTTACTTTGTCTGAGGAGAATGTAGGTGAGGCATGTGATGTTGTTGGAGAGACAAAGCTTACCGTGGTTGGTAGGGTTACTGAGGGAGGTTTGAATGTGAGTTTTGGTGGAAGGGTTAAAAAGCTGGTTAACAGCGGTTTTGAGCATTTCAAGTCAAGCAGGTAACGGATGTAAAAGAAAGCATTTATACGCCAGTATGTTAAAGTTGTTAATGGATGACAAAGGGTAGAGTAACATTGGTTGCCTGTGCATTGTTGCTTATGCTTCTTACTGTCTCATTCTCTGGTTGTCTTGAGCAGACTCCTGTTAATGAGAGACCTGTTGTCAAGATAGATTACCCAAACGATGGTGTTACTGTATCTGGTATTGTTATTTTTAGTGGTACAGCCTTTGACCCAGACGGTAATGATTCGTTGCTTACGGTTGAGGTGAAGGTGGATGATGGTAAATGGTTGGAGGCCTATGGTGACGGCAACTGGAGCTTTGAGTTAGATACCTCGCTTTATAGTGATGGTAAACATGAGTTTTATACTCGTGCCTTTGACAATGTTTCTTATTCTGAAAACGTTGAGTTAACCTTTTTTGTTGACAATAGTGACAAGTTTGAGGATGTTCACAGGTGGGCTGTTTTTGTTGCAACCGCAAATCGACTGGATGTTAAGGTTAAGTTGGGTAACGGTGGTTTAGTTCTTGCTGAGGAGATGGCAAGTTATTTCATAAACAACTTTGGTTACCCTGCTAATCATATAACGATTCTTTTTGATGATGGATGGGTTAGAGCAAACAATGGTGAGGGGGAACGTGTTGTTACCCTTCAGGAGAGACCGGAGCGTTTAACTGGTGTTTCCTATGGTGCAGCAACCCTTGACACCGTGAAATCGATCCTTAATAGTGTTGTTGAAACCGCTAATCAATATGATGATAGCGAGGTGTTCATCTGGTTGTTTAATCATGGTGTTGGTGACCCGGAGAACAAGTTAACGGGCGGTAAGGTTTTGGAACACAGTGAAATCTTGGTTTGGGATGGTGTTTTATCCGATTACCAGCTTGGAGACATCCTTAACCCTCTACAGGCAAAACTTTGTTTGATTGTTGACGCCTGTTACAGTGGAGGTTTTGCAAACCGCGTTGTTTTTAATCTCCCGACTCTTCTCAACTCAGGTTTACCTGAGAAGGGACGTATCGTTATCACTGGTGCCAGTAAATTTACCACTGGTTACGCAAGTACTGTTACTGGACCGTTGTTCACTCAGCTATGGTTTAACGGGATTAAAACCGGGCAGGCGGATGGTTTCAGGAAAGGTGTTTTTGAGAAAGGCAGGGCGACACATCTCAGATTTTTTAAGGATGGTAAGGTTTCTGTTGAAGAGGCTTTTTATTTCGCCCGCTACATGCTTACCACCAAAGAGTTCAAGGACTATAGGAGTATGCAGCCGCAGATGAATGACAGGTACCCTGGCAACCCACCCGTTGGAAACAGAGGTGAGATGTTTCTCGGCACATAATGTTTATAAGATGCTCTTAAGTATTGTTTTTTGATGAGGAAGGAAGCCTCTTTTTGGAGGAAGAAGGCTGGAAACAAGGTTCAGTGCTTTCTATGTCCCCATGAATGTGTTGTGTCTGATGGCGGGCGAGGCATATGTGGGGTGAGGGAGAATAAGGGGGGTAAACTTTTCACCCTGATATACGGCTCTGTTTCATCTGTTGCCGCTGACCCTATTGAGAAGAAGCCTTTGTATCATTTTCATCCAGGTAGTTATGCGTTATCCTTTGGAACGGTTGGTTGTAACCTTTTTTGTAAGCATTGCCAGAATTACTCTATATCGAGGGCTAAACTGGAGGATTACCCACTTAGAGAGTTTTCTCCTGATGAGCCTGCTTTGCTTGCTAAAGAAAGGGGTTGTGATGGTGTCGCATGGACTTATAATGAACCCGCTATTTGGCAGGAGTTCACGTTGGATGCTTCTAGAGTGGTGAAACGTGAGGGTCTGTATGTTGTTTATGTTAGTAATGGTTTTATCAATGAGGAACCATTTAGGGAGATCGGCAGGTATCTTGATGCCATTAACGTTGATGTGAAGGCCTTTAATGATGATTTTTATAAGCGTGTAGCTGGTGCACGTTTACAACCTGTTTTAGATACCTGCAGGTTGGCAAGGGAGTTGGGTATACATCTTGAGGTAACCTACCTTGTTATTCCTGGCTTGAATGATTCTGTTGATGAGGTAAAAAGTTTTTGTAGTTGGGTTTATGACGAGCTTGGTGCTGATACTCCTGTTCATTTCACCCGTTTCTACCCGTATTATAAGATGTTGGACAACCCTCCGACGCCCTTTGAAACATTGGAGCGTGCCTATAACATTGCGCAGAGGGAGGGATTGAGGTTTGTTTATCTAGGTAATGTTCAGGCGGGTGAGTATGACAACACCTACTGCCCAAAATGTGGTGCGTTGCTCATAGAGAGGTTTGGCTTCTCATCTAAGATAAAAAATCTCGAAGATGGTAGATGCACTGTTTGTGGTGAAAGGATACCGGTTGTTATGGATTAAAGGAATAGAAAAAGTGGTGTAATCATTATTAATGCAGCTGAGAGCACGGCGGTCAATGTTTTCTCTAAGGGTTTGATGGTGTGTTCAATTTTTAGGATTCCATGTTCTTTTAGGTAGAGTATAGGTATTATAGTAGCTGATAGTATCATTGTTGTGGAGAGTATGTGCCATAGCGTGAATGGTATAGCTACTGTGTAACATAATGCTAAACCGCTTAGGTTATGCGGATACCATCCAAGCCAGCATCCAAAGTTTGTCCATAGGTCGTAGAGCAGTACGCCACCTACTCCTACTCCAAGGATTAAGGGGGTTTTTTTCAGTGAGAGTTTTGTTTTTGATTGGAGGATAAAACCTAGGAGGCCAAGCATAACAAAACCGGACCATGTGAATAGAAAAATGTAGGTGTTGCCGTAGTAGAGGTCTGTTATTATCATTGTTGAAAGTGGGACGATAAATGTGTAGTACCCACCCAATAGCAAACCACTTAGCAACGATATTGCTGCAACCACGAAGAACAGATCCATCATGAACACAGGTTGTGTTACACCGTTTAACGTGATATACCATGAGGGTGTGTTTGGAAGAAAACCTCTGAGGTATATTCTCCCAAGAACCCCTGCCGTGATGAGTATGACTGCTCCAAATAAACGTTCTTTTTCATCAAGGATTTTACTCAACATTTTCACCCCTGCCTTAAATCTCTTAGCGGTATATTAATCTATCCAAACTCTTCAAACTTCCATTCTATTATGTCACCGTTTTTCACCGGTTGTTTATCTGCACCAACGGTTCCGTAGTTTCCGTTTATGTAGTACTGCCAGTAGCTGTTGTTTTCACCGTTTTTTACTGAGGCTATAGAATCTATGAGCATGCTATCATATTGGCTGTAGTATGTTGATTTTACTGTGAAGTTACCTTTTGATGCTGCCTCCATTAGTAATCCGAATACGGTTGCGTTGGTTGTTGTTATGTTTTTGTATGTCCAGAGTATCCCGTTTCCGAAGTAGATGGAAACCGTTGCTGTGACTTCCTCAGGTTTTTTTTCGTTTAGTGTGATTGTGTTTATTGCAACTGTTGTACCTACCGTTATTGTAAGTACAATGGATAGGATCAAGATGAGTTTGTAGCTTTGTTTCAATCCACGTCACTCCATTTTTAAACTTTACTTTACAAAAAGAAAATAAACTTTAGAATAAAAGGTTTTTGGCAAACGTTAAAATGAGAAAATATTTTCTTGATATATATGAGGGTTCTCAGGGAAAAGTCTCTTGCCACTAAACTTCTGCTTCTTTTGGAGATACTCTCGAGGAAACCGGCTAAGCTTACGTACCTTGCTGACGCTGTCGGCATAACCCCTCAGGCGGTATCTGATTATATAAAAAGATTGATTCAGGAGGGTTTTGTTGTACAGAAGGAGGGGAGATACTATGTAACCAAGGAGGGGGTTGATTTTGTTCATTCCAATCTTCTGGAACTCAAGAGGTTTACGGAGGAAAGGATTAGGCATTTGAATATCATAGATAGGTGTTTGGCTTTAGCAGGAGGTGATGTGAAAAAGAGTGAGAGGGTTGGCCTTTTTATGAAAAAAGGTTATCTCATTGCTTTTCCAAGAAAGAAGTCATCATCAACCGGTGTTGCACTTAGGGATGCCAGAATTGGAGAAGATGTACCTGTCGGTGATCTTGAGGGAATTGTAAGGCATTGTCTCGGTGATTTCTATGTCATTCCTCTGTCTTATTCCATTGAGAGGGGGAGCAGGGACGTGCCGGTTGATAAGGTTGAGAGGTTACTTAATAAGATAAAATATGATGTATTGGCTGTAGGTGATGTGGTCGCTTTGTCTGTTGTTAAGAGGTTGAGAAGGAAGCCGGATTTTGAGTTTGCTCCTATGGAATCTTCCTTGGATGCGGTTAAGAGGGGGCTATCTGTGTGTTTTTTGGGTTCGACGGAGCAGGTGGAAAAATTGATATCTCTTGTCAATAAGTTTAATGATTCTTCTCCAGATAAGATTGTTTACATGGTTAAGAATATATAAATGGGAGCTATTTGTATAAAAAGATTAATAAGCATTGAGAGCATATTTTGATACATAGATATATAGAAATATTATAAAAAAACAAAAATTTAATAAAGGGGGAACACACTTATAATATTAGAAACCCAATATAAAAATAAGAGGTTGACAATATGAAAAAAAGCGACCAAGTAATCATAGCAGTTGGCGTTGTAGTTATAATCATAGCAGCCGTTGGAATTCTACTCTGGAAACCGGCTCCGTCAGAGAAAGCCAAACCCGAAGAAGCTATGAAGAACTTTAAGGTTGAATGGACTGAAAAAACCGCGACCATCTCTCCAGACAATACAAACTTTTATGCCAGAGACAGAATAATCGGTGCAGATGAACCATATAAAGGCAACGTAAGTATCCCTGCTGACAACCTAAAAAGCGTGACATTCACACTAACATGGAAGGATGATCACACCTTTGGTTTACTCAGGAAGAAAGGAGAGGACACACTTACACTTGAGATAATTCCACCAGAAGGAAGCATGGTAAGTGATCAAAGTATCGGCAACGGCACAATACTAAGAACCTTCGACAACATCAACCTAAAACCATACGTGGACTCCATAAAGGCAAATGATTCAGATGAAGCAAAGCAGATACTGGAGAAGGAATACTACTCAAGCAAATGGAAGGATGAACCATTCCAGATACATGTCAACGTATCGGTGGGTGAAAAATTCTTCAAACCAATCAGAAGAATGCTTGACAAAGGAAACAACTTCACTCTTGAGATAACCTACACATACTATGAGCCAACCATAACCGAGGAGAAACAACCACAGGAGGAAACATCACAGACATCCTACCAAGAAACCACCTATTCAGCCGCTGCGATGATAACAAGAACAGGTTGCATAAGAGGCATTTAATCAATTTTGTACCTCAAAAGGGCTGCAACCCCACCCAAACCCTCCAATTTTTTTCCACCATCATGGGATGAGTTTATTATAAAAAAATCACTTTTCTGCTCCTTAGCCAACGTAAGTAACTCCTCCCCTTCCTCTGTTCTAGCCAGCTTATCCAGAACAAGTAAGTGTGATACGGCGCCAACTTTGAGAGCCTCCCTCACCTCGTTTTTCCCATAGGTTACGTAACCATTCTTTGAAATCTCCTCCAAAACCCGCTCAACCATATTTGTCTCCAAAACCACCCTGTTCTCTTTACCAATCTTCTCCGCTGCGCCACCCTTCATGGCCTCATACACACCATTTAAACCACTGTTTCCGGTGCCATGGATAAAAACAGGTGTGAAAAAATCAGGCGCCTTTTCTTTGCCATACGCTACAAGTCTATCCTTGGTGAAACCTGGTCCAACAACAAGTAAAGGAGTGTTTTTTTGTTTAATGTTTTTGAGAACAGAAATAATCTCAGCAAAATACTCCTTCTCATTATCAGATGATTTATACATTTTACCTGAGCGATGAGATGCAACTTCTGCAAAAATCTGTATACCACTCTGCCTTACAACACCAACTATAGCCTCATCATCATCCAGTGAAATAAAGACGATATCTGCTTTTTTACTGGAATGAACAGCTTCCTCCAATCGTTTAAGGTGATAGGTTTTCCACTCATCCTTAATAATGGTAAGCTCCTTGAAATCACCTGCCGCGATGTTTATGGTGTGATGTGAGCCAAGATCTTGAGGGCCCTCCTCTATGACCCCATGAATCCTCAATCTATCGGAGAACTGATGAAACTCTACATCTTCTACTCTAACACCTAGAACCATGGGTTTCTTCTCAGCCTTCTTAGACCTAAGTTTATCGTCACTTTGTTCAACGGTTCTGAAGGTTAAAGCCTTAACCAAATCACCCCTGTCCAGTAGATGCTGAAGATGCCAGAGGTCATCCATCGTCTCAGGAACAACCTTGACCACACCCTTTTTTAGATCCTTGTAAACCACCTTCATGTTTTCTTCTCCTGTAAACTTAAACCCCTGTTTTCAACAACCTTGACATCACCAGGTGGAAGCAGCTTAAGCATCTCTTCCACATCAACGTTAAACTTCTTTGCAAGCATCTTCGCAAACCTGTTCTTCTCCAAATCGCCTGGTTGCAAAACCACAAACCTGTTGCTTCTTTTTTTCACCGCGCTAACTGGACCAGCCATCACCTTCTCCACACCTTCTATTGACACCACACCGACAGCCATCTCCATTTTACAACGCATATAGTTCCTTTTTCCTCTAACCACAAACGCACCCTTTGGCAGATACTCGCCACTCTGCGGCGTTTTACTAACCTGCGACGGGAAAACCCAGTAAACAGATGCTTCTCCAAACTGTTTCCACGCCTTAGAGTAGACCCCTGCAAACTCACAAGCCTCCTCAATTGATTTCTCAGATACATCTACTTTTTTACCGTTAACATCAACGTTTTTCAGTATACAACTAGGCGCCCCATGAATATCAGCATGAACATACCTGTCTCCCTCTTTCATATGCTTTTTCACCAGTATCTCATTGCTTTTTGCATCCCTTCCACCAACCACTACATTACCATCGCTTGTTACACACCATCTGAACCTCTCAAACCACCATCTTTTCTCCTTTTTCTTCTCCTCAACCACCTCATGAGTCTCAACCTCTAAACCCTTGAGTTTCTCAACGGTTTCCTGTATAGCCCTTTTTGCACCCTCAGCTTTCTCCCTAAGTTTTTTACTGGATTCATAGGCTGCTTCAGCATTCTCTGCAACACCTTTCCTGAAATCAAGTTGAATAACATGTTCACTACCATCTTTAATCCTTAATTTAAGCAGGTTTTCAGTTGGTTCAAACTCCTCCACAAAATCATAACCCTTTATCCTCTCCACATCCTTCTCTTTGTCCTTCTTCTTAAGTATAGACTGCACCTCTCTGAGTAGTTCATCAACCTTTTGATAGTTGCGGTAAAGTAAATCACCCTCTCTTTTTTTCTCCTCAGCCTTCTCAATAAACCCTTTCATCATTGTTTTTTGTTTCCTCAACTGCCTTTCAAGTGTCTCCCTTTTCTCCACCTTTCTCTTCCTCTCTTTCCTTGGTTGCAGAGAGAAAACCTGTTCCAAAGCTTTTGAGAAACCTTTAACGGGTTCAAACCCATAATCCTCGTATACTTTTAAAGGAAACGGAGTCACATCCAATATTTCATCATCCTTTTTCACAACAACAGGTTCAAACCTTTTCTCTTTGAAAACCTTCAAAAAACCTTGAAGTGTTTCAAAAACCCTTTTAACGTTTTCATCATCCATCTCTCTGGTTACCATGTTTTTTTCTACACCAGCACGAGCGCAGATCTCCTCAGCATAGAGTCCTCCAAAACCCATGTCTCTTGCAAGGGTTCTAACCAAATCCCTTCCACTTTTCTTAATCAGAGAAGCAAAATCCTTGTAAGATAAATTAAAGGGGTTAGGTTGCGCTGGTGGAAAAACATAGTTTTCCTTTGGCTTAACTGTTCTATGTGCCCACACTTGGTGTTTCAAAGGCATAACAATTTTTCCATCACCGTCGACAAGCACTATGTTTCCATTGGAAAAAAGCTCGATAATTAACCTGAAAACATCCTTTCCTTTTACTACTGTAATCACAACGATTCTATCAAACTCATGTTGCTCCACACTCTTTATCCTTCCATTCTCTATGTGTTTCCTTAGAATCATTGCAAACATACTGGGTTTCTTTGGAGTGGAGAAGGATTTTGTTGTGGAGACAATGAAACTACCGCTTCTTATGAGAAGAAAAACCTTGTCTCCTTGAGGTTTCCTGAGTTTAACCAGTAAATCCTCCTTATCTATCTGATATACTTTGTCAATGAAACTCCCTAGTAACTCTTGAAGTTCAGCAACAACCGCGTTAATGTCGAAGGAGGAAAGTTCACGCATCCAGTGTATGTACCATTGTCCCTCTTAAAAACCCTTTTTATGATGCAGAAAGATAGGGTTTCGCTGAACCCTGCGAATACTCATAGGTTGAGAGACCGTAGTAGTCATTATTTGAACCGAGGTTTTCGTTTCCCAGCTTCAACATTATTGTTATGTAACCATCGTCTGTAACCCATGATTTTACCATGGCTGAGGATATACTCACGGTGATCCATCCCCCTGAGACAGGGGTTATGGTAGCGACCTTTTCACCAAAATTTATCAGATTCCAAATCTGCGAGATATCGCTCATGTTTGATGGGTTGGTCTCTAGAGGACCGGAGTCATTGGTTAGATATACCTCAAGACTCCCGGGGTTACCATGTTTTTCTACGCATTTCACATGAAACGTGAAACTTTTATTTTTATACTCGGAGATGTCAAACCTGTATATTCCCCTACCTGTGAGGTTGTCTCCTCCTCCAGAGGTAAATAGTCCAACCATAAACGGTTGGTCACCACCTCCGTTAACTATACCAAAGACATTGTCTGGTAGCAAGTCTGTTAAAGCCACAACTCCTCCATCGTCTGCACCGGTTTTTATTTCTATTTTTATGTTTTCTGAGGAGGGCTGAACCTGTTTTTCTTCGTTGCAACCAGCGAGTAACACAACTCCAATAACCAAACATGTTAGCGTTCCAAGCAGATATCTTCTTCTCATCCTCATCACCTGGACGTTGAAAACATGTTATTTTTTAACACTTTTTGTTTTTTTCGAAAAAAGTAATTAAATCAGCATGCTTTTTTTGTTTACTGTGAGGCAACGGTTTTACAATTCACATCAAACCAGATTCTCTGTTCCCAAGACATCACATACCAACCTATGTCTACTCTGCCGTGGAACAAAGATGCTCTGCGGCAAGGAAAGATGCCCTGTTCTAGTGAGGTTTTCCTTCCAAGCAAGGGTTAACAAATTGATAGACTCCCTCACATTGGAGGGGTCTTCTCCACCAAGTGTTTTCGTTGGCAGAATAGGCTACCCCAAGGTTGCTGTAGGCCCTCTTATTCCACCTGTTGTTGGTGACACCTCTTTCATTGACACACCAGAGTTTTGGGGTAACGTAACCATTGATGATATCGTAAACTTTAGGTCGCAGCTTGTTCGAGGTAAACATGTTGTTAACGTTTACGATGTCGACTCTAGTGATAAAATAGTTTCTTTGACCAGGGAACTGGCTTTATCCAGGGAGTCTGTGCAGTCCGAGGTTTACTTTGAGAAGAAACCAAGGGGAAGAATTGTTTTTTATGATGAAGCTCAACCTCATGGTCCCTCTGCTCCTATTAAAAAACTTGAGATAAGCAACCCAAAGTATGATCATCGTATTGAGAAAGCGTTTTATGATACAGATCTTAAGGCAAGAGACGCCGTTGTTGAGCTTTACAAAAAAGGCACCCTTGTCTCAGGCATCCAAAAGGCTTTTAGCGTGGGGGCCTTTGGAGAAAAAAAGCATCGTCGTTTCGTTCCAACAAGATGGAGTATCACAGCCGTCGACTCCCTGCTTGGTGAAGAGTTACTTAAACAAACAAAAAACTCCCCTTTAATTAACGAGTACCGTGTGTACAGGTTTAAAAGGTTTGACAACCGTTGGGTTGTGCTTATGATGCCGACGAGTTGGAGGTATGAGCTTATAGAAGCTTGGTATCCGAAAACCACTTGGAATCCCTATGGTGCTACAATAGCGATTTACAATAGCTACGAGTTCTACAACGGCAGGAAAACCTACGCTGAGATAGGAGGTTGCTACTATGCTGCAAGACTTGCTGTTAACGAAACCTTAACTAAAGAGCACCGTCAAGCAGGTGTCGTAATCTTCAGGGAGGCGCACCCGGGTTATATACTCCCCGTGGGCGTGTGGAATGTTAGAGAAACCGTTAGAAAGGCTTTGAAACAGCCGTACACCAAGTATGATGATTTGCAGACCGCGCTCTCCGCTGTAAAGGAAACCATGGACATACCCTTAGAGCGGTGGATAAAGAATAGTGCAGTTCTTAAGGATTCGTTGCATCAGAGAAGATTAGAGGATTTTTTACATGAGAGTTAGAGAGGTCTACTGTAAAACAGCTCTTTCTAAGTCTTTTCTTCCAGGGCTTGACTACAGTCTAAACCCATACAGGGGTTGTGAACATGGTTGTGTTTACTGTTATGTACCTTCGGTTCTTCATATTCCCAGAGATGATTGGGGGAAGTGGGTTGATATAAGGGTTAACATTCCAACCGTTCTCTCCAAGGAGCTAAAAAATAGATCAAGGGGTGTTGTTGGTTTATCAACGGTTACCGACCCCTATCAACCTTTGGAAGAAAAACACCGTCTTACTCGTCTATGCCTTGAACAACTTTTAAAGCATGATTTCC
>Ga0164318_10006182_pt1 | contig 11612 bp, 6 predicted proteins | sample GuaBasSedimGuay9_FD_113734 | JGI IMG/M metagenome (GOLD analysis project Ga0164318, IMG submission 113734) | Subseafloor sediment microbial communities from Guaymas Basin, Gulf of California, Mexico - Guay9, Core 4571-4, 0-3 cm | ecosystem: Environmental > Aquatic > Marine > Hydrothermal vents >... | reverse complement strand
CATTATAAGGAAGAGAAGAATCATCTTGGAAAAAGGATATAATAATATCAACGGTACCAGTAATCTCAAAATCTATAGGATCAGAAATAAAATCAGTTGCTGTGATTGTGTGAGTTGTGTTTTCATTAAATGTGACCTGTACTCCAGAATCTATAATAGCATTCATCCCAACATCTCGTAAATAAATCCAACAATTAGTTATTACATAGTCGGTGTCTATGTAATGAAATACAATTTTTACACTCCCATCATGAGCAGTTAATGCAACAGCTTCTATCACTTGTCGTCTATTATATGTCTGAAGAACACTTTGCGTATCAAAACCTGTGTATTCTGGAAATACCTGTATTTCAATATCTTCAGTATTGCCTATATAAAAATCATTATTTGGTTGAGCATTGTCATAATATAAATTTAATACAGTTTCTTCTGTAGCAGATATACTTGGAATTTTAACCCATATCTGAGCATTGTTCTCTTCCCAATTTTCAATTTCACAATAACATTGATTACCTGTATCTCCTATCTCTATTGCAATTCTTTTATTTGACGCATATGGAGCTATATGGGGTGTAAAATTTTCAGTCCATCTAACTATCCCTTTTGAAATACGAAATTCATCAATATAACCATAAAGAAACTGATTTGCTGTACCAAACCTAGCATACCCTATCTTTAACGGAGCATTTAAATTTGGTAAAGTTTCTAGTGCAATTATTTCTGTGCCAGCTAAAGCCGTACCATTAATATACAAAGAGACTGCATTGTCAGTAATAACTATAGCTAAATGCATCCATGTATCTATATCTGGAGTATAATTCCATCTATATTGACCAACATCAATACCTGCATCACTACAATAAAAACTAAACCATCCGTTTGTTTGATCCCACCCGAATTGCCACCTATTATCATCATTTATAAGCTGAGAGCATATTGGAATATCAGAAGCAGTGCTTAAAAAATATACCCAACAATCAATTGTATTCTTACTAATATTCCAATCATCAGAATCTGCAATTTCTAAAAAATCCCCTGTTCCATCAAAATAAATGCTAGTATTTCCGAACTTAGCTTGATCAGATTCATGATGGACGTTATCGTTAGCTGTTATAGTATGGCCTGATGGAGAACCATCAATAAATGTAGTATTTCCATCAGTAGTATCAGAACATATTAATAACTTTGTGTAAGAGTCTATTTTAAATTCATCAAAAACAGCAGAACAATCAAAATTTAACTCTCCAGACTCTCCTGATAAATTCAGCAATACAGGAAAATTCTCTAATTCAGATCCTTGAGGAGGTATCACACATTTTATCTTTTTAAAGGGATTCCATCCATATAAACTCATTTTTCTACTCCACTATATCTACAACTCGGACAAACAAATACTCTTCGATCATCTATAAATACAAACTCTCCAGAAACATTTCCATTTGCTGGGTACATTTGTGTATTACATTCAGGACAAGTATTTAATTTATTATTCTTTACTTTTATAGGCCTCACTTTCTGTGGTTTATATAAATGTTTATGAAGTTGTTCTCTTACAAATCTAATATCCGTTATTCCTTCAGCTTCACATTGATTTAAGATTTGCATAAAATGTTGCAAATCTTTATATTTATACACATTAAAATTCATTAACATCTCCACTTAAGTACGTGAATTTCACTATTAGTTACAGGAGATAGATAATATCCAAGTCTCCAACTAGTTTCACACCCATCATGTGAGCCTCTATCGTGATTATAACCAATTAGTCCTTTAACAGTAAACAACCCTATAATGGGGTCTAAATAATCTTCTGCTCCCTTATCTTCGCACGAACACCAAGGATGCATACCACCAACATAATTAATACCTAAATCTATACCTGATGAATTAGGTACTAATCTATATTTTCCTATATCCTGCAATATAGGTATACTAGTAGACCAGCTATACGTATTAGTAACACACTGGTAAACTCCATCAAAATTACCTATCTGATCCCTCGATCTAAATTTATCCAGAAGCTCCCAATCACCTTCAGTAGATTTAAAATTACCATCAACAGTAGTATCACACACGTCCGTTACAGAAATACTGCCTGATCCACAACAATTTTCTGTATAAATGGTTATTTCAGGTACACTTGTCTGAGCCTCAGTTAAAGTACAAGTTTCATCTAAATAAAAACCTTGTCCAGTTACTTCCCATATATAAGGAGCCTTGCCTCCAGTAACATAAACTACTCCAAAAGAATCATCTGCAATTATTTCTACGCTATTTTCTTCATCGTATTCCATTTCCCAAAAATGACATTTCCATTTCCACAAAGCTAAATCTGAATGGGATAATGGTACATATTGCCATTCTAATATACCACGAAACCCTTTTCCTGTTACTCCATAATCAACTTCTTCACCATCTTTATATGTTATAAATGTTTTGCCATTTGAACAAGCGTGTATAGCTCTATCATTCACTAAACACGGTTCAGATGAAGGAGTTCCTCCACTTAAAGAACAAACATAATCTTCTATATTATCAAAACCCTCTAGCTCGTAATGTATATCTCCAGATATACTATCTTGGGCCCATCTTTCTTGTTGTTTATAAGTACCATTATCCACAGTAATAATTTTATTAGTACCGGAACCCATAAATTCAGAAAAATGTCCTGAATATCCACATTCACCAGTACTTTGTAAAATCCATGAACCATCAATACTATCTACATAAGTTTCAATATATTGATTACAAGAATCTGTTACTCTTATAGTACCAAATTTACAAAAACATTCAGACACATATAATAAAGCACATTCACTACTACCACTTATACTTAATCCCCCACTTTCAGCAGCAGCTTGCCAAGTATACGGCGGAGCACCACCAGTTACACAAAACAAATAAGATTCATCAGAAGTTACCTGACTAACTGACTTAGTGAAACTCATTGGAGGAACAGTACCACAACAATCCTTAGCATGCATTACCTGTTCAACAGTATGTTCTCCACATTGACCATCTGTAGGAGCTACTGGAATAAATTCTGTTCCTTCTGGATAATCTGATTCTTTAAAATCTTTTTCAATATCTCCATTATATCGAGTTACTACTTTTTTACATTGGGGCATACTATGATCAAAAGGCCACTCTTCACAACACTTTTCTAAATAAACTTCAGGATCATGGGCTTCATCCCGATAACCGCAATCCTTATAAGTTCTTGTATCCCTAGAACCACTTACAGTCGAACCCGCATTATATCCAACTGGACAAGGGACTTCTTCATAGTAACTTTCATGCCTCTCTTGCCCATCACATTGACATACTACATAATCATTAACATGCTTCCTACACATTATTGGATTGCCATCATCATCTACACGTGGTTCTCTATCAGTACTTCCACTGAATATTGCAGCAGTAGTATCACAAATTGCATTAGAAATTTCTGAAGATACGCCTAATTCTATTTCAGGTCTATTTAAAAGAAGTTCTTCATATTGATAATGATAAAAAGCAAGTACAGAACATTCAATATTTTGATAATCATCAATTTCTTTACCAGTTTCTGATCCTGAATACCATCCAGTTCCAAAAATAGATGGATCTGTACCTGTAATCATAGAACTAGAAGTAGGATCTCCTGTTACAGTTATGACAATTTCATCCCATTCAGTATAAAATTCAGCTCTTAATGTCCCAGTAAAATTTCCTTTCCAAAAAATAGTATTTCCATTAATAGTTATTTCTGGTCCAGTATCTCCTTCCCATTTCATCACAGGAGAACGTATCCCAGCTTTAGAAATTATGGGGTTATCAAAAGTATAGCTATCAGCATCTTCTAATTCAAGTACATGGGTTATATAATCAGCATGTTTAACAGGGTTACGAGCAGTTCCATTCGATATTTGTAGCTTATACAGCTCCTCACAATGCGATCTAAATACTTTGATAGTTACATCATAAGATTTTAAATCATCAACTGTAACAGCCTTACAGTTATCTAAATGATTATTTGCAAGTAATTCTTGAGCAAATCTATTCAAAGGATCTAAAATAGAAGGATCTATCTCTTGATCAGCAAAATTATTCCAAAGATCAATAGAAGTAGAGGAGGGATTATATGTATTTTGAGATTGCCCTGTTCCGTTACAAATATCAATATTAAAAATGGCATCAATTAAATCTGCAGCTTCAGCAACAGTCATACCTTCTTCATCTGGATCTTCCTTAATCTCCATATGGAGCCAATAAGAATTAAATCCATCTAAATTAAAATTTATAGGAAAAGTAATTTCAGACATTACTTACACCAAGAATCATCAGAAGTTATTGTTTTTGCCTTAAGAACTTTCCCTGAACAAATTGAAAAATAAACTCGTTCATAATTTGCTCCATGTTCCTTATGGCATATTGTAGTACCACCATCTCCACCATCATCCACATTTTCAAGATTGCCACAAGTAGATAGAAGATCTTTTATACATTGAGGTATTGATATATTTAATTTATCCGTTTCTTCTTCTCCTCTATCATTTAACCAAGTAGCTGTAATGACAATCTTCAAATTTGTTATACTTAAACCAGTTAAATTAACTATATCTAAAGGATTTACTACTTCTCCATTCCAAGTTGCTACATCAGTATATCCCCAATAAGTATCAATATCCTCTATTGGTATACCTTCTTCCAATTCTTCTTCAGTAGGACGAACAGGAGTTTTATTTATAAGAGTATGGGTTATAGAATGTTTTGCTCCTATCTTTTTGCCTGTTATTCGCACAACACCAAAAATAGGAATAGGAACTTTTAATATATTATATCCTTCAAGAGTTACTATTTGTGCTCCTATAGGAGTCCCATTTAAAGCGTAACAAGTAGTCTCCCAATTAAATCCATATAAGTTCTCTAACATAAAATCTAACTCTACAGTATCTGTTTCACCAAATACTATGGAAAATTCTACATATTCAGATACAATAATTGGAGTTGATACATGTCCTATATTAGATTCAAGAGTGTAATTCAATGTTGGGAAACTGGGCCAAGCTTCAAATTCTATTACAAAATTGACACCAGTATCTGTTATAATAGCCGGGCATGCATCTTTCTTATAGCTATGAGCTGATCTTCCAATACGAGCTAAAGCTATCATCTGAGAAATATCAAACATGGAAGCAGTCTTTTCCATTCCAGATTCTTCACGTTGAGACAAATGAACAAATCTTTTCTCCCTACTTAAAGAAGCATTGGAATCAAAATTAATTTGTAGTGATTGGTCCATCACTGCACTCATCTCCCTCTTCATTTCCAGATTCAACTGATTCTGTAATTCTTACTGACATAATTTCTTGAGAACAAAAATCTACTTCCGTCAATTTATCTGCTTTTACACCAACTGGATAAGTTCCTCTTCCCCAATTAGGTTGACATATTTTAGTAGAACTTCCATCATCTCCAAATTCTGGATATATTCCATTCCCACAATTTCCTAAAGTATCATCAAATCCATTAGGAGCAACTATATCCTTATAAGTAATTCCTCCATTCCATCTACAAAAAGCGACACATTCAAAATTATTTTCTATGGAATCTTCTCGTTCCTTTATATTTACACTGTATTCTCTTCGATAGACAAAATACTTAATGCGAACACTGCCATAAACTTTTGTAGAAAATAATAAAGTTCTTCCATTAACTGATATAGTTGGTCTAGTTACAGACACTCCTTTTGCATCATAACATTCACCAATCCACATCATAGATTGTAATGCAATAACTGGATAATCAGTTTCAGCAGATAGATTGTAACCACATTGAATAACTTCTTCTCTTAATAAATGGGGATTTACTGATTTAGGTATAAAGCTACCATGAGATACATTAAAACTGTAAGCAAGCTCATGTCTACTTGGATAGACATACACAGAGGTATCAAATTCTGCCAGCCCTCCACAATTAGGATCAGGCAAAGCTCCTCCAAAAATCATAGAACCTATAGCCATAATACCTTGATTTTTTGAAGTTCTTCCTACATCTTTTGCCCATGGTTCCTGTTCAATAATTACATAATCTCCTTCTAAGATATTAGAAAAAGGTATAGCAAGGATAGATTCCATTAAACTCCTTCACCTGAAATAGTAGGAATTGTTCTATTACCATTAACAGAATTAGCTAAAGCAGGAACTACTCGTACTTGCCATATTGCTGAAGATGCAGGATGAGTAATAAACACAATAGTATCATTTTGAGCCCATGTATCTGCAAATCCTATTGCTGGTAATGTAAAATAAGGTTTAGATACTTCATCATTTTGTGGAGAATAATCAACTCCTTTTGAACCACCACTTAAAGTAACGCCAGCTACATTCGATACGGCTGTAAAATTAATAGAATCTGTGAAAGTAATAGTTACTGTCTGTTCAATAGCTCCAATACTATCCACAATTACTGGACTAGCTACATCATCATATGTTCCATCACCAGCAGTAGTATCCACAAAACTATCAAAAGAGCCTACAATATTGTCAGGTTCATATACAGAAGCAATTCGAGTTCCATATACATTATCATCTGTATTGTAAGCATTTGCAAGGGTTCCAGTTAGAGTCAAAGTAACTTCACTTCCTGACACACTAGGAGTTCCATTAATAACATGTATCTCTTGAGTACCTATTCCTGAATCTGGAGTATCTTTATTAAAAATTCGAATAGTACCTCCATCTCTAAAAATAGCATCAGCTCCAGTTGCTAAAGAATCATCCTCTACTGTAACCGTAACTGAACTTACTCCAGAAAGAACATTAGAAGTTAAAACACCGCAACCATAGGCATCAGTTCCAGTAATACCAGCACCACTTACTCCCTGCAAATCTGTTTGGGAACCAGCAAAAAATATCATCCAATCATCAGCAGGAGTAACTATATCTAACCAAATTTTAGGATTAAAATATTCATTATTATCATCATTGGCTATTTTAAAGAATGTTTTTCTGTACTTCCGGCTACCAATATCCCGTTCATCTTTAAATACAGAATCCCATACATTATTAGAGCTTCCTGAAATAACAGAATTATTATTATCCATTCTTCCGCCATTTGTAGCTTCATCTGAAACCACTTCACTCAATAGCATTAATACTTCACTTTTTAAAATACTCACTTTTACACCTCCTGAAGTGTTACTGTTCCAATATACATATCTGTATCATCTACAGATTCTGTCTCTCTTTTTGGAGTTAATTGAACTCCACCAGCTTTTACAATAACCGAATGACTGACAGATCTATAAATAATATTGATGATTGTAGCATTTTGCTCTGATTCTTTTAAGTAATCAAACTGCTCTCTTGAAAAATATCCCCTTCCTTTATTACCAGAATCTTTAGCTTCTAATTCTATTTCAATATTTTGATTTGGAGTAGAATGAACAGACACTCTATTTAATATAGTATAAGATATTTGCTGAGTAGCTGCTGGAGTAGATCCTTCATTTACCCAAATAACTCCAGGATGTAATGTATAAGGCCCAAGAATCATGATGCGAGTCTCCCAAGTTTATTTAATTGCCCAATCATTTCTGATACATCCGTTGGTTTCATAAGAGCTGAAATCTGTCTTTCTGAATTTGGAAAATCAAATTTCATTACTCCATATTCAGATATTTCATTTATTTTAGCGTTTGAATTAGGATTTGTCAAGTTTACTGATCCAGGGCTGGCTTGAGGTAACTTAGTATCTTTAGCTCCTGTTAGTATCCCTTGTAAAGCTTTTCCTGTAGAACTCATTGGAGCATTCACAGCATTCATAAACCAAGAACCTATCTTATCTTTCCAAATGCTAACAGATTCATTCTTTATAAACCATTCTCCAGATCTTGCATGTACAAGGGTATTATCCTTTTTAGAATCGGGACCAGGAATTCTCCCTCCTGCTACTCTTGAAACAGCTCTTACTTCTCCGCCTTTTTCTTTACTCTGAGATGTTTTAACCTTAACAACAACCGTTTGAGCAAGTTGTTTTATTGCTACATCAGCTGCCGCTAAAGATGCTTGATCTATCTTTGCACTTATATCTACAGGATCTTGAGAAGAGATAAAAGATACAAAGTCTGTATATATACCTTGTATCTCTTCCTGCATAGACTCTGTTTCAATCCCTAATGGATCAGCTTTTACAGCATTAGAAAATTTTTCATAATCTTCTCTAATAGCTTCTATATTCGTTAATTCTAATGGAATATCAACTTTATCTCCATTTTCAATTTTATACCGTAAAATATCTATATCTTCCAATAATTCTGCAGCATACATATCAGCCATGCCGCCAACTGTTTTACCATGCTCTTCTGCAGCAGTTGAAGCTTCATCCCAAGCTTCTTTTAATTTCTCCGCTTTTTCTAATTCAGCTCCTACTAATTCATTTCTCCATACTCCTTTTTCATCCTTATAAGGATCTACTGCTTTAGTAGCTTCAGGAACATTTTGATCTTTTCTCATAGATATATCTTCTGGAACAACATCTTTCATCGTTTGAGTTTTAGCAAGGTTCAGTAATTTTTTAGCGGTAATTAATTTTTCATTCCATTTAGCAATTTCTTTATCAAGATTTTTCATTTCCAATGTATGTCTATTAAATTCTACCTTCATCTTTTTAGCAGCAAGGTCATTAATTAGTTTGATTTTCCATTTTGCTTTTGTTTTTTCCTTAGCAATATCCTTATCAATTTCTTTTACATCAATATCCTTTATTCTGGAAGAAGCATCAACAAGGGCATTCTCAACTCTTTTTAATCCATTAATAGCTTTCTTATCATTGGAAAGACTTTCATAAAGACCACCTGCATCTTCTATAGTAGATTTAGCTCTTTGAGCAAGATCTTTATCTCCACTGGCGATAGCTTGTCGAAGCTGTTCTTTTCCTTTTGCAAGTTTCTTCCATGCTCTTTTTTCATTATCCCGATCTTTCTGGCGATCAGTCATACCACGTTGATTAATATTTGCTATTTTATCTTCAGTAGATTGATGAATACCAATTATATCAGAATTAGCTTTTTTTATTACATCAGCTCTTTTCTCCAAAAGAGTTTTAATTTTTTGTTCTTTAGAAGCATTGATAGCAACTATCTTGGCTGCAGTATCAGCTTCAATGGCCTTCCACTTAGTACTATGTTTTGAAAGTTCCTCAGTACGTTTACCAGTAAGAGAAGCAACTTTCTCTTCAGCTTTATCTCTATCCTTGGCAAATTTCTTTAACAAATTCAATTCTGATTTTTGACGGGCTTCAATAGCTTCAAGATATTTTTTATGCCAAGCCTGAACCTGCGTATCGTCCTCTCCTTTGCTTATTAAAAGATTTTGATAGTGAACCCTATACTCCTCTTCAATCTTCCTGTGTGATTCAGATATAGCCTCTAATTTCTGTTGTTCATAGATTCCTTCATCTGTTCCTTTCTTATCTGACACAGAAGCAAGTTCGATATTGCGTAATGTTTCTACAAGTGCCTGTTCTTCAGCCGCTACATATTCTTTCATCTGAGATTTAAGAGCATCTACATCATAAACCCCAGTCATAATATCTCTTATCTTTTTACTCTTTTCCTCTTGAGCTTTTATCTCTGCTTCAATAGCTTCCGCTCTAGTAATTTGAGCATGATCTTCTTTATTTTTAATAAGAGCAATCTTCTCATTAAAAAGGGATCGAACTTTTTCAAGTTCATATTTTTTACTTAAATCAGAATCAGCCATACGTTTTTTATCTAAAGCAGTTTGTACTTTATTTAACTCTTCCTTTTGTTCCTTATATTCTATAACTGTTTTCTTCCCTGCAAGGAAATCAGCTTTATTCTGTCTAGCAGCTTGAGCATTTCTTTCAAGATCGGCATCAAAAGCTTTTACTTTTTCAGAATCCAAAGATTTAATAGAATCAGAAATATCTTGATTATATTTAATATTCTGTTCAGAATATTTTTGCTGCAGTTTACTTTTCCTTGCAAGGCGTTTAGCCGCAACTTCAGCTCTCCCTACAGCAGAGGTAGAAGCAGATTTTTGTCTCTCCTTCCAAAGAAGTTTTAGCATAGCAATCTCAGTTCTAGTGGCCTCTTTTAAATATCCAGCATCTTTAGCAGCTTGCTCTAATTGATCAGAAGTTTTTCCCATATCAACTTTATTCAAACCCATTAAAGTATCAATGGTATCATTAGATACCTTACGTACTGCTAATAAGTCTTTTCGAAGTTCAATTAATTGGTCTCCAGGAGCAGCCAAAACAGTATCATATAATGTTTTAAAATCTATTTCCTTATCTAAATATTTGTCTTTTAATCTATCTCCTTTTTCTGAAGGGGTTCCTGCTATGGTATTTGCTTTATCTATGATACTATCAATTTTATTAGATAAAGAACTAAACAACTTTCCAATTTTAGGAAATTTATCAAATAATTTATCAAAGATACTGCCTAATGCATTTTTAGCTCCGTTAAATATAGCAAGAGAAGACTTTATCATTACAGAAAGAATATTCCATTTTTTTGTAAAAATAACTATAAGATTCCCAAGAGTTTTTAATCTATTCCAAAGTCTTTCAAGTACTCCAGCAGTCTTTTCAAATTTAACCGAAACAAGATGAAGAGAATTTGCCATCTCTTCAATCTTTAGAGTTTGTAAAGTTTCTCGATACCTTATAAGAGCTTCTGAATTCTCTTCTATATGTCCAGTTAAAGGATCAATAGCCTCTGATAATAATTGAGCAGATTCAGCAAGAGCTATTTCAGCTTCTGTGGCATCTTCTCCTGTTTTAATTAATGCCTGTAATGAATCTCTAAACTCAAGATTAATACCATTTACTTTTACAGTATCCTCACCAGCTTTTATGACCTTCTCTCTATATCTATACAAAGAAGTTGCAAGATCAGTATAAGTATCCACAAGGTTAAGAGAAGTATCAATACTCTCTTGCATAATCCTATTTTGTCTTTTTTGCCATATAATAGAAGAAGCAATGGCTGCAGTAAATGCTATTAAAATTCCTGTAATCCAAACTACTGGTCCTCCTGCTGCAATCCAAGCTACAGCAGCTTTATATAAAACCACTATTAAATTATTAGTAGTGAGTTGTACTTGAGTAGTTGTAAGAATATATGCTTTCAATCCTACAACTAATTTTGCAATATGACCAGTAAGTATTCCAAAAGAAGAAGCTAAATTAGCTCCAAATACTTTAGCAATATTAAATCCTGCTATTGTCTTGAATAAAGCAATCAAAACAACAAAAGCGGCTGTTAATGCTGTAACCTGCATTATCAAAACTACAATAGAATTTTTAGCCAATGCTGTAAATACAATTAATATTTTTCTGGAAACATCTACCACTTTATGCATTATCCAAGAAAGTCCAGTATCTCCTAATGCAATTGCAAGATTCTTAGTTAGATCCCACATATTCTTGATTTTAACACCAAGCCCTTCCATCTGAATCTTTGCCATTTCAGCGGCTGCTCCAGATCTAGTAACTGCACGATGCATATCATCAAATCCAGATGATCCTTTATCAGTTAATGCAGAAATGGCAGAAGCTCCACGCATACCAAACATTTGAAAAGCATCTTCAGCAGT
>Ga0164318_10006181_pt1 | contig 11613 bp, 10 predicted proteins | sample GuaBasSedimGuay9_FD_113734 | JGI IMG/M metagenome (GOLD analysis project Ga0164318, IMG submission 113734) | Subseafloor sediment microbial communities from Guaymas Basin, Gulf of California, Mexico - Guay9, Core 4571-4, 0-3 cm | ecosystem: Environmental > Aquatic > Marine > Hydrothermal vents... | reverse complement strand
TAGATTTTGGACGTCGGACTCTGGACACAATGTGGATGTGGAAGGCCGCCGTAAAAAGTCGGTTGTCGGCATATCCCAAGGCTCTCCACATGGCCGTCCGGTTGAGCCGCCGTCCAATGTCCGGAATCCAACATCCAACAGGCCAGAGTGGCGGAATCGGCAGACGCGCGGGATTCAAAATCCCGTCCTCGTTCAGAGGGTGAGGGTTCGAGTCCCTCCTCTGGCACCACCCCTTACATTGCTGCGCCTTGCAGACGGGACTTCCACGCACACACCAGAGCGTGAGGGTTCCCCTCACCCCCGCACTGCGGGGCTCGGGACAAACTCACCTCTCCTCTGGCACCATTCCTTGTCGCAGTTACGTACAGCAACGCGCGAAAACGGTGGCGTGATTGCGCGACATCGCTCCCGGGTATCGGTCACCCTTTGTAGCGGCCGCGGAGGCTGTTCAGGCGGATGGTGAACAGGGCGCTGAACATGGACCAGGAATCCGTGAACGTGCTGACGCGTGTCTGGGGTGAGTCCTTCCATGTGACGGGCAGTTCGCAGATTTTATAGCCGAGTTTTCGCGCGAGGAAGAGCGCCTCGACGTCGAACGCGAAGCGCTCGACCTGCTGGAGGGCGAAAATCCTGCGCCCGGCTTCGCGGGTGAACATCTTGAAGCCGCACTGCGTGTCCTTTATCCCTCGCACGGCCATTACGCGGACGATCTTATTGAAAGTCTTGCCCATCAGTTGCCGGTACCAGGGCTGGTAGGTGACGATGTTGGATTCGGGCATCGCGCGGGAGCCGATGACGACGTGGTAGCCTTCGCGCATCTTTTCGAGGAAGCGCGTCGTCTCTTCGATGGGGGTGGAGAGGTCGGCATCGGAGAACAGCAGGTATTTGCCCTTGGCTTCGAGCATGCCGTGGCGGACGCTGTAGCCTTTGCCGCGGTTGGCGCCGTTTTCCAGGACACGGAAGTTTTCGTGTGCCCGTGCGGATGCCTTTGCAACCTCGACGGTCTTATCGGACGAGCCGTCATCCACGAGGATTACCTCGCCGGTGTAGTCCCGCCCTGCAAGGAATTCGAATATGCTCTCGAGCGTCGGGCCTATGCGCTTTTCCTCGTTGTATGCGGGGATAATGATGCTGAGATGAGTTTCGCTCATTCGCTCGTACCCTCGTTCTCTGCTTCCGCCGGTTCCAGTTCAAAGGGGGACCTGTAAAGGTAGATGGAGTACCCTATCTTTGCGACGGGCCTCTCCTGTCTGAGCCGTTTCATCATCCACGGCGCCAGGCGCAACGGGCCGTATGTCTCCTGCAGGTCGGTCACGCTCACGGCGATATAATCCCGTCCGCTAATCCCAGTACTTATGCTCAGGTCGGACCTGGTTATGCCGGGCAGGTTCGGAGGCATGAGAAACTTGCACCTGACGCCGTAGTACCGCGGGTCGGCGCTGCCGAAGTATTGCAGGTGCGCCCGTTCTATATCGTGTTCGTCCATGTAGCGTTTCAGCAGAATGAGGTCCTGGCCCCAGTCGATGTTGGAGTCGGTGAGGTGTTCGGGGCCGTTGCCGGGGCCTCCGGCAATTTCGTTGAAGTAGGCCAGATAATTCGGCCATATGGTCGCTGTGCCGAAAACGTACCACAGCAGCAGAAGAACGAAGAGGACATTGCCCGCAATGACGTTAGACCGCTGGCGGCCCCGCAGGTGACCAGCCACCTTGCCGACGAATATCAGCGCCAGGGGGATTACCGGCAGGATGTGGCGGTGGCCTATGTTCATGTTGCCGTACATCGCCACGCCGAAATATATGATGAAGGCCGCGATGAGGGGGGCCTCGTGCCGCCACGTCTCGCGGCTCCAGCGCCAGGCTAGCGCCACCGTCAGCGCAAACAGTATCAGCACGGGAACCGGGGTCTTGTAAAGGGACGTCATGATGAAATAATGCGGCCACGGCTTGTAGCGCGGCGGGTTGCCGGGGATGATATTGTGCTCGCCGTCCAGAAACGACGCACGGGTCATGGTTGAGCGGACGTAGTGGAGTCCTTCGACGTATGCCTGCGGCAGCAGCCTGTTGTCGTGTATAAACCGGTACACGCCGGTCGCGGGAAACTCGACCGGCTTGCCGAACCAGAGATTCCTGTCGCCGCCGTCGTCGGAAAACGCCGAGAAGCGGAATCCGTATCCCGCCCAGACTACGCCGTAGGCAATCGGGAGCATGATTATGAAAAGGAGCAGCAGTGCGACGAGTTTTTTTCTCATGCTCCTTGCGGTAAGTGTTTTAAGGAACCCGAATTCAATCGGCGAGCCGTCAAACAGCCGCACCAGGGCCGCGACCGCCAGTATAGGCAGCAACAGGAGGCCGGAGAACTTCGCCAGGAGGGCCAGGCCCAGGGTAAAGCCGGCAAGTATCGCGCTGAGCGGCGTGAGCCGCCGTGCCGCCCTGTCGAAGCAGAAGAGGGAGAGGAGCAGGAAGAAGGCGATGGGAATATCAGTGTTTGTAAGGCGGGCATGTGCGATGAGGTTCGGACTGAAGGCGAAGAGAAACAGCGAGAGAAGACCGGCGCCGTTCCCGTACAATTTCCGCGCCCAGAAAAATATGAGCAGGCCCAGGCCCAACGACAGCAGGACCATCGGCAACCTGCCCCAAAAGAACAGGGAGTACGCATCATTTCTGCCGCTGAACAGAAATTCCCAACCGTATCTCCACTCGACGCCCTTTTTCCACGCCTCCGAGTTGAACGCCCCGTCGGGGTTGAGAAACAGGAGCGGCAGCCCGGCTATCATCTTCCCGAGCGGCGGGTGCTCGGCGTTAATGCGGTAGTCTCCGGTTTTGAGGTATGAATACCCGGCGGGCAGATGCGCGGTCTCGTCCCATGTGCCGCTTTTTTGCGCCATGCTGGTGATCGCCTGCAGGGCAAACGCCACCGAAAGCAGGGCCACCCAGAGGACAAGGCGCCACCCCCGCGTCAGGCGCCGGCCCATGTCGAAAAATTTCGCTCCGGCTCCGTCACGCTTGATGGGCGCCTTCCTTGCTGCTTCCTTGATTCGCTTCTTTTTCCTGGACATATCCGCCAGATGTTGCGATGGTTTGTCATTGCGGGCCGACGGGCTTTACCGGTACGCGTGTCTCCCCGGGAATGCGATACAGATATATTGAATAGCCTATTACGGCTTCCGGTTCAAGTCCTCTCAACCGCCGGGTGATATTTCTCATACGGCGCTCGACCTCAGGCCCGATAGAGGGGTCGAGAAAATGCAGTACGTATGTCTCATGCAAAATAGAACCGCTGATGGCAATGTACTCGCCCTTTCGGTCGAAGAGACACGAACCTTCCGGAGGGCCTGCAGCGGTTCTGTCGGGAAAGGGATTGAATTTGATACCGTAGTACGTCGGGTCAGCCGAGCCGAAGTAACAAAGATGTACTTTGTCGATACCGTGCTCGTTCATGTGGCGTTTAAGCAACTTGAGGTCTTGCCCCCAGTCTATGTTTGAATCGCTCAGGTGCTCGAAGGCGTGTTCCGGGCCGCCGGCAATCTCGTTGAAATACGCGAGATAGTGCGGCCGGATGCGCAGCGTCCCGTATGCGTACCAGGCAAGCAATCCGGCAAACATCACCGATATCATGATGGCGGCCCGCCGTTTCCGCCGCCTCAGGCAGGAGGGTATCTTGGCGATAAAAATAAACAGGACCGGCAGAACGGGCAGGATATGCCTGTGGCCTATGTTCATCACGCTGAAGATCGCCACGACGTAGTAAGTGACGAAAAACGCTATCAGCGGCGCCTCGTGCGACCATGTGCGACGACTCATCCAGGGCGCAAGAATAACGCTGAGCGCGAAGAAAATTATGACGGGTACGGGCGTCTTGTAAAGGAAGGTCATTATAAAATAGCGTCGCCAGCCCTTAATGATCGGCGCCTTCATCGGACTGCCGTCTTCATGTTTGCGCGGGTCGCCGTGTTCGTCCTTGAGTTCCACCATTTTGACCTCGGTTCGCTTTCCGTCGAGATACGCCACTCTGTCCATGTGGGTTCGCAGATAGTGAAAGCCGACCAGGTATGCCTCCGGGAGCAGGCGATTCTCGTAAGCAAATCTGTAGAGCGCGTCGGGCGGAAACATCTTCTGCGCATCAGAAAACCTTTGCCCGAATTTGCCGTCCGGCTCTGTGACAGCCTTGAAGCGAAAACCGTAGCCGGCCCAGACCGTGCCGTATGCAAAAACCAGCATTACGCAAAAAAGCGCCGCGAGCGCGGGCAGTTTTCGGCGCCACCCGGCCAGCGAGGATGTCCGCCGCAACCCCGCCTGAACCGGTTTGCCGTCGAACACCCGCGCCAGAAGCACAACTCCCAGAATCGGCAGCATCAATCCTCCGGAGAACTAGGCCAGCAGCGCCAGGCCCAAAGTGACGCCGGCCAGCGCCGCGCTGAGCGGTGTGAGTTTTCGCGTGGCTCCGTCAAAACAGAACAGCGATAGCAGCATGAAAAGGGACACCCCCACGTCGGTGTTCGCCAGACGACCGTGCGCCAGAAGATTGGGACTGAAGGCAAAGAGAAACAATGCGAAGAGACCGGCGCCGTTGCCGTACATCTTGCGCGCCCAGACGAATATGAGCAGGCCGAGGCAAAGCGACAACCCGACCATCATCAGCCTGGCCGCGAAGAAAAGGCTGTCCGCATCGTTCTTGCGATACAGAAACTCCCAGCCGTACGCGCCGCCGTTGCCGTCCCGCCACCTCTCCGAGTCGAAATTGCCGTCTATCTTCTGGAAGAGCAGAGGCAGCGCCGATATCATCTTCACAAGCGGCGGGTGCTCCGGGTTTACGCGATAATCGCGCTTCGCAAGGTAGGTATATCCCGCGGGCAGGTGCATGGTCTCATCTATGGTGGGAGATTTCCACACCATGCTTGTGACCGCTTGCACGGCAAATGCCCCCAGGAGCAGCGCTACCCAAAGCGCCGGCCAGGGGTTTCGCAAAAATCGGGAGAGCACGCTCCTGCGCAAAGGGGCGGTCACCGGTTTACTGCGACCGCCTTCCGGCGTGTGGGATCTAAGATAGTGTTTCATTGTTGACAATGGACCGGCCTCAACAGGTTGGACGAAATGCCCAGTTTAGCATACCCGGGCCAAGTTTCAAGACATCGCCTCCTTCCACGTGCATCCTTCCACGGGCGGGGAATCTGCTGGACACGTCTGCCCTGTCGATGTATCTTGAGAAGCATGCTTGGAGAAATTCCGCGCGTCGGCCATACGATGACTGCGTGTTGTCAAAAGGATTTGCTTCGAAACCTCTTTTGAGAATCCGCGAATGAGCAGTAACAAGGTTATCATTATCAACGGTCCTTCCGGCGTGGGCAAATCCACCATATCGCACATTCTCAGCAGATCAATCAGGAAGGGCGTGCATATCGACGTGGACATCCTGCGGCACCTGGTAACCAATTACAGCCTTACCCGGGAGCAAATCAATCTGGCTTACCGCAATGCCGCCTCCCTGACGGACAATTTTCTGGCCGCCGGCTATACCGTCATCATTGACGGGGTGTTTCCCGCCGGTGAGGACCTGGCGACCTTCCGCGACGCGCTGAAGACCGCGAACACCGCCATATATGTCTACACGCTCTCGGGCCGCCTGCAAGTGATTCAACAGCGCGAGGCAATGAAGACCGGCTCCAAAAGGCGAAGGCAGCAGGTCAAGAAACTTCACAATTCAATGCACGCGGATGCCGACAAACTGGGGATTATCATCGACACCACGAACCTCGGCATAATGGAAACCGTCGCGCACATCAAGGCGCTCCTTGCCCGCGGCAGGGGCAAACTGAACAACGTCCCGCGCGCGCACAAGTCCCGCGGGAGAAAATAGTTTCTCAAGTTGACTGACTTTTTCTGGATGATGGTGAGCGCTTGATTATAATCTGCTGCTTCACAACACCTTACGGTGACAGTCACCAATCTACGATCCGTTCCGACAAGGGCGGAACGGCTCCGTAATTGGTGACAGTCACCGAGGTTAACAAAAAGTCAGTCAACTTGAGTAGTTTCTACATGCCTTAATCCGCGGCGGGCGGGTCAGGCCCTATTTACGGAGCGCGGCCCCGACTTGTCGGGGCCGGCTCGTGGAATGGTGGTCTGACCCCGAACACCGGGCGCTCCGGGATCTGACCCGAACAGCCAATGGACTACTCCGACGTAAAATTCGTGATGATAGACGGCGCACGGGGCGAGGGCGGCGGCCAGATAGTCCGCAGCGCGCTCACGCTCTCGGCCATAACGGGCAAGCCTTTCAGGATAGTCAACATCCGCCGCAACCGCCCCAACCCTGGCCTGCGCAATCAGCATGTCCGGTGCGTCCTGGCGACGCAGCGCGTCTGCTCGGCGGAAGTCGAGGGCGCGGAAAAGGCCTCGCGCGAACTCTCGTTCGTGCCCGGCAAAATAACTGCCGGAAAGCACGAAATAGACATCGGGACAGCGGGCAGTACCGGCCTGGTCCTCCAGACAATCGCACTGCCGCTGTCGCTGGCGGAAGGGTCGTCCGAAGTCGTCATCCGCGGCGGCACCCATAACCATTTCGCGCCCATCTACGATTACCTCGATTTGCAGTGGCTGCCCTTCATGCGAAGAATCGGTCTCGATATCGACCTCGAACTTGTCTCGCCGGGGTTCTACCCGAAGGGCGGCGGAGAGATACGCGCGACCATCCGCCCCGCTGCAGGCTTCTTCCCGCTCCTAATCGCGGATCGCGGGAAACTTAAGCGCCTGACAATCCGCGCCGCCGTCGATAACCTGCCGCGAAACATCGCCGAGCGATTCATCAAGCAGACGGCGTCGCAGTTGAAAAGCAGAAACATCAGGAAGTTCAAGACCGAGATAAGAACGTTTTCCGGCGTGGGCCGCGGGACGTATGTGTTCCTCTTTGCCGAATATGAAAACTCCGGCGCATGTTATTTCGGCCTGGGCAAGATAGGCAAAAAGGCGGAAAAGATTGCGGACGAGATGGTTGAGGAGTTCATCGAATTCCACCGCTCCGAAGCAACGGTCGATAAATATCTTGCCGACCAGTTATTGTTGCCGCTCGCGCTGTGCAAGGGCGAGAGCGCCTTTTCCACGCCGCGGATTACACGGCATCTTCTCACCAATGCGGACGTCATCCGTAAGTTCACGGATGTGGAAATCATTGTTGGGAAAAAGGAGACGAGAAACGTTGTTACAGTGCGACCTCGGGCATCCGGGTAAACCGTCTCTATTATCCTGCATTCCCGTGAATTATTCCTTGTTCTCGTCTCAGTCTTCCTCGTCCAGAGGCGGGTACTGGGGCGGACTTTCTCCGACCCGGCTGATGATTCTGGGGTACTTTCCCTTTCGCGGCTTCTCGCCGATAGCGAGGACTTTAATCTGGTGCCACCAATCGTCCCCGAAGTCGAACCAGTAGAAAAACACGTCTCCTACGGCCAGGCCCAACGCCCCGACGGCGGCTGCGGAGGCGTCTTCGTAATCCATTTCGGGAACCTCCGGACGCCCGTAGCGCACAGCGCCGCGGTCGCGGGGTTTTTCGCCGAACTGGAACTCGTACAGGTGTTCATCAAAGCGGTCGAAGGCGTCGAAGATGACATTGTGAAGGTCGTGCAACGTCTGGTCGCCGCGGATTTCTATCGTGCGGGATACCTCTTTGTTTTTTCTGGCGAACTCCTCGGTTATCCACCCCTTCAAAAGGGAGACTTCCAGTGAGTATATCTTGCCGTCACGAGGCCGCGAGGATGCCCTTTTCTTCGATTTCCTTGCGGGTTTTGACATGGCTTCCTCCAATCTCTCCACCGAAATCCACGCAAGCGCCGCGCCGACACGGTCCGGAGACGGCCCGCGGTCGGCGCCCTATTTCGGCTAACTGATGATTTCGAGTTCCTTGCCGACCTTTGTGAAAATTTCGAGGGCGCGGTCGAGTATGTCGGGCGTGTGCTTGGCGGTGACGATGGTGCGCACGCGCGCGGTGCCGCGCGGAACGGTCGGGAAGACGATGCTCTGCGCGAAAAGTCCTTCCTCGAACAGGCGTCGGCTCAGGGTGACGGCCTTCTCGTTCTCTCCGGCTATGATGGGGACGATGGGCGTCGCGGACTGGCCGACATCGAAGCCGGCCTCCTGGAGGCCCTTGACCCAGTACTCTCGGTTTTGCCAGAGTTGTTTCACCAGGCTGTCGTCCTCCTTCAGCAAATCAAACGCGGCGTCCACCGCTCCGACGACCGCGGGGGGCAGGCTGGTGGAGAAGAGAATCGGGCGGCCGCGGTTCATCAGCCAGTCTATAAGCGCCCGCGTGCCGACCACATAGCCGCCAAGGGCTCCAATGGCCTTGGAAAGCGTGCCGACCTGGATGTCCACCTGGCCGTGCAGATTGTAGTGGTCGACCGTTCCGCGGCCGTGACTGCCCAGCACGCCCGAAGAATGCGCGTCATCAATCATCATAATGCAGTCGTACTCCCTGGCGAGTTCGACCAGTTCTGGCAGTTTGGCGATGTCGCCGTCCATGCTGAACACGCCGTCGGTCACGAGCAGCCGCCGGTTGTATTCCTTGTCCCTGTTTTCTTCCAGCAACTGCTTCAGGTGGTCCATGTCGCTGTGTTTGTAGATGCCCTTTGCGGTACCGGAGATGCGAATGCCGTCGATGATGCTGGCGTGGTTCAACTGGTCGCTGAAGACGATTGATTGCTTGTCCAGGATGGCGGCGGAGGTGCCGGCGTTGGCGGTGTAGCCGGACTGGAAGAGCAGGCACGCCTCGCAGTGCTTGAAATCGGCGATTTTTTCCTCCAGGTCCAGGTGGATCTTCATGGAACCCGCGATTGTGCGCACGGCGCCGGGGCCCGCGCCGTATTTCTTAGTGTATTCCAGGGCGCGCTCCACTATCTTCGGGTGGTCGCACAGGCCCAGGTAATTGTTTGCCGAGAGGTTGATGACCTCCTTGTTGTCATAGACGCATATCGCCTTGTTTGCGCCGTCGAGCGTACGCGGCCAGGAATAGAGGCTCTGGTCCTTGAGGTCCTTGATCTCGGCCTCGAGGTATTTCAGTGCATCAGCCATGGGTTTCTATCCTCCAAAAAACAATTGCAGTTGATAACGTATCCCTTTCAGTGCCAATCACCGTTCACAGTTTGGGCGGCGCGACGTCCGTGTATTCCGTTTCAGTCGCGCCGATGTATCTTATCCGTTCCACCCGCGTGCGCAAGACCACGTATTCGGGGCTTTCAGGGTCGTCGATGTATTGCTTCAGGATTGGGACAAGGCCGTACAGTTTTTTCTTGTCCGCATTGTCCGTGCTGATGGTCGTGGGTCCGCTGATGCGAACATGATTCCACGCCTTGTCGTTAAAGCAATACTCGACGTAAGGCTTCTTCCTTATGTCCGCGGCCTTGGCGCTCTTGTCTAAGGTGGCGCACCACAGTTCGCCGCCGACCCAGGCCCAGCCGCCCATCGGCCTGAGGGCTGCGCGCTCGCCGTCCGTCGTGGCCGGAAGGCCGACGCCGCCTTCTTTCATAATTCTCTGCACATCTTCGAAATCCATGGCCGCCTCCCGCACATCTCCGGATCATGACCGCGCAAACATGGCCGGTTTTGTTCACCACCGGATGAGATAGCGCAGTATGATGTAGGCGGTGGAAATGACCAGGGCCATCAGCGTAAATGGTACACCAAATTTCATAAAATTCAAGAAGGTAATCTTGTGACCGTTGCGCTCGGCCATGCCCGCCACGACCACGTTCGCGGACGCGCCGATAATGGTTCCGTTGCCGCCGAGGCACGCCCCCAGCGCCAGCGCCCACCACAGAATGTTGGTGACAATGTGAGGGTCGTTCCCGCCCGCCTTTGCGATCTTGGGGCCGATATTGTGGATGATGGGAATGACCGTGGCGACGAAAGGAATGTTATCGACTATCGCCGAGGCAATCGCGGCGAACCACAGCAGCCCCAGCGCGGTGAGCCAAAGGTCTCCGCCCGTGAGGTCGAAGGCAACCCAGGATATTTTTTCGATAACGCCCGTCTCCACCAGGCCGCCTACAAGCACAAACAGCCCGACGAAAAAGAAGAGTGTCGACCACTCGGCCTCTTTCAGCACCTTTTCCGGGTTCGTTTTTGTAATGAGCATCAGGAGCGCGGCGCCGCCGAGCGCGATTGTGGCGGGCTCGATGTTAAGCAGCGAATGTAAAAAGAAGCCCGCCAAAACGATTCCCAGGCCGATGAGGCATTTGACGAGCAGTTTTTTATCGTTTATCGCTCGGGCGGGATTCATTTCGATAATGCGTGCCCGCACTTCGATAGAGACGTGAAAGGTCTTTCTGAAAACCAGCCACAGGCAAAAGGCGAATGCCACGAGAATGACAACTATAACGGGGCCGAGGTTGACCAGGAAGTCGTTGAACGAAAGCCCCGCGGCGCTGCCAATCAGAATGTTCGGCGGGTCGCCGATGAGCGTGGCCGCGCCGCCTATGTTGGACGCGAGCACCTCGCAAATCAGAAAGGGTATCGGTGTAACGCGCAGTTGTTCCGCCAGTAAAAGCGTAATCGGCACCATGAGGAGCACCGTGGTGACGTTGTCCAAAAAAGCGGAGACTATCCCGGTGCTGAGAGCGAGCAGTATCAATATGCTTGTCGGGCGACCGCGTGCAAGTTTTGCCAGAGAGATTGCCAGCCACTGGAAAATGCCGGTCTCGGACATGATATGCACCACTATCATCATGCCGGCCAGGAGGAAGATGACGTTCAGGTCAACGTATTCCTGAAACGCCTTGTGCTGGCTGATGGCCCCCAACCCCATTACGAGCACGGCCCCGATTATTGCCACTATGGTGCGATGGATTTTCTCGGAGATAATCGCAATGTAGGCGAGGGTGAAAACGGCGATCGCGACAATCGCCGGGGTGGTGGAGCCGCCGGCATCGCCGGAAATCGTTGAAAAAAGCCCTCCTGTATTTTCTGCCGTCATGGTTTATCGATCGCGGAGGAAAGCTAGACGTAAAGGACCTTAGAGATGAGATCGGATCGATTCACTATGCCTGTCAACCTTCCGTCGTCCGAGGTAACGTACACCCTGCGACGGTTCTTGGTGACCATGAAAAATGCGGCCCGGAGTACCGAGTCTTTTTCCCCCACACTGAAGACCTCTCTCGAAAAAACGTCGGCAACCTTCAATTCCTTCTCCTTCCTGAAAAACTCCTCGAAGGGCTCGAAGTCCGGAATAAAACCGACGTCCTGAAAGTTCTCCATGTATGCCGGCAGGCCCAGCGAGATGAGATCCTTGCCGGTAATCTCTCCCAAAAGAACATTCTCCTTGCTGACGACCGGTGCGCCTTCCAGGCCTTTTGCCGCAAAAAGGTCAAGAACGTCTCTGACCGTCATATCAGGAGCGATAGCGTCGAAGGAGCGCTCCATGATGTCGCCGCAGGAGAGGTATTTCTTCAATTCAACGCCGCTCTCTTCGATGATTGACGTGAATTCGGCGGCGTCGCGCACGCCTATCAGGGCATTGCGCCTTTTATCATCTATGGTCAATTTGGCGATGGCGGCCAGGCAATGCAGCAGGACGGTATTTTTTGACGGGGGAGCAAGAATGACGAAAAAGAGCCTGGAAGGCACGCCGTCT
>Ga0164318_10006180_pt1 | contig 11615 bp, 14 predicted proteins | sample GuaBasSedimGuay9_FD_113734 | JGI IMG/M metagenome (GOLD analysis project Ga0164318, IMG submission 113734) | Subseafloor sediment microbial communities from Guaymas Basin, Gulf of California, Mexico - Guay9, Core 4571-4, 0-3 cm | ecosystem: Environmental > Aquatic > Marine > Hydrothermal vents... | reverse complement strand
GGCCAATTCCCTTCTTTCGCGCACTCGCACTTGCACTTTCACTATTCTTCCCCCTACTCACCACTTGCCGGGCCAGATTCCAGGTAACGCCGGGCAAAGTCTTTGAGAAAGATGCAGTGTTCTTCGTCGCTTCGGGTCAGGTTGTGGATTAGTTCCCTCAATTCCGGGTAACTCTCCACAATCACGCCCCGGTACATCCGTTCCTCATCCATTCCTTCCAGTTCGATGGCAAGTTTCAATGCCCTTTCGGGTGTCAGATTGTGTTCTCTTTCGGGAATTGAGGAGATAAACTGAAGGAATTCCTGAAGCTCCGACAGGTCTGTTGACACCTCATTAAAACTGTTCGGGTTCTGCCGGACCAGGCGTTTCTGGTATTTGACCATCCCTGCATGCGTTTCTTCTTCCCGGCTCATCCGTTGAAAGAATCGGTACAATTCAGTATTGTCAGTAAATTCTTCAGAAATCCACTGATACAGATTTTTCATAGATATTTCTATTTCTTCCAGCATATTGAGAACTGTCATAATGTTGGCCATACATTACTCCACAAGTTTATTAAAAACGATTTGATTATAGCATGCCCGGCACGCAAATAATAAATGATAATCCGTTCTATTATGACAATTTGTTGAAAAAAATTGCATGAGATCTTTTTTCTGGAAAAGCTGGCATATTGGGGGTTTCTTATTGGGATTGTTTTAGTTATAATCCACTCATGAACTTGAGCATTGCGGGAGCACCGGGGCTTACAGATGAGGAATTCAGAATTCTACGAGATTATATCTATCGTCGTTCAGGTATGTATTTTGAAGATTCCAAGAAATTTTACCTGGAGCACAAGCTGGGTGGGCGGTTGAAAGAGCTTGGGTCCCGCTCATTTTCTCAATATTTTATGGAACTGCAACAGTCGGGTGGAGATACGGCTGAGGTTCAGGAGATATTTAATACGGTCACGACCACGGAAACCTGTTTTTATAGAAATGCCCCTCAGATGCAGGCATTTCTGAACCTTGTCCTCCCTGAAGTCGTTGGGAAAAAATTTTCATCCGGAAGCAGGAGAATGAAAATATGGAGTGCGGGATGCTCTACAGGGGAAGAACCATACACGTTGGCAATGCTGGTTCTTGAAGCGGCTCCGTCTTTTCCGTCAGACTTGAGAATAGAAATAATGGCCACAGATATTAACCGGAATGCAATGAGTGTGGCAGAGAGAGGGGTCTATTCTGCAAGGGCTGCTCAGCGTTTGCCGGTGGAGTTCAAGGATCGATATATGACTCCCCACGGGGATGGCTTCAGGGTAAATCGAGATGTCCGGGATATGGTGAATTTTCGTTTTTTCAATCTGGCAAATGGAACCCGATATATCAATTTTGGCAAAATGGATGTCGTATTCTGCCGGAATGTGTTGATTTATTTCGCTGATGCCGCCCGGAAAAAGGCAATTGAGGATTTAAGCCGGGTTTTGAACCCCAGCTCTTTTCTCTTTGTGGGATATTCTGAAAATGCCTTGATGCTGTCGTCCCGGTTTTCTCTGGTACACTATAATGGCCGACCCGTCTGTTACAAACTGGCATCTTCAAAGGATAGTTCCCACCGACGCATTCGGCATTGATGAAACCTGTGTTCATGAAAGGGATGGCAGTTTCCCTGGGAGTTCAGCCATGAAAAAGACTTCAACTCTGATTTTTCTTATTTTATTTCAGGCCATGGGATTGTCTCTGTTGGCCGGCCCGGTGCTGGTCCTCCGTGGAGAACGTTGTGATTATCTGTATGATGCTGAAGGAAGGCAGGCCTGGCAGGGGACTGAACTCTTTGCCGTTGAACAATGGAAAACCCTGGAACCGGCTTATTATTTTGCTGTGAAACAATCAATTTATCGTTTCAGGGATGGCGTTATTTCATGCTCAGGTCGTGACTGGAAAGTGAAAGTAAAAGACTGCCTTCTCCCGATTCCGAGCGTTGCTGTTTCCATTGAGGGAATGGTGAGCGGGAATTGTATATATCTCCCGGTTCGGGCGGGTTTTCTGGTGTTGGATACAAGGAGTCAATCTCAGGATATTTTAACTCATCAATGGCAGCCTTCGCAGATTCCTGGTGGCGCACTGAAACTCTCAATTCCGCAATTTTCCGGAGCGAAAGAACAATTGTGGTCTCTTGAATCCGGGCATTTGCGTCACCTTGTTAATGGAAATTGGAAAGAGGTGGTAATGGTCCCTGAAAAAGACTTGATAGAGGCCCACCTCCTTGCGGGGGATCGGTTTGTAAATCTGCTTCTCTTCAAAGTAACCCAGGGTGACCTGGGATCGTTTCGAACCCGGCTCCTTTCTTTTTCTGCTGATGACGGCCATCAATTGATGGACCGGGAGTTTGGCGGTGTCCTGAAAAACCCGGCGGTGGACAGCCGTGGCCGTGTGATTTTCGAGTATGTGAAAGCGTCTATTTTTTCCGCTTTTCTCGGGAGAAACAAGGTGAGATGGCGAGTAATTGACCCCGGGAAAAATAAAGTTAAGGACGATTCCGTATCCGTTGGGGACAAACGCCGTCATCTGTTTTATGTGGAGAATAAACAGGGAAACCTGTTGCTGGTTGTGCAGTGCAAAAACGGGGATGTGTTTGTGATTGATCCATTCAACGGGGATTCCAGGAAGCTGAAGGTGGGAAAATTCGGCTATGACTACACCCTGATTCGGGGGGTGGGAAATGGAGTGTTTTACAATGAAAAAACTGGTAATCGTGTTGCTGTTTCTTTCGACGCTGGTTCCGGCGGTAGCTGAGAAGCGGCTTCTTTCCGGTGCCATGCTGCTGAAAAAGCCGGTGTTTCTTTTCGTTGACGGAAAGGATGCTGTCCTTGAGGACCTGAATGGCAGGGAATTGTACCGGGAGAAAAACATCCTCGCTGCGGACATGGCAGACGGTGCCGGTGTGGCATTTCTGAAACGGGATTCTCTGGTCTGGATGGGCGACGACCTTCAGCCCCATAAGATTAAAATAACCGGATTGTTACCGGTTCTCGGCCTGGTGGAACAGCCGGTTCGGCTTTCCCTGATTGAACCGGGCCTTGTGCTGGTTCCGGAACGTCATCCCTTCATCCTGAATACCGAAAGTGCAGCGAAATGGCAGTTTCCCGGCTGTCTTCTGTGGGAGGAAGGGGAAGTTGTTTTTTCCGGGCTGCGGGGGGTATGGGCTGAGGGAAACTGGATGCTTTGCCGGGATGGGAATGCTCTGGTTCTTGTTAACCGGGGCTGTATGGAAAAACAATTGACGCTGTCTTTGCAGCATTCCGATGTGGCAAACGTATGGATGGAGGGGAAAACAGTGCATGTTCTTCTCCAGAACGGGGCTGGCTACAAGGTGGAACCGGACGCAAAAAAAATAACGGCTGTCGCACGGAATCGGAAGGATGAGCCGCTGCTTCGCCAGCGTTTCCGGTTTTCCGGTGATGAAAAAGATAGTATCGTGGAACTCCGTCTTGAGGATGAAGGTGCCTTTTCCCTTCTCAGTGCCTGGAAGAAAGGTAGAATGAAAGCCATTGTTTCCATTCGCCTGCCGGGGGAAGAGTCAGAGGGATACTCGCTCTCTTTTTCTATGAAAACACTTGGGAAGTTTACCTTTTCCCTGCGGCGGGAATCCGGTGCGCTGATACTGGATTTCCACGAAAAAGACGTCATTGTCACAAAGGAAAAGGGGAAAATCCAATTCATCACTGTAAACGAGGGCCAGCCCTACGCTGTGGCGGGGGGAGTCGTCTATTCCTGGGATTCGTTGAGAGGCACCGCAAAGCGGTGCAGGTTGAGTGAAAGGCAAGATTGAGGTTGAGCCCGGAGGGAAAGAGGGAGATTCACCGCAGAGTACGCAGGGACCGCAGGGTAGAAAGAGAAAGGAAGGGAACTTAACACAAAGGCACCAGGGCACAAAGGTCAGATAGGGACAGGGGAGGGAACAGCTAACTCCCTGATTTTTCTTGCAAATCACAAGTCACGAGTCACAAATCACACTCTGTATGTAAATCACGGCTCCCGCAACGCGGGAGGGGATGAGTGATGGGTTCAGAAAAAACAGAGAAGAACCAACTTCCTGATATTCCTGCACATGCACATTCACTTTCATTTGCACTGCTCTGTCCCCGGTTTTCCCTGGTTTTTCCATCTTGACATAATAGCTAAATGAGCTATATTGTCTATTGGGAGGTACAGCATGAAGACGATAACAGCAACAGAAGTGAAAAACAAATGGGGGCAGGTTCTGCTTTCGGCTATTCGGGAACCAGTGGTGGTTGAAAAGAACAGCCGTCCGGTGGTCGTTGTGCTCTCTATCGAGGAACACATGCGGTTGATGGAGCTGGAAGACCGGTACTGGGCCTTGCAGGCCATGGAAGCGGAACGGGATGGCTACATGAGCCCGGAGGAATCCTTATCGGCCTTGAAGGAACCTGTGGAAACAACTGAATGAAGCTTCAACTCAGCAGGAAAGCATACCGCTTTCCGGGAACCCTGGATGCCAAACAATACAGGCAGGTGGTTCGAAAGATTTTTGCTCTGCTGCGGGATTCTCATCCGACAGATTCAAAGGAATTGAAAGGGTCTCCGTTCAGACGCGTGGATGCTGGCGAATACCGGATTGTGTATCGGCTGGAAAAAGAAATCGTAAAAATTACTCTGGTTGGAAAACGAAATGATGGTGAGGTCTACAAAAAACTGGAGCGCCTCTGAAGCAGGATGTGACACAGAGGTCAAGTTTAAGTGAAAGGCAAGATTGAGGTTGAGCCCGGAGGGAAAGAGGGACACTCATCGCAGAGAACGCAGGGACGGCAGGGTAGAAAGAAAAAGGAAGGGAACTTAACACAAAGGCACCAGGGCACAAAGGTCAGATAGGGAATGGATAAGGGTTGGGAAAAGAAAAGAATGGGAAAGTGTTAAGTTTGTGATCTGGCCCCATCCTTTCTAAAAGGTTTTCGCTTATCTGTCAGATTGAGAGTGACTGGTTAGTTGTACCTGTTCTTTACGTTGGTGACCTTTCTCCCAAAAGGATATGGTATAAAATCTTTTGCACATTTTGCTGGTGCAACACGTCGAATGTAAAATATTAGATGATAGATAAATAAGGAAGGGAATCAAGCCATTCCCTTCTTTTCACTGCCTGTTTCGGTCAGACACTGTACATTGAACACAGAACACTTCCCGTCTGCGGTGCTTGCGCAGGTACTGCATTCTGGTACAATGAACTGAGTTTGAGATCAGGAGGATGATTTGCGAGTTCCTATACAAGTTGGGTTGATGCAGTACGTGGCACTGTTGTTTTCGTTGGTGGTTCATGAGTCTGCCCATGCGCTGTCCGCACACTGGATGGGGGATGACACTGCGAAACGGCTGGGAAGGATTTCTCTGAACCCCATTGTGCACATGGATATCATTGGGACAGTGGTCTTGCCCCTTTTGCAGATTTTCACGGGATTTATCTTTTTCGGCTGGGCAAAACCCGTGCCGGTGAACCCGCTCAATTTCAAGGACCGGAAGTTCGGGATGTTTCTGGTTTCCTTCGCCGGGCCCCTGAGCAATATAATTATGGGCATCATTGCCATCGTGCTGTATAAAATTTCGGTGCTGTTTATCTATAAGGGCTCGGTACTGGAACCCATCGTGTACCTGTTGTTTTACCTGGTTGTGATCAACTTCGTGCTGGCGGTGTTCAACCTGATTCCCATCCCGCCACTGGACGGTTCCGGTGTCTTATCGGGATTTATTTCAGAAAAGGCATACCTGAATTACATGCGGGTGGTTGGCCCCTACGGCTTCATCATCCTGCTGGTGTTGATCTATACAAATGTGCTGGATATTATTTTTACCCCGTTGTATCACATGATATTGGGAATTCTGGGAGCATAGCATGACAAATCAGAGAAAACGAGTTTTGAGCGGAACCCAACCCACCGGACGGCTGCACATCGGGCATCTGGTGGGAGCATTGCGGAATTACGTGGCATTGCAGGAAGAAAACGACTGCTTCTACTGCATCGTGGACTGGCACGCGCTGACATCCATGTACAGCGACCCATCCCATCTGCAGGAATACGTCACTGAAGTGGCGGCAGGATACCTGGCTTCCGGCGTGGACCCGGAAAAAAGCGTGATTTTTGTCCAGTCCGAGGTGAAAGAACACGCGGAACTGCACCTGCTTCTTTCCATGATGACGCCTCTGGGCTGGCTGGAGCGGGTACCCACCTACAAGGAAAAGAAGGCCCAGATGAAGGAAAAGGACCTATCCAACTACGGCTTTCTCGGCTATCCGGTGCTGCAGACGGCGGACATCATCATCTACAAAGCCAACCTTGTACCGGTTGGCGAAGACCAGCTGTATCACCTGGAATTGGCGAGGGAGATTGTCCGGCGCTTTCATCACCTTACCGGAACCACGATTTTTCCGGAGCCTCAGGCAAAGCTGACTGTGGCAAAACGGGTGCCGGGGCTGGACGGCAGGAAAATGAGCAAGAGTTACGGCAATTCTATCTATCTTGAAGATACTGAAGAAGAGATTACAAAAAAGATTTCCACGATGGTGACAGATACCCGGCGGGTGAGGCGGACAGACCCCGGTGAACCGGAGGACTGCCCGGTATTCGCCCTTCATAAAATCTTTTCCACACCTGCCGAACAGGCGGATTGCGCAAGCGGTTGCCGGTCGGCGGGGATTGGCTGTTTCGACTGTAAAAAAGTACTCATCCGTCGCATGCTGGAGGAAGTGCTGCCGGTGGGCGAACGGGTGAGGAAATTGAAAGCGGACGGCGACTACCTGAAAGACGTATTGAAAGCCGGGGCGGGAAAGGCACGGGAAGTGGCTGCCGCCACCATGGACGAAGTCCGCAGCGCAATGAACCTCAAGGGGTGTTGATGGATTTTACTCCGGCATTTGACCTGGAACTACAACTGGAGGGATTCAACGGGCCACTGGACCTGCTATTGCACCTTGTACGGAAACAGAAGATGGCGATTTCCGATATTGCCATTGCACCCATCACGGAGCAGTATGCTGCTTACCTGAAACGGATGGAGGAATTGAACCTCGACATTGCAGGTGATTATTTTGTCATGGCTTCTACTTTGATGCTGATGAAGGCAAAATCACTGATTCCACGAGAAAAAGAATCATTCGAAGAAATGCGGGAAGAGCTGATTTTTCAGCTGGAAGAATATGAAAAAATTGTTGCGAAGGCGGCAAAGCTGCGGGAACGGCATCGGGAGATGGCCCGGAGTTTCCCCCGGTCTTTCAAAGAAAAAATCAAGCGGGAAGAACGGGAATTCAAAGTCGGGGATAACGGCGTTTTTCTGCTGGTGGAACACTATGCAAAAGTTGTGGAACGCCTGAAGGCATTGCGCCCGATTTTAATTAAACCCAAGCCATACACCATGAAGGACGTGCTTGCCCTCCTGTTTCAGGTGTTCCGGGAAAAGCGCAAGGCGCGATTTTCTTCTCTGGTTCATCAGCGGGAACGGGGATTCGTGGTCTATGCGTTTGTTTCCGTGCTGGAACTGGTACGGGAGGGGTCGTTGAGAGTGACCCAGACCGACACGTTCTCCGAGATTGTGCTTCAGCGCCGCGGTATTTTCAACGAAGAGAAGCAGGCACAGCTGATTGCGAGGTTTGAATAGATGGACAAGGATTTTAAAGCCACAATTGAAGCCCTTATTTTTGCTGCAGATGCCCCGTTGTCTGTGGAAAAAATTGCAAGGATTCTGGAAGTTGACAGTGAGCTTGTTCAGAATGCCGTTGACGAACTTTCAGCTGATTATAAGCCTCGGGGGATGAATCTCTTTGAACTGGCTGGCGGTTACCAGTTTCTCACCGCCCGGCGCTTTTATCCAATGGTGCTGAAAATGAAAGACACCGACCGTTCGCTGTCCCTCTCCCAGGCGGCGTTTGAGACCCTTGCCATTGTGGCGTACCGACAGCCGCTTACATCTCAGGAGATTTCAGCCATGCGCGGGGTTCAGTCGGTGTCCAACATCCTGCGCAAGCTCCAGGAACTGGAGCTGATACGAATTGCCGGACGGAAGGATGTCATCGGGCGGCCGATGCTGTACCGGACAACCCCGAAATTTCTGGAACTTTTCGGGTTGAACTCCCTTGGGGATCTGCCGTCACTGGAGGAAATAGGAGTAAATGAATCATGAGTGAAAATTCCGGAGAACGGATACAGAAAATTATCGCCCGGGCAGGTATCTGTTCCAGGCGAAAAGCGGAAATCCTGATTGAAGAAGGCCGGGTTACGGTGAATGGAAATCGGGTAACGGAGCCTGGTACCCGGGCGGACATCAGCCGGGATGTGGTCAAAGTGGATGGAGAAGTGATTCATCCGTTGAAAAAGAAAGTCTATATCCTCCTCTATAAGCCCCTCGGAGTTGTGACAACAAAAAGCGATGAAAAAAACCGTCCCACGGTTATGGACCTTCTTGGTTCGGAAGAGAAACGGGGGTTGTTTCCGGTGGGCCGCCTGGACATCAATTCAGAGGGGCTGCTCCTGATCACCAACGATGGAGAATTTGCCAATCATATGATGAGCCCGGCGAGCCATGTGGACAAAACCTACCTCATCCGTGTCCGGGGTGTACCGGATGAACGAACCATTTCCCGGCTGGAAAACGGCATCATGCTGGATGGCGTGAAAACAAGGAAGGCGAAGGTGCGAATGGTGGGGCACAGCCTCAATAGCTGGCTGGAAGTAGAACTAATAGAAGGGAAAAAGAACCAGCTTCGACGGATGTTTAAAAAAGTCGGACATCCGGTTGTAAAACTGAAGCGTGTGCGAATCGGAAATCTCAACGCCGAGGGCCTTGGCCCCGGCCGATATCGACGGTTATCCGCCGGGGAAGTGGAAGCACTGCTGACACCCCCCGCAAAAAGCGAAGTGGTGGGGCAGAAAAAAAAGCCCGGTGGAAAACAGAATCGCTGATAAGGAGGCACGATGATACGGCAACCGAAGTTGATAAACTCCCTTTCCCCTTACATTCCGGGAAAACCCATTGAAAGTGTGGCGAGGGAATACGGGCTGGATCCGAAAGAAATCGCGAAATTGGCATCCAACGAAAATCCCATGGGCACACCTCAGAAAGTGAAAGACGCGCTCCACGAGGCCATTGACCGGGTATACATCTATCCCGATGGCGGCGCGTACTACCTTCGGGAGAAAATGGGGGAAAAATTTGGCATTGGCCCGGACTGGATATTCTTCGGAAACGGGGCGGCTGAAATTATTGAAATGGCGGCAAAGGCATTGTTAGACGTGGGGGAAACCGCCATGTACTCCCAATATGACTTTGCCATGTACAAAGTAGCGACCTATGCTTCCAATCACCGGGGTGTGGAGATTCCGGCTCCGGGATTTCATCTGGATCTGGATGCTTTCCTCAGGGCCATTGACCACACGACAAAAATCATTTACATCAGCAACCCCACCAATCCCACCACGACGATGATTACAGCGGACAAACTGGACCATTTCGTGGAACAGGTGCCGGACCATATCCTCATCGTCATTGACGAGGCCTACTTTGAGTTCGTGGACAACAAGGACTATCCAAACTCAATGAAATACATTTTAGAACAGGGCAGAAAGAACGTGATTATTCTCAGGACATTTTCCAAGATTTACGGCCTGGCCGGGCTCCGTGTCGGCTATGGGTTCGCCCATCCTGACCTGCTCTTCATGCTGGGGAAAGTGCGATCCCCTTTCAATATCAATCTCCTTGCACAGGTGGCCTGCACGGCGGCGATGGACTGTGATGACCACGTTAAGGCCTCCGTTGAGCATGTGAAAAAAGAAAAGGCCTATGTCCTGAGAGAACTGGACCGCATCGGGATTTCCTACCTCGCGGAAGAGGGAAACTTCATTGCGGTGAACGTGGAACGGGATGTTGTCCCGGTATTCACCGAAATGCAGCGCAGGGGTGTCATTGTCCGGCCCCTGCATGGCTACAGCATGCCTACCTGGTTTCGGATGAGCTTCGGCCACCATTTTGAAAACGAAAAATTTATCCGGGTACTGGAAGAGGTATTGTAAATGGTTCGTGTTATTGCAATGGATGGCCCTTCCGGCTCCGGCAAAAGTACAGTCGCAAAAATCGTCGCGGAAAAACTGGGCTGGTTTTACCTCAACACCGGGGCAATGTACCGGGCGGTGGGGCTCTTTCTCGCGGATCGGAACATCCCCTGCGATGAAAACGCGGTGACAGGGAACATTTTGAAGCAGGCAGATGTGGACTTTGATCCGGACGGCCATATCGTCTTGAATGGAAATGACATCTCTGACAGAATCCTGACACCGGAAGCCGCCCGCCACGCCTCCGACTACTCCAAACTGCCTGCTGTACGAAAGTTGATGACCGCGTTGCAGCGAAAAATCGGCCTGAGCCGACCATCTGTGGTGGAAGGGCGGGATATCGGAACTGTCGTTTTTCCCGATGCCGACCACAAATTCTTTATCGTGGCATCCCCCAAAGAGCGGGCCCGGCGCCGCTTTCTGCAACTGAAGGAAAAAGATCCCGGAACTGCAATCACTATCGAAGAAATTTTGAAACAGCAAAACGAACGGGACAGCCAGGACCAAAAACGGGCGCTGGCACCCCTGAAACAGGCCGAGGATGCAATCCTCGTGGACACAACGGAGAAAACAATTGATGAAGTTGTTGAAGAAATTCTGGCCCGGCTGTAAACCCTGCCTGTGGGTATTTATACCCATGGTGGTGGTATTTCTGATTCTGCTGCCCTTGTCCATCTCGCCGGCGGGAATCCGGCTGGGGAAAATGGCACTGCCGGTGCGGGTAAGCGGGGACATGATTACAGCCGTTTACGGCAGTATTTTTGGTGCCCTGCTACCCCTTACAACCTGGATATCCCTGATTCTCTATGGCGGGGTAACAAAACGACCCTTTGTCCGCCTTGCTTCCTTTCAATCGGGAATACTGATTATCGTGTTGCTGCCATTATCCGTCAAACTGCGGCAGCTGCCGTCATTCCACATGTTGCTGGTTGCAATTATCTTCCTGTTCACACTGGATGGAATCTTGCAACTCTTCACCTGGTTACTTCGCGACAGACGCACCGGGGCTGCCGTGGCGATGGCGTGCATTCAGCTTGCCGGGCCGCTTGTTATGTATCTGAATGACTTTCGTGACTTTTTTCCACCGACCCTTGCAAGGATGGCATCCATCAGCTATCTGGAATTTCCCTTCTATCAGAAGGCTGTTGCGCTCCTGAAAAACGGCTCCCTTTCTCCCCTCGTCCCCGACCTCATCCTCGCCGCCGTCGTGGTTGCCGTCGCAGCAGCGCTGCGGCTACGGCGCGTTGCGCCGGATGTTAGATGATAGATGTTAAGTGTTAGGTGACAGAAAGATATAAGTATAAGAAAAAAAGACATATATCCAGTTCTTATTCCCCTGCATCTATCCTGGAATATTTGAAATTTGGAGATGGAAGCAGCAGAGACAGACACCAGACTCACCGCAGAGGTCGCGGAGCACGCTGAGGGGGAGGAGCGGAGGAGAGGAGAATTTAACACAAAGGCACAACGTTCAGAAAAGATAGAACTAAGGTTCAGAAGCGGGGAATGGCCAATCCCCTTCTTT
>Ga0164318_10006179_pt1 | contig 11615 bp, 9 predicted proteins | sample GuaBasSedimGuay9_FD_113734 | JGI IMG/M metagenome (GOLD analysis project Ga0164318, IMG submission 113734) | Subseafloor sediment microbial communities from Guaymas Basin, Gulf of California, Mexico - Guay9, Core 4571-4, 0-3 cm | ecosystem: Environmental > Aquatic > Marine > Hydrothermal vents >... | reverse complement strand
TATTCAAAAAAAGAGAAACTAAAAAGGTAACTTTAACAAATTAATAGAGGGGGGATTAAATAATGTTTAAAAATTTAACAATAAGGAAAAAATTAGGTGTCAGTTTCGGAGTTATTATTTTATTAATTTTAGCTTTCAGCATTGGAGTATTCACAATTTTAAACAAATACAGAAATGATATTAAAGATATTAAAGAAAGAATAGAAAAAGTAAATTATGCTCACAATATGAAAGATGAAATAAAAGATATTGTAACTCGAGTACCAGTTTTTATTATTGCAAAAAATCAAGAGGAAAGAGATAAAATAACAAAACTAACAGGTGAAAAAAGAAAAAAATACGCAGAACTCTTTAAAAAAATAACAGAAATGACTTACACGGAACAAGGTAGACAATTACTTAAAAATATAGAAAATACAATCAAAGAAACAGCACCATATACTGATAAAATTATGAAGCTGGCTAAATCTGGAAATCAACAAGAAGCTATAAAAGTATATAACACCGAATATATAGCTCAGCTTGAAAAACTATACAAGACTCTTGATGTAGAAGTAGAATATCACAAAGAAAAACTTAATAAAAAAATTGAAGAACTACTTTTAGATATTGAGAAGGAATTTATAGCATTTGTTATTGTAAGTTTATTAATAATTATAATATCTATTTTATTTACTATTTTTATATCGCGAGCTATAAAACAGCCTGTAACAGAAATAAAAGAAGCACTTGGAAAAATGGCAAAAGGAGACTTATCAGTCCAGATAAAAATAAAAACCAAAGATGAAATGGGAATAATAGCACAATCACTTCAAGAAGCAATAATGAATATAAAACACCTAATAGAGGAAACCAGAAATATAGCCATTTCTCTGGCATCATCAAGTGAGGAGCTTTCATCAACAACAGAAGAAATATCACAAAATCTAAAACATCAAACAGATAGAGCAAACCAAATAGCCTCAGCAGCTGAAGAGATGAGCCAGACTATTAGTCATATAGCACAAAATACATCAAATATAGCAGAATTAAGTATAACAACCGCAAATGTTGCAGGTGAAGGTAGAGATATTACCAAAAATACTGCTAAAGAAATTAAGGTAATAGAGGAAGCTTTAAATCAATTATCAAAAGTAATAAATGGTTTAGGAGATAGTTCTCGTCAAATAGGCGAGATTGTAACAGTAATAAAAGATATTGCAGATCAAACAAATCTTCTTGCTTTAAATGCAGCAATTGAGGCTGCAAGAGCAGGAGAGCAAGGGCGAGGATTTGCAGTAGTCGCAGATGAAATCCGCAAGTTAGCTGAGAGAACTACAAAAGCAACAGATGAAATATCAGAAATGATAAATGGAATTCAGAAAGAAGTCGATGCTGCTGAGAATTCAATGGAAGATGCTACAAAAAAAATGTTGAGGGGTGTTGAGTTAAGTAACAAATCTGCAGAAATGCTTGGAGATATTCTAACTAAAGCAAAAGAATTACAAACTATGATTCAGCAGATAGCATCTTCAACAGAGCAAATGTCTTCAGTAACAGAAAATATAACTCAAGATATTGGAACTATAGCTAATGGTTCTAAGGAAATATTTCTTGCTGTGGAACAATCTGCTCAAACGGCCTCTGATGTAGCAAAATCAGGAGTAGAATTAAAATCCGCAATAGAAGCTTTTAAAATTTAAAAACTAACTCTCTATTATCTTTTTATAAGAGTAGGATATTTTTGTTTAAATATCCTACTCTTATATTTTCAAAATATTGAGCTTTTAGCTTTTTTATATAATATTTCTTGACTTTATGTAATATTTTAATTATTTTTTCTCCACTATGTTGATAAAACCAATAAAACTGATAGACCAAATAAAAACTTTCCTGAAAAAATTACCTTTATTCGATAAAATTACCATCGCATACAATACTCTTATTCTTATAATTTTTTTCATCTTTTATGATAAGATTGGCAATAAAACTTTTATTTTTTGCTTTCATGTAGGTATATTATCTTTTATAATCCTGTGGAATAAATTTAAAAAAAACATTAATAATGATAGCATAAAAAACATAATCTCAGACTGGTATCCCCTATCCCTATTAACCCACTATTATTTAGAAACAATATATTTTAAAAAAATAATTTTTGATAATGATATTGATTCTTTTTTAGTAAAGGTTGAAAATATGTTATTTGGTTTTCAGCCATCAATAATTTTTTATAAAACATTACCCTATCTTCCTATTAAAGAACTAATGTGCTTTTTTTATTCAAGCCATTTTTATTTAGGATTAACAGTTGCTATATATTTTTATATAACACAAAAAAAAATCTTCTATAAATTAGGTAAAGATATTTTAATAACATTTCAATTTTGTTATCTATTTTTTATGTTTATCCCGAGTAGTGGCCCTCAATTCTATTTCAATAACTCCATATTTCACTCACATGGTGGTATATTTTACCATTTTTTAGCATATATAGAAAACAATATAGAAATTCCAAGTGGAGCCTTCCCCAGTTCCCATGTAGCTATTGCAACAATAATAATTATCTATTCTTTATTTTTCATAAACAAAAAAAGAATAAAAATTCCTATTATATTCATAGCTACAGGTCTTATAATTTCTACTGTATACATAAGAGCACACTATTTAATTGATGTAATAGCAGGAATAATAGTCGGCTCTTTGTCATATTTTATAAATAACAACATTATTTTTAAACAAAAGGAGTGAATAAATGAAAAAATTCCTATTATTCTTCTTAATTATATTAGTCAATATCTCAATAGCGGACTTAAAAATCATGACATATAATATAAGATATGCCAATACCAATGATGGAATAAATAAATGGGAAAATAGAAAAGACAAAGTAACAAGTACTATAAAATATTTTGATGTAGATATAATAGGCATGCAAGAAGTTTTATATAGCCAACTTCTGGATTTGAAAAAAGAATTGATAGATTATTCATATATAGGAGTAGGGCGAGAGGATGGCGATAAAAAAGGTGAATTTTCACCTATTTTCTATAAGAAAAAACTATTTGATTTATTAGAATCCGGATATTTCTGGTTATCAGAAACCCCAGATAAGCCAACAAAAGGATGGGATGCCGCCTGTATAAGAATTGTAACATGGGCTAAATTTAAAATAAAATCAAATGGTAAAATATTCTACTTTTATAATACCCACTTCGATCACATAGGAAAAATCGCAAGAATAAAAAGCTCTGAATTATTATTATCACGACTAAAAAGTGAATATCCTTTAATAGTAACAGGAGATTTTAATTGCACTGAAACTGATTCTGCATATAAACTTCTTACATCAAAATTATTTGATACTCAAAAAATATCAATAACACCTCATTTTGGTTCAATAAATACCTACAATGGCTTTAATTTTGACACATCTAAATATAGCAAAATTGATTATATCTTTACAAATAAATTTTTCAAAGTATTAAATCACGCAACATTATCCATTCTATGGGACAATAAATTTGCATCTGATCATTTTCCAGTTTTTACAATATTAAAACTAATAAATGAATAATTTTTTACCTATTAATAGTTCCGATTTAAAAAAATTAAATATTAAACAATTAGATATTATCATAATAACTGGAGATGCTTATATTGACCATCCTTCATTCGGCAGCACAATAATTGGAAGATGGCTTGAATATAATGGCTTCAAAGTTGGTATAATACCACGACCTCAAACAATTGAGGATTTTAAAAGGTTAGGTAAACCAAAGCTTTTCTTTGCAATAACTGCCGGCAATTTAGATTCTATGGTTTGCAATTATACTGCATCTTTAAAAAAAAGGAAAACAGACGCATATTCTCCTGGAAACAAAGCTGGTCTAAGGCCTGATTATGCTACAATAAAATATTCACAACAAGTACGTTCTATATATAGAAATATACCAATAATAATCGGTGGAATTGAAGCAAGCCTTAGAAGAATTGCTCACTATGATTATTGGAAAGACAAAATACGGCATTCCATTTTATTAGATGCAAAAGCTGATATTTTAATCTATGGCATGGGAGAACTGGCAATTCTTGAACTTGCACAATCATTCGCAAAAAATAAAAATTATAAAAATATTAATGGAATCGGATATGTTGTTACAAAAAAAGAAGACTTGCCAGATAATGAAAACTATATCCACCTACTATCATATGATGAATTAAAAAAACATCCCGAAAAAATATTAGAATTAACAAAAACATTCATTACAGAATATAATAAAAATAAAGGATTTATCCAGAAAAGTGAGAATCGATGGGTTGTATTAAATCCTCCTAATCCTCCTCTTACAACAGAACAAATGGATAAAATATATTCATTACCTTACCAATATCTTCCCCATCCCTCATATAAAGAACCTATTAAAGCATGGGATATGATAAAAAATTCAATAACTATATCAAGAGGATGCCCTGGTGGATGCACTTTTTGTGCAATAACTATACATCAAGGTAAAACTATTCAATCCAGAAGTATAAAGAATATTCTAAAAGAAGTAAATATTATAACAAAGAAAAACTATTTTAAAGGTTACATTAATGATTTAGGCGGTCCTACTGCAAATTTATATGATGTTCAAATTTTAGATAACAATTTATGTAAAAAATGTAATAGGTTATCCTGTATTTACCCTACAATTTGTAAAAATTTAATTATTGATTACAATAAATTATTAACTTTATATAAAAAAATAAGAAAACATCCAAAAATTAAAAAAGTTTTTATAAATTCTGGAATTAGATATGATATTATAACAGATGATAAATATATAGAAGAGCTGGTAAAATATCATATAAGTGGGCAGTTAAAAATAGCGCCAGAACATGTTAATCCTGAAGTATTAAAACTTATGAATAAACCAACAATTGATAAATTTTTTAAATTTATTGATAAATTCAAAAAAATAAATAAAAAATATAACTTAAAGCAATACTATATACCATATTTTATCTTATCTTTTCCTGGAACTACTGAAAAAGAATATGAAGAATTAAAACGTACCTTTAAAAAAATGAAATTTACTCCAGAACAAATTCAAATTTTCACACCAACACCGATGTCACTTGCAACTGCAATGTATGTATCAGAAAGAAGTTTTATTAATAATAAAAAAATAAACGTCATAAAAAATTTACATGAAAAAAACAAGATTAAAAAGAAATTTCAAAAACCGTATAAATATGATAAAAAATATCTTAAAAAATAACGCGCCTGGGAGGAATCGAACCCCCAGCCTACAGATTCGAAGTCTGCCGCTCTATCCAATTGAGCTACAGGCGCAAAATAATCTAATAATATATAAATATATAATAGAAACTATCTATAATGTCAAGGTTAAATTATGAGGCTGGATAAATTTCTTGTTTTAAAAGGATATGCTCCATCAAGAGAAAAAGCTAAAACATATATAATAAATGGTCTCATCTCAGTTAATAATAAAATAATTACAAAGCCTGGCTGTACAATCAACGGCGATGAAAATATAACAATTAAAAATAATCAATTTAGATGGGTATCGCGTTCAGCATCAAAATTAGAATTTGCACTAACGCATTGGAATATCGATATAAAAAATAAAATATGCCTCGATATAGGTGCATCAACAGGTGGCTTCAGCCAGGTATTATTGCATTATGGTGCAAAAATAGTTTATGCTATTGATGTGGGACATAATCAACTTGCCACCGAACTTCAAAATATTCCAAATTTGATATATTATGAAGGCATAAATGCAAAAGATATTTCAAAAAATTTCTTTGAACATAACATAGATTTCATCACTGTTGATATATCATTTATTTCCATTACAAAAATAATTCACATTATCTATGATATATTAATAGAAAATGGAAAAGCTATAATACTCATAAAACCTCAATTTGAAGTAGGAAAAAAAAATCTAAATAAAGGAATAGTCAAAAAAAATGTTAATGTAGAAAAAATATTAAATTCAATAAAAGAAAAATTCATAAAAAACTATTTCAAAATTAATGGTCTAATCAAATCCCCCATAAAAGGAAAAAACGGTAACCAGGAATACCTATTGTATATAAGTAAATTCAATTCCAAAATATAACATTAATCATCTATTATATAAACCTTTCCAGCAATATTTTCATAAGCCACATCTTCAATATTAGACTTTGAAACAGTCAAATCTCCATCAATATCAATAGCATTTACAAACCCAGAACCGTCATCTATGTAAACATTTCCCTTGTTATCCATAATATTAATATCACCTGAACCATCATCTATTTTAATATCTAAAAAAGAAGCCACAATTTTTATATCTTCAGAGCCATCATCTATATATAATTTCCCGGAACAATTCATAAGAGATAAGTCCCCAGACCCATCATCTATTTTGCCATCCACAAAAGAATCAATAATTTTTGTATCTCCGGAACCATCATCTAAATAAAACTTGCCTGAACAATTTACACAATTTAAACCGCCAGAACCATCATCTATTCTCATATTTCCTTTAATATTTGCTAAAAGAATATCCCCAGACCCATCATCTATTTCAAGATTATTTTTCAAATTATCAACACTTAAATAACCAGAACCATCATCTATTCTGAGAAACAAATTCGAAGGCATTTCTACTACAAGATTAATATATCCACTAAAACTTTCACCTTCTAACCACTTCCAAAAACTATTATTATGATCAAAATACGATTTCAATACAGCATCACCGTTTTCATAAGATAATGTCAATTTCATATATTTATCAATATACTCTTTTGCCTTTTTTTCACTAACATTTTCTATAATAATTTCTGCATAAACATTTATTTTATCTGTATTATCAATACATTTTACTTTTAAAAACCCTGCTCCTGCATCAATAAAAAAACTTCTTACATCTTTTGTAAAAAGAGACAATTCTTGCTTTTCGTAATAACCAAAAACTGATGGTAACATAAATAAAAAAACAAATAATAACCTTTTCATATGAACTCCTTTTTTATAAATAATACGAACTATGAACACAAAAAGTTTCAAATATATTTTATATAATTTTTAATATATCTGTCAATTTATCAATAACATACTGAGGCTTATTATCAAATTTTTCTTCTATTCCTTTGATATATTTCCCCTGCTTCAATAAAACTCCCTTGAAACCCAACTCCTGTGGTTTCAATATATCATTTTCTATATCATCTCCTATAATAAAAATCTCATCATCATAGGACATATTCATATTTTTTAAAACACAATCAAATAATTCTTTTGATGGTTTGCCAAAATTTTTGATTTTACTACTCAAAACATATTCCAGGCCTGCAACATAAAATCCCATATCAACAACCATTTTATTGTTTTTAAGATAAAATTTATTTCTTTGCAATGTTATAATCGGTATATCATTAAGCCCAAAATTAAAAATTTCATTAATCTCATCATAAGAAAAACCATTGCCCGATTCAGATAAAATAATGATTTCAGGCTCTAAATCGTCAATAATAAAATCAGAAAACTCAGATATAATATCTTTAGAATTAGAGATTTTTATTTTCCGTATCCCCTGTGAGGCTAAATACTCCTTCACTGCCACCACAGGGCTAAACATTTGCTTTATAGAAATATCTAATCCTTGATTTTTTAAATTATCACACATAGTTTTGACCGATTTAGATGTTGTATTTGTTACTATTGAAAATGAAATATTATTTTGCTTCAAAAAATCGATTATTTCAAACACACCATCCAATAATTTATCATCAATTGTTAAAGTCCCATCAAGATCAAATATTACACCTTTTTTCTTCATTTCTCATTCTCCCATAATTTTCTTTTAATTTTATTTAGCTCCTTCAGCTTATCTTCTGAAATTACCTTATAATCACCAAGACAGCTTGCAATAAATAAAATTTTTGCAAAATGTTCTGCAGATTCTGTCCTATAATAAGCCTTTTGTAAATCCACATCAAAAGTCACAAGTCCATGATTCTGTAGTAAAATCGCATTATATTCACGAGTATATTTCCTTATAGATAATGCTACCTCCTCTGTAGAAGGCGTTGCATAAGGGGCACAAGGAATTTTCCCGGCAACCAGTACCATTTCCGGCAATAAAGGTATGTCTAAATCTTTACCTAAAGTTGAAAAAGCAGTTGAATAAGGCGGATGTGTATGAACTATTGCTTTAATATCAGGTCTATTATTATAAATTTCAATATGCATTAATCTCTCAGATGTGGGTTTTTTATTTCCTTCAATAATATTCCCTTCAAAATCAATTATTACGAGATCTTCTTTCTTTAAAAAACCTTTGCTCTCCCCTGTAGGTGTAATCAAAATTCTATCATTATCTAATCTATAAGAAAGATTTCCATCATTCCATGCTACCCAGCCTTTATGCCACACTAATTTTGCAATATCTAATAAATCATATTGTATTCTCGAAATATCCATAATAAAAAATCCTTTCATAATAAAATGTTTTTTTCAAATATATAAATAATAATATTACTGTCAAGACATCTTTGATGATAAACATTCTTCTATAAAAAATATTTTAAAATAACAAATAAAAAAGATCTCTATCCAACAAAAAAACATTAATAATATTACTCTGGGGGAAAATATTTAAGAATCTTCTTTTATGAAAAAATATAATATATACTTCCCAAAAAGTATTCTTGACTTTATTCTTATAATAACATAAATTATAACACATGAAGCTATTAAAGTTGAAATTTAACATACATACATTTTTATATTTCATAGGATTTTTAATGCTATTTTCAATTATATGTGTAATTGGTGAAAATTATACAAATATTTCTACTATAAAAGCAATTGAATTGGAACAACGTTTCGATTTTTTCTTTGAATCAACAATTGCAATAATTGGTGTTATTATCACTGTAATAAGTATTATGATAGCAATAACATCTTCTTACTATAAAATTGAAATAATAGAATTATTTATAAATGATATAATAAATATATTAATATTAACTTTTTCTGGAAGTGTATTTATTTTTGCGTATATTATACGATTTCTAAATACGTTAAATTACAATTTAATCTTTTCCACAATTTTCTATTTAATACTACTCGCTTTACTGGCAACATGCTATATATTCTATACATTTTATATATTAAGTTCTCAAAGACAAACATATTTTATAAATAAAATTGCAAAAATAATTACATTAAATTTAAGAGAAATTATAGCCCAGAAAAAACATAAACATATTATACCTATCAAAAAAAGTATTATTTTTAATATACTTCAACTATTCGATATGATAGATATAAACAACGAAAAAATAAATTCGCTAATTATAAGAAAACTGGAAGATATTTTTATAACATATAGAAATATAAAAAAGAATAATCAACTTGATTACAGATGGTTTGTTACAACATTTGAAGAAAAACAAATCCTCGAGATTCTAAACTATTCATCTGGTAATAATATTTTTTTCGAAGAGATAATTGTTACTAAATTAATAGATAAATTAGGCTATTTTATAGATAAAAAGGACGATTCTTTAATAATTAAAATTATATTATTTATGAATTCTATTATAAAAAAAGATAATGAGGATGAACTAATAAAATATTTTTTAAAAATATATCTCAAAATTATATCTGTCTTTTATGAAAAAGAAGAAACCTGGAAAATAGATAAAACAATTAATGGGATTGAAGAAATCTTCTTTGTTTATTTAACCAAAGGTCATTTCGATAAAGACTATATAAAACTTATAATAAAAGACCTACAATTTTACTCAATTTTATTTTATCAAAAAAATAAACCAGTTATTATTGACAAAACATCATTTTTAGTAACAAAAATGATTATTTATCTTGATCACAATGACTATATTGCACTATCCATAGAATTATTAATGGTGCTACTAAATATAGATAGACCTCTAATGTCAAAATTTAATTTAGAGTTAATAGATCTTACAGAACAAAAAGGAAGAAAAGTAAGAATATCACAAATATGTGTTGCCCTTTACTATTTCTACAAAATAGATGAATTAAAAAAATATAAAAAATTAACAAAAGACAAAAAAGATAATATAATTCTTTACCAATCACTTATCAATATCATCTATAACGATTTTATAGATGAACCATTAGAAAGAATCCAGCTAATCAGAAATGAATTAGAAAGTAATTTTGATGAATTCTATAATAATATCATACAAATTACAAAACTAACATCAATAAATCCGAATTTTATTAAAAAATATATAACAAAATTTTTTGAAAAATTTAATATAGATTTCCAAAATTTTGAAACATTACGCTTCAAAAAAGAACTATCAAAAATAATAAAACAAAATCCTTATTTCCAAAAACCTTTAGGAGTCATTTTAGTGGAAAATGGATTTATTAGTAAAGACGATTTATTGGAAATTCTATCTCTTCAAACAGGCAGACAAATTTCATATAAAGAAATATTTCACCCTGAAAAAATAAATAAAAAAACTGAAAAACTATTAGGTGAAATATTAATTGAAAATAATAAAATAACTAAAGAAGACCTAAAAAAAGCATTGGAAATCCAGCAAAATGAAAATAAAAAAATACTTGAAAATATTTTCTTAAAATCAAATATCAATTTGAATGAGTAATGAGTGAAGTTTTTATTAAATTCTGCGAATTAATCCTAAAAAAAAATATAACAAAAAAAAGAATATCAAATCTTGAAAGCATCATATCCATAATCGTAAATATTTCCATAGGTATTGTAAAAATATTAACTGGTATGAAAATTAATTCTATCACTATTATCAGTGATGGAATTCATTCATTTTCTGATACCTTTACATCAATAATAGTCTGGGTATCTGCTTTCTTATCAGCAAAGCCACCAGATAAAAAACATCCTTTTGGACACCAAAGAATTGAACTCATATCTACATTTATATTAGGATGGATATTATTATTTACAGGATTAGAAATATTAAAACAGAGCTATTATAATATAATCAATCCTAAAATAATAAATTTTGATCAAAAATATCTATTGATTGTTTCTATTATACTAATACTCACCATGATAATAAAAGAAATACTTGCAAGATTTAGTATAGTATTAGGTGAAACTTATAAAATTCCAACTCTAATAGCAGATGGACAACATCATAGAAGTGATGCTTTATCAACTTTAGTTACTATTATAGCAGTTTTTGGTATGTTTTTTAAAATTAATTATATAGATGGGATAGGCGGTATAATAATTACTTTATTTATATTCAAAATTGCTATAAGTATAATAAAAGATACCGCAACCCACCTTATTGGTACAGAACCAGATGATAAATTAATGAATGACATAATTAAGGAAATAAAAAAATTTCCCAATGTACATAATATCCATGACATCATTATTCACGACTATGGTTCAACAAAAATAGTATCATTACACATAGAAATTGAAAATAAAATTTCACTATGTGAAGCACATAACCTCTCTGAACAAATAGAAGATATGTTAACAAAAAAATTTAATATATATTCCACAATACACATTGATCCAATAAATAAAGATCATTCTGCATACAATAAAATAAAAAAAGAAATTGAATAT
>Ga0164318_10006178_pt1 | contig 11616 bp, 16 predicted proteins | sample GuaBasSedimGuay9_FD_113734 | JGI IMG/M metagenome (GOLD analysis project Ga0164318, IMG submission 113734) | Subseafloor sediment microbial communities from Guaymas Basin, Gulf of California, Mexico - Guay9, Core 4571-4, 0-3 cm | ecosystem: Environmental > Aquatic > Marine > Hydrothermal vents... | reverse complement strand
TCTTGGTTCCCTGTTGTTTCCGTATCAAATAGTATATATTTTGCCATTTCATATTTTCCTTTTTTATAACTATAATTCTATCTAATCCCAACTAAGTAACTTCTCAAACTTTGCGGGGTTTGACTCTCTTAGTTTCATATACTCAATATATCTATCAACATAATCTCCATCCATAGGATTTAAATATGGTATAGAAAATCTAAAACCATTTTTGTCTTTTATATTAAAATAATATATTTTATCTTCATCTTGTTTTTTACTCATGTTTTTCCTTTTTAATTTTTATATTTATGAAAAATTGTTAATTCATAATTTGTGGTTAACCATATATAAAACCAATCCATTTATATCTATATGCTCATAGTCACTAAAATCTGACCAACCATTCTTTATATAAAACAATATTGGGTCTTGCTTATTTAATTCATCTTGTTTTATATACTTTAATGAATGAAAGATACCAAATAGGTGACCAACAACTCTATCTATTTTTATACCTATACTTTCTAGCTCTATATTATTAAAAGTAGGATATGTTGCTATAATTATTTCATTTACATTATAGGTTGTAATTAAATCTTTTATTTTTGCTTTTATCTTCTTCTTTAGGATTAGTTTATTGACAATATATACTTCATGAATTTTAATTTCTTGATTGTTTTCTACAGTAAAGACAACAGCTTTTGTTTTCTTTTTGTGCACACTTATTGCCATCATAATTTTTTGTATATTTTTCATAATATTTAACCTTTTTTTATCTATATATTACCTAACTTTTATAGAGTTTTTAAACCCCCATTTATTTCATTAAGCCACATATTATTTAGTTAATTATAATAAGTAATAGTGACATCTTCATGTCTGGTGAATTCTTTTAGCTACATATCTAATATTTATTGTTGAATATAATTTAGACTAATATTATCTTTTCCGATTACTTTAATAAATATTTATAAGGATTCTTGTATATTTTTTCAGCCCACTTTTTCTTGTTTATATTTTTATTATTTTTTATAGAATTTGCTATTTCTATAACATCTTCTACACAGCTTTGTTTATATAATATTTGTTTATATAATAATATTGCCCATGATTTATTATTTAGATATTCTTTTGATGATATATTTTGAATAATATATTTATGTAAATATATTGCTTTACTATCTAAAAGTATTTTTTTAAATATAATAATTAGTAATTTAGAAACATTAAAGCATTTTATATCACAAATTGTATTTGCAAGCTTTGATAATATTTCTGGACTATCCGTTAGTTCAATATACTTTTTGATATATACTTTTGTAAATTTACAATCAATTTCTACTAGATCAAAAATAAATATTTCTATATTAGAATAATCTTTAATCTTAGACATTATTTTATTTAAAATTATTCTTATCCATTTTTTATCTTTTAGAAATTTCCTCGATTTAATGATATTTATAGTTAAGTATAAATTAAACTCATCTGTATTCTTTTCTACTATAATTTCATACAGAGATTTTGCCCAATTTACATCATTGAGATATTTTTTACTTGCAATACTTTGTATTATTTTACAAATTACTATTTCATCATATCCAGCATCTAAAAGAATTTGCTTATATACTTCTTTAGCCCATACCTTATCATTGAGATATTTATTTGAAGATATATATTGTGCAATAATTAAACCATCATCTATAGTATGGTTCAATTTTAATACTAGCTTAAAAAGTTCACTAATTAAGTCCTTATGAGTATTTATATCTTTATTAATTAATTCAATAGCACAATACATGATTTGATCTATTTTGGTATTATTCATTCTAAATAAACTCCTTAGTCATACTATGAGGTAGATAATTCATTAGTAATATTATCCATAAAATCAAACAACTTATTATTACTAATTTCTTCATACTACAAACCCCATTTTTCGATTTGTATCCACATTCTTAACCTTAATCTCATCCTCAAGTCTAGTAGTAAATTTTAGTTTTCTACTATAAACCTGTACTTTTAAAATATTTATTATATTCGTTGGCAAGTCAATTAATTTTATAGAGTCTACAAAATATGAACATGAAAAACCACTTCTATAACGATATATAGTACTATTATCTTTTAGAACAAAAATAGTAAAATTATTTTGAGAAAATATAAAATTTTTATCATTTCTTTGTATATTATATTTATATGCTTTTATTAGTATAGCTTTTAGATTTTGTTTAATAATATAAATTTCTGAGGATGTTCTAATAACTTTATCATAACAATTTTGGCATTCCCATAGTCTTGTATTTACAATATTTATTTGGTTACATTGACATTTATAAGTAAAATTAAGTATATTATTATAGCTATACACTAGTTCTCTTTTTATCATATCAGGAGAAATATTATAATAAATATTATAGTTATTACTTCTATATATTAAATTACCTAGAGCATGAAATAATTTATTCTTTGCTCTATACTTATATAAAGATAAAGTTAATAGTATATTATTTGACATTTTTATATCTATTATATTCATCTATAAGTATGTTGTCTTTCCCCATAAGTGCAACAGATATCACTATTAACATTAGAGTTGGTATTATCGTTAATAAAGAATTAAAAAGAATTATTCCTATATTGTCAATACTATAAATACAATTTAAACCCATCAATATTATATTCAAAGCGATATCATATTTTAATAAAATTGTGAGACTATCTAATTGACCATATAGTTTATATTTATTGCTTAATAATTCTTGTCTATTTTTAGCTATTTCTGTAATATTTTTTTTGTCTATAAGTTGACCTGGCAATATATTTATGAAATATAGGGCAACCATAGTAGAGATTTTTTTTGAATCTTGTAAAATTTTAAAGATACTCATTACTAGCAAAATTATTAATATGTAAATATATAAAGTATTTACTGTAAATGTACTAATATAATTTAAAAAGACACCATAACTTTCACTACTTACTGAATCTATCTCTGTAATTTTGTAAGATACTATAATATTTATATATATTTTAAATAATACTAAATATATAGCAATCTTAGGAAATATCATTAACTTTAATAATTCTTCTGTCTTAGGTACTATATAAAAAATCAATATAGATACGATAATTATAACTACTAAAAATCCAGCTATAACTAATTGAGGTAATTGTGCCACTAGTATAGCTAGTGATGCTAAAAAAAGTATCTCTATTCTTATTGTTTTATTCTCTTTTAATTTCATTGTTAAAAATTCCTTTTGTAATAGAAGTATAAAATATTAAGTTGACATCTTTATGTCTGCTTATACTATAAACCCCATTTTTCTACTTGTATCCACATTCTTAACCTTAATCTCATCCTCAAGTCTAGTAATAAAATCTTTAATACTCTTAATAGGTCTAAATCTATTTTGTCTAACTATTGCCGCAAAATCACCAGGAGTTAAATGTCTTAAAGCTTCAATACTACTTTTAAAACTAATAGCTGGTTTTCTCAATTTTAAATCTTTACAATAAGACAAAAACATCTCCCAAGCTTGAATTGGTTTCAAATAATCAAACTCTAGCTTCAAATCAAATCTTCTTAAACTTGCTTTATCAAGATTGTCCATCAAATTTGTAGTAGCTATAAATATCCCATCAAAGTTTTCCATCTGTACCAACATCTCATTTACTTGACTTACTTCCCAACTAGCTTTTGCATTTGTTCTATCTTGCAAAAAACTATCTACTTCATCAAATATAAGTACAGCTTTTTCTTCTTTTGCTTCTTCAAAAGCATTAGCAATATTTTTTTCACATTCTCCAACCCATTTGCTTTGTAAATCACTTACTTTTTTAAGTATTACAGGTTTATCTAATGTTTTAGCAATATACTTACCAAAGGCACTTTTTCCAGTTCCTGCTGCACCATATAAACATATACGAGCATTATTGGTTTTTTTTATACCAGCAGTTAACTCTTCTAAATTTGTGGTTGTATTTATAAAGTTTGGATTATATACTGCTGGTAAATCACTACTACTTTTTAGACTTTCTTTTACTTCTTTATGTCCTTGAGCTTTTAGAGTGTTATTTAATATTTGAGTAAACGCTTTATCTTTATCATCTACATCAATACTATTTACAACTTTTGCTGTACTACTAATAAGTGCAGGTGCTATATCATTATGCAGTACCATAGCTTCAATAGTTTTTTTATCAAGTAAATCACCACTATAAGTTTTAATAATCTGTGCTCTTTTATCTTTTGTTGGAATTGGTACTTCAATACTCATATCAAATCTTCTAACCAAAGCATTATCAATACTGTCAATATTATTTGTTATCCAAATAGTTGGAATAGTATTAGTTTCAAGTACTCTATTTATCCATGCTTTATCTCTTTGTCTAGTAGGTGGTGCAAAAAATCCACCACCACTACTTTCAAATATATCTTCAGCTTCATCATACATTAGAATAGTTTTTTGATTTACAAGCAATGCCTGAGCTGTTTTATATGCCTTCAATCTTTTTTTACCATCAATAGCTTCATCATCTTCATCTGCATAACTAATTTCAAATAATTTTGTCTTTATAGTCTTAGCAATTGTTTTAGATAGTTCAGTTTTACCAGTACCTGGTAGTCCATATAAAAGAATATTTACACCACTTTGTTTTGAATTAATTGTACTTTCTAAATAAGGTATAAGAATATCTATATCTTTTTTAATATGAGTGTAGTCTTTTAGATTTAAATTACCTTTATTGCAAGGTCGTACACTATCTCTTATCATTACAGATATATCTTCATCAAGGTTTAACATATTATCAAAGAATTCATCACTTATTGGGTCTAGTTTTCTTTTTATTGCATTGCTAGAACCTTTATCTATAGTTAGTATAGAAGATTTACTAAACTTAGATTGTGTAGAAAATGCATTATTTACATATTTTACTGGTATATTTAATACTTTACCAATGATACTTTTTACTTGTGCTGAGGTTAAACTATTTCCTATCCAGTCTAATGTATCTTCCAGCAATTCATACTGATGTATTAATATAGAAAATTCTAATATTTGCTCTTCATAAATATTTAAATTCATTAATTTAGATAATTGTCTGATATTTTTAGTTAATATTTTACTACTTGAAAATCTTTTTCTTTTCTCTAATTTCATAAGATTTCTTTTTAGTATATCAATTGGGTCTTGCCTACTATATTCATCTGTATCCATATCTACATATTGACCTGCATCTAAATAATATGCTATTTCATCTTTACTAAAATATTTATTATTATCTATAAATTCTTTATGACCACCTAAGTTTATTATTGTTCTTAACATCCATAGAGATATTTTATCTTGTAATTCTTTTTCTACTAGTTGTGATTTGTCAAAAGAAATCATTATTGCTTGAGAATATCTTGGTTGTAGTCTTCTTGCCATTGTAATACTCCTATATATTTTGTATTGGAAGTATATATATTTTAATGGACATCTTTATGTCTGGGTTATTATTCTGATATATCTTCATTTAAAAATTCGCTAGACACAGCTATACTTCCTTGCTACAATACATATACATTAACATTTAAAGGATGATATATGAATAAGATTCAAGCAGCAAACAACATTAACATTGTTGCCCTGTAAGATTTCTTATATGGGTAACATCTTGACTTATCTCAATTAAGAATAATTATTGAGTATAACACTATTAAAACACTTATTCATAGTTATTGTTTCTATACCTGTATGAACAATTAAATCCTGTCTAGTTAATATTAATTCTGACAATTCTTCTTTTAAAAATATACAATATTTATAAAAAATTCTCATTTTTAAGTAAAAGAACTAAACAACCAACCTATCCTTAATTCTATTAAAGGATTTATAATGAAACAAATATTAACCATCAAAGAGTATGTAGAAGAATCAGGTATTGGAAAGAGCCAAATCTATAATCTAATAAAGAATAAGAAGCTAAAGTCTATTAAGGTAGATGGAAACTTATCTATTATAGTGGAAAAAGAGCTGGAAAAAGTAGTGGAAATAGAAATAGAAGAAAGCCCATTAAATAGGTATTTAGAAGTGGAATATAATAGAAAATGGTATAAAAAAACAACTATAAAACGATTACTCATTATCTTATCCATTTTAATCTTACTTTCTTCAAGTATCTTTTTACTTATTGAGAATCTAATAATGAAAGAATACCCAGAGATAAAGATTCATGAAGTAATAAAATATAGACATGCAACAAGAAAACAAGTTCAAAAAATAGTAGATGAAAATTTTGCAATGATTCAGCAAGATGGAAATTTTACTAGAACATATTTACTACTTGAGAAATCACTTATGAATAATAAATCTCCATTTCTATATCGTTATTTTGGAGAATAAGATATACCTTTTAGATTTCCTTTAAAAAATAATAGTTCAAATCTATCTGGGGGGGGTTGCTATATAAAATATTAACTTTCTAGTATTTTTTAAGGTTAACACTTAGAGTAAAATTCCAATCTATTTCCAACATGAGATAAAGTATTATATATTTTGATGGAGATAGAATTAAATATATATTTACATTAGTGAAAATACTAAGTTATACAATTGAAATATATCAAAAGTGTTTTTACTACATATAATCCAATAAATTCAATTCATTAGCAATATCTCTTGTTAGTTTAGATAATGGCTTTTTTGATAAATTTCTATCATTTAAGTAATTAGAAAATATAAATCTATAAACTTCTTCTTTGTTATAACTAAATTTTACAAGTTCATCTATATAAGATTGACATACTTTATTGAATAAAACAAATATAGACACAAATGTACTATATAAAACAACTTCTAATAATTCTTTAATATAAATACTCAGTAAAGCTTATCTATTTATAGACCATTTTTGGTATAAAATATATAAATATTATCTTCCCCTAGCTATCTATAAAAAACATATAGATTCCAAATATAAATATGCACAATATAGCTATCCTTAATATAATGTATATAATATCTTCATATTTTTCAGCTTTTCTTTTTGAATAAACCATCTCACTAGATAAAGTGTCATTTTTCTTTTCTGATATTACTAAGTTATCTTTTATGCTAGCTAATTCATTCCTTAAAGTAATGTTTAGCTGTTCCACTTTAGCAAATGTACCTTCTAATTCCACCTGTATTTTTTTTGTTTCCATCTTTTGCTTTAAACACTCTTCTAAGCAGTTGTGTCCATTTACTTCATCAACAATAATATAGCGTTTGCCACTAACTTTAACTGTTGATAATACTTCATCATTAATCTTTTTATAAATAGTCTTTTTAGACCACTTGCTATTGTTAATATAGTCTGGTATTAGATGTAGTTCTTTCATGTTATTTCCTTATTCTACTTGATACACTGTCTTTTACGACTGTACTTGTTTACTTATTAGCAATATATTATTGCATCTCTTAAGTATGATAGGTGGAGCCTTTAAAATCTATGCTGAATTATAGGAAATTTAATGGAATTTGATAGCTAGTTTTACTTACTTTGTTTGTATCACTAGTGTTAAGCTATATAACTGTTTAGTAAATCATTGATTATTATCAAGCTAGTGCAAGCTTCAGTAATTTATCTTTTTAGGCTCTGCCTTAAAAGCGAGTTGTCTTACAATACCCAAAATAATCTGTCCTTTAGGACGATTATTTAATCCAATAACTGCAAGTTTTGGGTGATGGGGATTGTGTATTGTGTATAAGAAATAGATGATGTATATAAAAATTTAACGCAGTTAATTTTTAGATATATTAGCTATTTTGTCAAATGGGAACCATTTGTATATACAAAAGACATACTCGCTCATTTTTTAATTTCTTTTTTCAGGGCTATAAATTTCTTGTCACGATTGTTAGGTGATGGTGGAGAAGTGGGAAATCATTTATTTGATTCTATAAATAATATGGAACTTATAACAACACTTGGAATCACTATGGTTTTTTACATTCTAGACAGTCTATTGGCATTTAAATCCCTGTAAATGGCAAGCTAATCATAGCTATATATATAATCCACATTAATACTCTTACTATTTTACTATTAGCTCTATTTGAATATATAATAGGTAAATACGTTATGGCACAAATAATTGCAATAGTAATATCATCATCATTACCTAATCTCATAATTACACCAGCAAGTACAACAAGAAATGTACCTGCAACAATTTGTATAAGAATTGGATATTTTATAGGAGTAGTAAAATCTGTAAATTTATGATTATCTGAATATTTAACTTTAATTTCTTTTTTTGTTGGGTTTCCACACTCTGGACAAGATTTAGCATCATTACTATATTCTTTTTTACATTGTTTACAACTTATTAGCATTTTAGTTCCTTATTTATATAGTTGCTTGTCAACTAACTTTCTATTATTTTGAATTACTTTAATTATATTAAGGGTATCTACAATCTCATCAACTATACATCCACTTAATAATAAAGAACCTATCGTATAATCTACTTACTGTCAATAATTCCAATAGTATTAGTTTTGTTAGTTTTTCCATTTTATTTTATTTTTAACTCTTCAATATCAGATGTTGAATTGTCAATAATATATGATATCTTTTCAGATAACTCACTATATGTAATTTGTAAACATAAATTTCTATTATTATTAGTATCAATAATTTTTATTTTTTGACCATTTCTCATTACTAATATCTTTTCTTCTTTAAATATTCTTTCTGATTTATAATTCATTGCAAGTATTGTATATACATCACTTAATTCAAAAGTAACTACTGTTTCAAAATTTCTTTTATCTAAATCTTCTATTTTTAATATTAATGTTTTCATCTTATTATTACTTTAATATTTAATTAATGTTGCCATTAAATTATTTGTACTTGTACTAGATGTACGACCACTAACATGTCTTCCATTATAATTTGAAGATACACTTCCTGTTACTTCTGTAGTAACAGTATCACTATTTAAAACTATCGCATCAGCTTTTAACATATATGCTTTAATATAAATATAAAACATTGCTTCTTCTTTTGTCTCACCTTTTGCATGCATTACTTCAATTGTTTTAAATTCTGGTCGCATCTCTTTATATAATGGAAACTTCTTTTCTAATTCTTCTTTTATTTTGTTAAGTTCTTCTCTCTCTTTTTCATTTTCTTTAGCTTGTTTAGATATATATGGTAATTCACATAATTTAATGAAATAATGACCAATAATCCATATAAGAATTAATCCACCAAAAGAACCTCCTTTAGTAGTAAATAATATAATTATCATAAAAATATGCCATACAGAAAAAATAAATAATGCTATGGGATGATGCTTAAAATTATTTTTCTTCAATAATGTATATAATCGTGCTTCACCTCCACTAATAATTAGAGATGAACTTTCAATTTTAGCAAAACTAGATATATTTTTATAATTTTCAGGATTTTTTACTTTATCATGAAGTATTTCCATTTTATTTATAAGTGTATCAATTGGTACGGGACATGCACATTCAGGACAAGCATTAGCCTTATCACTATATTCTTTCTCACATTCTTCACATATAATAAGTGCCATATTTAACCTTTTATTTTTCTAATTGACTATAGGGAATTTGATAACAATTCTATCACTAGTAAACTTAAATATAAATTTGACTATAGGGAATAATAATGTTAGAATATTTAGATATTGATGAGAATGATGTAAAAGAATTTAAAGAAAATGTTGCTTGCAATGTAAAGAAAATAAGATTATCAAAAAATGTAACTCAAAATGAATTGGCACAAACTATTGGGCATAAATCTATGAGTACTATTGGAAAAATAGAAGCAGGTATTGAGAATAAACATTATAACATTGAACAATTGTATAAGATTTCAGTTGCATTAAATGTTGATATTGGTGAGTTTTTTAAGTAGTTTCTATTTCTTCAAAGAAAAGTCGCCAATGGCGACTTTTGTGGCTAGAGAAAAAATTCTTGATATTATGTGGCTGATACCTGATAACAGCCACATAATATCAAGAATTTCAAAAAACAGCTCTTTTTTATATTAAACACTAAACACCTTCCCTAACATTACCTTAGAAACTAAACCTAAGGAATACAATAATGAATAATCCATTTGAGCAACTAGAAGATAATTTTCATATTATTATAAATAAATTAAACTTTTTAGAATCTAAAATCACAAGTGATAAAAGATGGTTAAATATAAGTGAAACTGCTTACTATCTAGGATATAGTAAAGACCATATACATAAAATGAAAAATGATATATTTATTATAAATAAACATTACTATAAAAAATCAGGTAGATTACTATTTGATAAAGTAGCTCTTGATAACTGGGTTACACAATCAGCGAACCAATTAGATGCAAAAGATATTGCCCAAAAAGTATTACAAGGTTTAATATGATTTTTAGTAAAATATATAGTTTGTTAGAAAGCAATTATTTTAGGTGTTTATGTAAAAGGATTACATAATGCATAAGATGACACAACCCAAACTTTACAACAGAGCCAATAAGCTTTGGATAAAGTTTACTCTAAATGGAGAGCTTGTAAGAAAGTCTCTGAATTTAGACAACACAAAGGCTAATACTAAATTAGCCAATACACAAATTATTCCACAAATGATTTTAAAAATCAGTAGTGGAGAGTTCTTTGAAAATGAAAATGTTAAACAAGTACCAACTATTGATGAGTTTGCAGAAGTTAGTTTTAAACTGCATGAACATCATAGGAAATTATCAACCTTAGATAGAATATCAAGTAATTATAAAAAACATATTTTACCACACTTTAAAGGTAAAGAGATTACTAAAGTAAAACCAAGTGATATTTCACTTTGGCAAAATACATTACTAAAAAAGAATCTAAGTCCAAAAAGAGTAAAAGATATTAGAACTGTCTTGAGTGTTATATTTGAAGATGCTTTACATGATGAGATTATTATGCATAATCCAGTAAGAAGAGCTACTCAACTACCAAGACAAGATTCTCCTATAATTATTCCATTTTCTTTAGATGAAATAAAAAAGATTTTGGAACATGCACAAGGGCAATTTAAAAACTTCTTTGCAGTTGCTTTTTTTACTGGTATGAGAACTGGAGAAATTATAGGCTTAAAATGGGAAGATATAAACTTTGATACTATGGAACTATCAGTTAATAGAACAATAGGAAAGGGAATTATTTCAACTCCTAAAACTAGAGATAGTAAAAGAACTATTGAGATATTGACAGTCTTAAGACCATATATTAAAGAGCAGTTTAAATTATCAGGAAGTAAAAATTCCTATGTATTTTTAAATCGTAATGATACACATTTTTTTGATAGTAACAAGATAAGAAGTTATTCTTGGAAAGATACACTATTAAAAGCTAATGTAGATTATAGAACAGTTTATAATACTAGACATACTTTTGCAAGTATGATGATAAGTCAAGGAGAAGATATTTTATGGGTATCTTTTATGCTTGGACATACAAATACAGAAATGACATTACGAAAATATGCTAAATATATCAAAAATGATAAAAAGAAAAGAGCAGTTTTTTTGAATAATTTCTAAATAAATCTGTACATAATTGGTACAATTTTGGTACAACGACTTAAGAACTTT
>Ga0164318_10006177_pt1 | contig 11617 bp, 17 predicted proteins | sample GuaBasSedimGuay9_FD_113734 | JGI IMG/M metagenome (GOLD analysis project Ga0164318, IMG submission 113734) | Subseafloor sediment microbial communities from Guaymas Basin, Gulf of California, Mexico - Guay9, Core 4571-4, 0-3 cm | ecosystem: Environmental > Aquatic > Marine > Hydrothermal vents... | reverse complement strand
AAGTGAGGTCCTGCTAAGGAAAGCCAGGGGAATAGATGAGCAACACTTCCCGGAAGAGGTTTACTACTTCGTGAGCATATACTTCGAACCCTCCTCCTATTATCCGGAGAGGGGCTACTCCTACTACAACTACCCGGATCCCTGCGACGTGAGAACAGAGAACTTGGAGGGATTCGAGATAAACCTCTACATGTGGGACACTAGGTATCTAATTGAGCCCGAGAAGCCATCTCCTCCGGATTACGTGTATGGCCCAGACCTGATAGAAGACCTATGGAAGAGGATTACCGTTTACGCTCTAGGAAGGAGGGGTATAGATGAGTGCTGATGTAAGACGAAAACTGGTCTTACTTCTTCTTCCCTCCTTAGTAACACTTTCAATGATTCCTGGAGCAATGAGTAATGGTGGAGGATGGGAGACAGTCGACTATAAAGTACATCGATTGACTTCCCGGTGCGGGGACGCCATAGTACAAATAAAAGAGAGTGAGTAGGGCTCCAGAAGACAGTGACCCAATCTATAATTACTTCCTGGTGAACATTTATTTGGATACAAGTCAATCCTGAAGATGACTTTTCCGTTCGCTATGTATCTGTTAGTGCGGAACCAGAGGGAAAGTCACTCTATTTCTATGTGTTGAGGTACAGCCCCACTACCTCTTCCGGAAGTGTGACCCACGGATTCAATCTGGGATTCGATTTGGGAGTTTCTAGTAGTGGGCTCAGTGGAAGTGTAGGCGTTGGCTACAGCTCTGGGATTACAATGCCCATGCTAGAGACAATAGACGACTCTGACCTATACACAAAGGGAATCAAGTGGAAGACAGATTACACTAAACTATGGGGATTATTCGCAACTAAACACTCGCACTGGACTGAATATTCGATATTAGTTAGAGATCATGGATACTGTTACCATTGCCAAGGAAGAGTGAGAATCAAAGTAGAAGTTAAGATGGACGAGAACCGCTGTACTTTAGCCAATACATACGTCGCACTACTGAAGCACATACACTGAGCGCCTAACTGCTTCTTACTGGCTTTAGGTATTTAGTAAGCACACTGAGACGCAATTTCACGATGTGAACCTACTAATTTCTTCCCTTTTCTCTGTTTTAAGATAATTCTCGAGTGAATGATAACGAACTCGTTGACCAACCTCGATGAAAGAGAGAGCAGATCTTTCAATCTGGAAGAGTCAAGAATAACTTGCCGAGTGCTTGCAGAACCTTTTTTGAGGATGCATCTGCTCCAGTCAGCACAATCATGGAGTATGATGCAATTTTTAAGATCGATTACAACATGGTAATCCCCGATGATTGCCTCGATCATGTTCTCTCCTGATTTCGGATGCTCATTTCCTAGTCCTCGATCCTTCTTGCCCCTTGAGCCTTTGTTAATCAATAAACCTTCGAATAAGGGAATCAAAGCTGAGCTCGGTGGGTTCAACAAACATTTCAAGAAATGGTTTCTCAACTTTGGTAGAACTTTTAGCAGTCTTGAAATAGACTTGGATTTTTCTCTTGTCCTCTATTTGCTCAGGTGTAAGCTCGCTAATAATTTCGAGAACCTGAAGGCAGTTTTCCACAACATAACCATGAAAATGATTATTGAAATGTTCGTAAACCACAGCAATCTTTTCCGCAACTTCCCTTATTTTAGGTACCCATGGCTCAAGCTCCTCTTTTCTGCATCTATAATTGTACCAAGGCCTTGTCCCCTTTCTATGCTATCTAAAATAAGGCTATCTTCGCAGTTACTTTAATCTCTGGCGGCAAAAGAGATTCGTCGATAATCGTGTATGCAACATTGTACTTTTCAAGCAATTTCGAACCTTCGCGGGCTGCCCCAGTAAATTACATCGTTCAGCTTCCTTTAAATTTTCCTGAGAGCTCAGCAATTACATCATCCAAACTTCTAAAAGTTCCATCTGAAAGCTTCTTAAGCAAGACTGAAGCTCTGACCTTCTTGTCTCTAGTTAAATCTATCAGCTTCCATCCTTGCTCAGAAATCAACTTTTGCTTGGTAGTTGGAAATTTTGCGTCTTCGCTTAAGACTTCTGCGAGTGGGCTTAAACCGGTTGATCGAGTAACCATTGGAAACTCCCCGGTCTGCTTGTAAACTTTAAGCCTAGCTGCATCCTTATACATTTTAACGAAGTGGAAACACAGAAGGGCTTTTTCATGATCTCCTTCAGAGACCATTTCATCAATCATTTTCAGCTCTCATCTGTGGGCTGATAAATATTATGCACACCTTTACCAAATAGCCTTGAATAAAGGACATCAGACTCTACCGCTGTTTTTCGCCCCTTAGATAGATCCACGCAATGGATTATGTTGAGATCTTGCATAAGTTTCAGAAACCTCTCATCGGGTTGCATGCCTCTTGTTTCAATAGCTAATCCCACCCCATTTGTTCTGGTTGACGAAAGGAATTCTCTAATCAATCCAGCTAGACTGTAATCAGGCTTTAGTGATTGGAATCTGAACATGGAGAAACTCGGCTCTAAGTTTTGTACAGACCCTTACGTTTTCCTCAAAAACTGTCCTGTCAGCGCATTATTAGTTGGTGTGAATTTGAATTTATGGGAAACTACCCGATTGCATCTGACCGTAAATTCAAAAATCCTCTGGAACAATTTTTTCTCCAATGCTCTGCCCTACTCAAAGAAGGAAGTACGTAAAAAGTCGAGTTCACCTTAACAAAATCATATATTCTTGAGTAAGTACCAATGGATGCATGCCGGGAACGCGAAAATAAGCCCAGCCGCCCGTTCCAATCAAATATTTTTTGGCAATCGGCAAATTCTCATTTAAATATATCCATATCCGGAAAATACAGCTTTTGGTTTCTAGTGAGAACGTTAATGGATTTCCTTTTCCATGATCAAATCGTTACCCCATGGTCTCTCTATTCTTCCCGTTTGCCTGTACCCGAGTTTTCTATAGAAATTTATGGCCCAATATGCTTTTTCTGCAGTAATAAGCCATAGCTTCTTTAACCCGAATCTCTCAGCCTCATGCTCAACATAAGTGACGAGTGCCGTTCCTATGCCCTTCCTCTGAAACTCTGGCAGGACATAGACCCATCGTATCCTTCCCGTATCTTTATCCAAAACATGAAGAGCCGCAACTCCAACAATTTCACCCTCATGCCTGTAAACATAGAAACTCATTCTACTAAAATCCTGCAGAAGCTCTTCGATTGATAGAACGGGCTCCCTGAAATGCTTTTCTGGAATTATATCCTTGTATGCTTTCCGGTTACTCTCGTTAATGACATACAAGATTTTCTTGGCATGTTCTTCAGAAGCCCTCTCAATCATTTCCATTCACATATTCCATTTCATTACAAGGAAGAGTGAAGGACAAAATATAAAGTTTAGTGCATATTTTACAAAGAGGGAGTGCCATGAAGGAGGATGAGAGAGAAAGGGTAATTCGGCAGTTTATTGAGGAGATCAGAGCCGCTGAAGAGAGCAATGACTATTCCGAGATTAATCGGAAGTCTATTGAGAATAGGCTTGGCTGGTATGAGAAAAATAAGGATAAGCTTAAACTTGAGGGTTCAGATGTTCGGAAGGCCTACACTTTGCTTATACGCGAATTCATGAAACTAAAGCCAGAAGAAGCTCCCATAGTGTATGAAGATGAGAGAAAAATTGTTTGGCACTCATACAACTGGTGTCCAGTTCTAGAAGCCTGCAAAAGAGCCGGATTCGATACAAGAAAGGTTTGCAAAAAAGGATGGGAGAAATCCGTCCAATTACTAATTGAGAAAATCAACCCAAAGCTACGCTTCACCAGAAACTACAATAAAATCCGCCCCTACACGGAATACTGCGAAGAAATAATTGAACTAACCGAATGATGCAATTCACTATTTACGGAGCTAATAAGAGCTGGTAATTTTATAGGGGCTTATAAATAGAAACTTAAAGCACAAGAATCGATAGGCTCCTGATGTTATATTTGTTAATGAAGTTTAAAATATTTGATTCGTGAAAATCTAGATGAAACTAAACATTTGTGACGGGAAGTTGAGAATAAACTTAAGCGATCTGGAAAAGTTTTGGTTATTAAGCGTGATTTTGAGATTTCCTTAGAGCATATAGTAGAAGTAAGGACTGAAGCCCCTGAGACAAGCTGGAGAGAAATAAGGGCTCCTAGAACTTATTTGCCAGGAGTAATGAAAGCTGGTACCTACTATACGCCTAGAGGAAAGGAGTTTTGGTATGTAACGAAAAAGGGCTGTTTGGTCTGGAACTGAGAGACGAACCATACAAGAGAATCATCCTGAGTGTCGACAGATACAAGCAATGGGCTGAAAGGATTAAGAAGCTACTTCTAAATACTATCAAGCCTCTCTCAGTCAAGAAGGGGATTAGACTAAAGCATAATAAAAGCCTAACAGCCACCTTCCTAGTCACATCCCATTTAGGAGGCTATAATCAACGCTTAGATATTCTTTTGTATTCCTTCAAGACTCTAAGGATGACCCGATCACGCGCTCTTTTTCAGCCACTAGGCTCGGGATAAAAATTGAAATAACGGAATAAACATCCATCAGTAACATTCTCCTACATTTTTCAAAAATCAATTCATGAAAAGTAAAGAAATAGTTAGCGAGCTTATATCTAGGTACATTAAGGCAAAACCTAGAAGGATTTCATTTAAACTAAGCTGGAATGACAAGAGATCATTAATTAACCTTAAGGGTGAGAACCTTGGATGAAACTGTTGAATATTCTCATGTCATCGATTTTACTTCTTTCGCCAACGGAGTTCTTGAAGCTTACAGAGAAGTTTATGGAGAGTTGAAAGCTGTTCCAGTAAGCTTCAGGAAAGAAATTTATGAGAACGACAAATCTGGAAAAAATGGAGAACGAGCTCGGAAGACTGTTTGTCAGAAGAGTTGGAAAATTTTTGGATAGGTTGCTGGCTTTGGCAGACCTTTCAAGGGCAGAAGTCTATCTTACGGAAGCAGTAAGATACCCGACGCCGAAGAACAGAATGCCAAATAGAAAAGAGATAGGAGCCTGTAAGGAATTTTTACAAGTTCAGCTTGAAGCTGTCCAGCATAAACTGATAGTGGCTTTGGGCAAAGTTGCACTACAGGCTTTGGGAATTAGAGTCAGGTGTCGATATTAAAAAAGCTGCCTCTAGATTGGATGAAGTCAGTTTTTCCTCTGCTGGTTTTCCTGGGTTGTTTTGAGGCTTGAACGTCCAAGGTTGCTGTTTTAATCTTTAGGTTGGGGAAGATGATCTGTTCAGGAGCTAGGTCTGAGGCTGAGGCAACGGTTGCCTTAGACAAGGCTATCAATTTGTTGGCAAACGCTCATGCGACAAGAGGGCAAAGTCCCCTATAAGGGTTGTTAATATTGTCGCTTCAGTTGATTTAGGAAGTGACGTAAATTTGGAGGGTTCTTTCGAGGTCTTACCGAAGTCGATTTATGAATCTGATCAATTTCCCGCTCTGACTTACCAAATGGAGAGACCTAAGGTGTCCTTTATTATATTCTGCACGGGCAAAATGGTGTGCACAGGTGCCAAAACACGTCATGAACTCGTATGAGCAATCAAAAGTTGACAAGAACGCTTGCGAGAAACAGACTATTGATTCAGAGAAACAACTGACAATTGCACCTAATTTGAGGAGCAGATTATCAAGTAAGGAATTTGTCCACGAAGTTGATGACTCTTTCATGCTTTTAGGCGACAGTCTTCTTCTCGTGATATTTCTTCGCAGCCTCAACCAGTTTATCGAACACATCTGGATCGTCGATCCATCTGAGTAAATGGAAAACACGAGAGAAGGATAGTCACCCCTTCCTGGAGAACTTTATCACTTCGTCTATTAGATCAACGTGAGATATTATCATTCTCCTGCAGCAATATCTCTTCAAACCTAGGTCATCTAAAACTCTCTCAGGATCTTCTCCCCTTTTTACTCTCTCGACGAATTTGTAATAGTAGCTACCTATCGGCTTCCCGCAAGTGAAACACCTTACTGGAATCATCAACTGAATCACCTATATGACTTCTGTCTTCTCTTCCTAGCGTGACTGTGTCCTCCGAATTTCTTGGGCTCTTTCCTCCTCGGATCTCCCTTCAGCATGGATGGATCGTATTCCATGTAGGCTTTTCTCAGATCTAGATTTCCAGTCCATTCCACGAGTCCTCTGGCCAAGGCCATTCTAGCCGCTTCGGTCTGTCCCATGAAACCTCCACCCCTTACAGTTATCTCCACGTCTACCCTATCTATTTCGTCTATTCCCAGCTCTTTGGCTATTATTATTGGCTCCTCTAGTCTCATTCTTGCATATTCTGGCTCATATATTTCCAAAGGTTTCTTGTTTATCCTTATTCTTCCTTTTCCCGGTTTAAAGACAGCCCTAGCTATGGCAGTCTTCCTCTTTCCCTTAGTTTGAATTATTCTCGGTACAATCTCCTTCAACTAGATTCCCCCTTCCAACCCAAGAAGTGGCATATTTCGCCTACAGTGATTAAATCCGTTCTGGTTATCTTCGAAGAACTGAACAATTCAAGTTTCTCAGCCTTTCCTTTGAATTCCTCTGGCACTCCCAAGTAAACCCTTAATCTCTTCAGTGCGTCTCTCCCTCTCTTCTTCTTTTTTGGAAGCATGCCTCTTATCACTTTCTTTACGAAGAGATCAGGCCTCTTTACGTGAAATGGTCCTTTTCTGGGATTAGCCCTGTTTCTGACGTTTAGGAAGGATTGGTATTTCTCTATTACCCATTCTCTCTTACCGCTTACAACTGCCCTCTCTGCGTTTACTACCCTCACTTCTTCTCCTTCCAAAAGCTTTTTAGCCACGTAGCTCGCTAGTCTACCCAAAATAGCACCTTCTGCATCGAGGACTAACAAGGAATCACCCCATTATCCTCACTCCAGATCCCCTTGGCACCTCTAACATTAGCTCCTCTATGGAAATGGCTCTACCTCCAGATTTCTCTATTTTCTCCTTGGCATTCCTAGAGAACTTGAAGGCCGCTACTGTTACACTATGCTCCAAGTCTCCAGCACCCAAGACTTTTCCCGGCACCACTACTACTTCCCCCTCTTCAGTGTATCTGTTTATCCTACTCAGATTCACTTCTATTCTAGATCTCCTAGGCTTGCTTAATCTCTCTGCCAAATCTCTCCATATTTTGACTCCTTCTTCCCTCGATTTCTTCTTGAGCATCCTTACTAAGTTAATTAGTTGGGGATTGGTACTCTGACACTTCCTCTTCCCTCTCTTCTTCCTAGGCATTTGGGCTCCTCCAATAATGTGGTCCCGCCGGCCGGATTTGAACCGGCGACCAGAGGATCTACAGTCCCCCGCTCTCCCAGACTGAGCTACGGCGGGTAGTGGGGCCGCCCGGATTCGAACCGGGGTCCCAGGCCCCCAAAGCCCGAAGGATAGACCAGGCTACCCTACGGCCCCTTTTTCCACTATGTAGTACCTGAATATCTGAGTCGGCTCCAATACCACCCCTCTGACTCCTCTTCTAAGTACCACGTACTGTCTTCCTTGCCAGAGGGGTATGTAAGGGACCTCCTGTGCCAGTAGCTCCTGGACCTCCTTATAAATTTTTTCCCTCTCTTCTCTACTCTCTGCCTTCCTAGCCTCTAGGAGCAACTCGTCCATTCTCTCGTTGGAGTAAAACGACCCTAGACTTGGACTAGCATCCGATTGTAGGAAAGGCCAGAGGTAATCGTCTGGATCTAGGTAATCAGGATACCAACCTAGGAGGAAGAATCCCATGGTTCCTTTCCTCATGTAGTCCGTGTAAGTAGCCCATTCAACACTCTCTAGATTTACTTTAATCAATCCAGTCTCCTCTAGTTGCTGTTTTATCATTTGAGCTACGTCAGCTTCAGTTGGACCATAGTGAGTTGGTGTGTACCACAGGGTTATTTCCAAGGGCTTCTCCTCGGAATATCCTAAACTCCTGAGGATCTCGGAACTCCTCTTCAAATCCCTCTCGGGAAAGACTTCGGAATGACTCCACATCCCCTCTGGAACCATGCTGTATAGTGGTTTCACAGTCCCGAAGAAGATTTTCTCTGCTATTTCTTTCCTGTTTATTGCCAGAGATATGGCCTTTCTTATTGAAAGATTATTAAATGGCTCCTTCTTAACGTTGAAAACCAAGTACCTTATTACCGGACTATCTCCCTCCAAGACGATTAGATCTCCTTTCTTTTCTTTTAGGTCTATTATGTCAAGGGGTTTGAGCTCTCTGTAAGCTATGTCAATCTCTCCCCTCTCTATTGCAAGTCTCAACTGGGAGGAATCCTGATAGAATCTTATGACGAATCTCTTGGTCCTAGCCTTTTCTCCCCAGTATTCCTCGTTTCTCACCAGTACTAGCTCAACGTCTCTAGTCCACTTCTCCAACTTATATGGCCCAGTACCTATTGCCTCGTCTGTGAATTCTTCTCCATATGAAGGACTTACTGCAGAAGCCACGGAAAATGCTAACACGGACAAGAATGGAGAAAATGGATACTTCAGCTTTATTTCCAAGGTGTATTCATCTACGGCTTTTACTTCGTCTATTACATCCAAGAGGAAAGATGGATCTCCTTTTAGTTCCATAGCCCTTTTTATGGATTTTTCCATCACTTCAGCATTGAACTCAGAGCCATCGTGGAATTTAACCCCTTTTCTGAGTTTGAATAAGTAGGTCATCCCGTTGTCCTTTACTTCCCAACTCTCTGCCAAAAGCGGTACGATATTAGAGGAACCAACTTCGTATCCTACGAGCCCCTCAAAGACGTTGTTTATTACGTTGACAGAGAGATAGTCATAGGCTTTAGCAGGATCCAAGCTAACTATCTTGTCCGTGGTGCCCAGAATTACTACTTCAGTTCTTTCTTTCTCCTTAGTTTCCTCGATACATCCGGAAGAGATGGATACCATGGGCAAGAGGAGGAAAATCAATACAGTTGCGAGGTTAGGTCTACACATAGGTGACACCTCGGTTCAATTGGGGTTCAAGTTGGGTTCCAGGTGGCGCCGCCGGCAGGATTCGAACCTGCGACCACCTGGTTAACAGCCAGGCGCTCTACCAGCTGAGCTACGGCGGCCGTGCCCGGATGTGCCCCAAGGTATATAAAAGGGTTTCTACCACTCACCGAGGGATGTCATTGCTAAGGGAAAACGAGAAATTGCTTGGAGCGATATCCCTTGTCCTAGGTCTGTTAATATTAGCTGAACCTGAGTTGTTGAGGATTCTGGTGGCTCTCTTCCTAATAGTGTGGGGACTCGTCAAACTCATGAAGTGAATCACTGAGACTCCTCAAGCAACTTAGGAAATCTCTTCAGGATGGATCCCATTATTAGACATTTCTTCGGAGATAGCTCTGGTTTAATTTCATTACTCTCTCCATCGAGGGGAACTCCTCTGATCACAACCATTGGTATGCCCTCTCCGTTCTCTCCCATTAGGAGGAGGGCAGCTGAGGCTATTTGATCTCCCACTGCTCGAAAAGTGATCTCGAGTTCTCTGCCAAATAGGTCTTCCTTTCCTCGTTCGTCAGTGACCAATGGGATTCCGTACCCTCCTAGGGCTATACCAACAGTACCCAACCTCAGGGGCTGTACTCTACTATCTGATATTACTACGCCAATCCTCTTCCCACATCTCTTCATTATCTCCTCTGATATTCTCTTCGATTCCTCCCATGGATTCTCTGGAAGTAATACCACGGTTCCCTTGGGACAATTGGATCTATCCACTCCTGCATTTGGCATTAGGTTACCGTCCTTCAGAGTGAGAAGTACTCCTTTCACGCCCCCTATTATCAGGTCAGCCTCCCTTAGTATTATTTCGACTAGCTTCTCATCCATTTCGAACTTTTTTGCTAGAGATTTAGCTCTCTCGGAAGGTTTAACATTGGAAAGATAAACTAATCTTTTCCTAGAGGTGGATACCGCTTTACTGGATATTACTAATATGTCACCGTCTCTCAAGGATTCAAGTGGAATCAAATCGACTAAGTCTTCTCCAGGAGATATGACTTTAGTTTTAATTGGTATTAGTTTCACTTCATCGCCATTCCTTTTTTCCGATTTCTCCATTTAGAAACCCCTCCATGATCTTCCCCAATTCTCTCAATTTCATACCTTGTCTCTTTAATTTCTCTGAGAATAGCTTTAATTGTGAAAAACTTCCAATCAGTAATACTCCTGTCTCTGAAGTCTCGAAGTCTATGCATCTCTTGTTTATCCCAGCATCTCCCCCCAGAGATAAAATCTCTTGCTTACAAATTAGAGCTTCAGGAGTACTGAGCCTATCTATGAATATTCCAATTGGCTTAGCCTTTCTACTCATGATCTCAATTCCTTCTTCGTCGACCCCTATGAAATTCAAGATATACTTCACGTGGTCTCCAAGCGCTATTTCAATCAATGAAATCTCATGTCCATCTATTTCAGATTTAATTGATCTGTACCCTCTAGAAATTTCTTCAGAGACCTTAACGCAATCCCTAGTCTCCTCGGGGTCATGCGTCCTTATTCCATGAGCTCCAAGGAAAACAGATATTGAGGTAGCAGCCAAACTTCCCCATAATCTCTCTTTAACATCTTTCCCTGTTATCTCTCCGATGAAAGACTTCCTGGAGATTCCGACCAGTATTGGCCTTCCCAAACACCTCATGGCCGGTAGGCATCTTATTATCTCTATGTTTAGGGAAAGAGGTTTCCCAAACCCTATTCCTGGATCTACTAATATCTCATTGCAACCCCTTTCCAATGCTAGATCCAAACTTAACTTAAGAGATTTGATTATTTCTTCGATTGAGAGACAATCTCCTGGTTTTTTCTTAGACGCCATCAGAATCAGCGGAGGCTGGAACTCCTCTATCACCCTGAGCATTTCCTCGTCCTTCAGACCACTCACGTCGTTCACTATGTCAGCTCCAGAATTTAGAGCTAATTCAGCAACCTCTCCTCTTTGCGTATCCACAGATATCGGTATCCCTGGATTCACTTCGGATATCTCTTTAAGAGCTAGTTCAATTCTCTTCAGTTCCTCCTCCTTGGATATCATTTCCACTCCAGGAGCAGTAGATGCGGCTCCAACGTCGATTATATCTGAATACCTCGATAAACTAAGGAAGTCTTCTCTTATTCTATCTCTATCGGAATACTTATAGAAAGACTCTGGAGATACGTTTAGCGCCCCTATTATTTTCACTCTTTCATTGTCTCCAAAGATAACCCCAGATAGGTTGGCCTTCAACGTTTTAATTCCTCCCTGAATATTTCTAGTCCACTCTCCTCTATCTTGAAACCTAAGTCCTTTAGTCCTCTCTCTAGGGCTATTAACAGATTAGAGATGAGAGTCTCATTTGAAGTCATTCCCATGTGCCCTATCCTTATTAGTTCTTGTTTCATTTTACCTATGCCTGGTTTGATCAGTATTCCGAATTTCATTACTTCCTTAATTAGCTTAAATGAGTTAAACGGTGACCTAAACACTGTTATGGTATCAGAACAAAATCTCCTCTTAGAGGAACATCCAGGACATTCCTCGCATTTTGGATACATCTCTAGTCCCATTCCAATTATAGCTTTTCTGAAGGCCATTGCTAATCTT
>Ga0164318_10006176_pt1 | contig 11618 bp, 9 predicted proteins | sample GuaBasSedimGuay9_FD_113734 | JGI IMG/M metagenome (GOLD analysis project Ga0164318, IMG submission 113734) | Subseafloor sediment microbial communities from Guaymas Basin, Gulf of California, Mexico - Guay9, Core 4571-4, 0-3 cm | ecosystem: Environmental > Aquatic > Marine > Hydrothermal vents >... | reverse complement strand
GCGTCACCGGCAGTGTGGAATACCAGTTGCTTGAACCCTTAACCGGATATGCCGGAGGATCGTTGCGTCATGATCAGGATGACACGGATCGGGAGTGGAATACGTACGCGGCCAATTGCGGGGTGCGCTGGTCATTCCTGCGGTGGTTCACCGCGGGGTTTGAATACCGGTATGCCAGGAGAAATGACGACGTTGACGCTGATGACTATACCGACAACCAGGTGATGCTGACCCTGACCGGCAGCCGCCTCTTCCGGTGGTAGGATGAACTGCGTTCATGGACAAAGGATAAAGAGGGCGTTAGGAGGTGAGGGCCGGGCCTGCGGCCCTTGAAGAGCGCTTCGCTTAAGGCAAGAGATGAATGGGTTGATAAATGCTCTTCGAGGCAATAAGGCAAGATAGCTCTATCAATGGGACCACAACTTGCTCTGGCAACAAGAAATCAGATGCGTTGTTTTGCCTCAAGCGAAGCGGTCCTCAAGTCACGCCTGAGGCGTGACGGTCTGAATGCCTAACGTCAGGGAGGTTTTTTTAACCTTTATCCTTTTACCTTATTTGTTGGGGCGTGAGAAAGTTTTTTTGCATTGGTCATTCATTTGGCATTTGAGCTTTGAGATTTGATATTTCCGAATGGGATTTCTATGGAAAACTTTGATTTGACGAAATACATCGACATGGCCTTCCGCAGGAAATGGTGGATCATCATTCCTTTCCTGCTGACCGTGCTCGCTGGATTAACCTATGCGTTGGTCGCCCCGAAGGTCTACCAGGCGGAAACCCTGATTCTGGTGCAGCCCCAGAGCGTTCCACAGAATATTGTGACACCAATCGTTTCCACAAGTGTGGATGATCGTCTTCGCACCATCGCCCAGCAGGTGACAAGCAGAACGAATCTTGAAAGCATCATCAAGCAATATGCACTGTATAGTGATTCCAAGAACGGGATGCTGATAGATGACAAGGTAGCTTTGTTAAGAAAAAATATCACCATTGATGTGAGCCATTCATCGCGATCCCGAGAATCAAATGCATTTACCATTCGATTCCAGGGAAAAGACCCCAGGAAGGTCATGGAAGTCACCAATGCTCTTGCATCCAATTTTATTTCGGAAAATCTCAGTATCCGGGAAAAGCAGGCTACCGGTACTTCAACTTTTCTGGCCAACGAGCTGGCAACAATGAAGCAAAGGCTGGCACAAAAAGAAGAGGCCCTGAAAAAATACCGGGAAAAATATATGGGGGGTCTTCCTGAGCAGCTCCAGACAAACCTGAGTATCCTTGAAAGACTTCAGGCCCAGCTTGACCAGTACGGACAGAATTTACGGGATGCGGAAAACAGGAAAATAGCAATCCAGAAACAAATTGCAGACGCAATGAGGCCGCCTAGTGTAGCAGGAGACCAAAGCGTGCCCGAGACGGTAACCGGCCCTGATCAGTTGACAAATCTCAGGAACCAGCTTGCATCCCTGGAGGCGCGCTATACCCCGAATCATCCTGACATCATCCGGCTCAAGGAAACTATCAGCAAGCTTGAGGCGCAACAGAAAGAGGAACCATCGGCAACTTCTCCACGCCGCGTGTCACCGGAGACGCAGCGGATGCTCCAGGCCCTGAACCGTCAGCTCATCAATGTGGGCCTTGAAATTAAGGGACTGAAGAGCGAGATAGCGAAAACCCAGGCGCAGATCAAGTGGTACCAGAAAAAGGTGGAGGATACACCCAAGAGAGAACAGGAGCTTTTGAGCCTGAACCGGGACTATGAGAATATCAAGGACCTTTACAATTCGTTGCTGAACAGGAAACTGGAAGCAGAAATTGCGGTCAGCATGGAGAAGAAGCAGAAAGGGGAACGCTTTCAGGTGATCGACACGGCAAAGCTTCCCCAACGCCCGGTCAAACCGGATATGCGTAAGATTCTCCTCCTTACCCTGGTGCTCGCCCTTGGTTTAGGCGGGGGCTTAGCATATCTCGTTGAAATGATGGATAGCTCTTACAAAAGTCCTGAAGAGGCGGAAAAAGATCTGGGGTTGCCGATCCTCGTGAGTATGCCGATTCGCTATACGAAAAAAGAGCTCAGGAGGATGAAATCGAGGCGTATTCTCGCTTATGTATCCGTGAGCGTAGGGTTTGTCGCGGCGGCTGTCGCCATTGTCGTTGCCGCCAAGGGCCTGGACAAGACACTGGAATATGTTAATGGGATCATCGGCAGGATTTAGTCAGTTGGATTCACCACAGAGCCACAGAGTTCACAGAGAAAGACTCAACAATGCCGAATGACAAAATCCAAATTTCAAATAAATGACCAATGACCAATGACCAATGACAATAAGTATGATCTTGAAGAGAGAACCGCAGTTTTCGGAGAGAGTGTCATCGCGCTGGCAAGAACATTGGCCAAAGATGTCATAAACAATGAATTGGTGAAGCAGATAGTTCGATCAGGAACGAGTGTTGGCGCCAACTATATGGAAGCAGATGGGGCGGAATCAAAAAAGGACTTTCGTCACAAGATTGCCATTTGTAGGAAGGAAGTCAAGGAAACGAAACACTGGCTTAGAATGATTGTCAAAGCAAACCCTGGGAAGAAGGACGACTGCAAACTGTTATGGAAAGAGGCTCAAGAATTGACCTTCATTTTTTCAGCTATCCTGTCATCGAAAGGAAACAAGACATGAAAGCTTGTTTATACAAATTAACGCCTTTATTGGGCATTTGAACTTGGGCATTTATTTGACATTTGGATTTTTGAATTTGACATTGAGCTAGCCCTTGTTCTTGGGCTTTACCATTTGACATTATCAATCATGTATTAAGTTGGGTACGTTTTCTGTGGAGATGATTGATCCTTGTACACTGATTTTTACAATTTGAATGAAAAGCCTTTCAACCTGACACCTTCTCCCCGGTACCTCTACCTGGGCGAGGTGCACAAGGAGGCCCTGGCCCTCCTCACCTATGGCGTGGTGGAACGGAAAGGGTTTATCCTCCTTACGGGCGAAGTGGGCACCGGCAAGACCACCATGGTCCAGGCACTCCTTTCAAATGTGGACCAGGATGTGCACTATGTGTACCTGTCAAACCCGGTACTGTCGGTGAGTGAGTTCATGGACTACCTGGCCTTTTCCGCGTTCAAGCGGAAGGTCCATTTTAAGTCCAAGGCCGAATTCCTTGTTGAGTTTGAACGTTTCCTGAAAGAATGCCTCCAACACCAGGAGAACTTTATCCTCCTCATTGATGAGGCACACAAGCTGTCCTTTGAATTGCTGGAAGAAGTCAGGCTCCTGTCAAACATGGAAACTGCTGATGAAAAACTCATCAATATCTTCCTGGTAGGTCAGCCGGAGCTGAATGATAAACTGAGCGAGCCCCAAAGCCGGGCTTTGCTCCAGCGGATCAGTGTCCGGTATCACATAAAACCCCTGAGCCTGAAAGAGACACGGGAATATATCAAGAACCGGTTGATAACAGCAGGCGCGCGGAATGGGCAGAAAATTTTCCCGGAAAGCGCGATCAAGGCGGTTCACCAGTATTCGGAAGGCTACCCCAGGATGATCAATATCCTGTGCGACAATAGTTTGCTCCTGGGATATTCACGAGAAAAACGCACCATAACCCCTGGCATGATCAAGGAGTGTTACCAGGACCTGAAACTGGATACGAGTGCCTCGAGGGAGCAGAAGCCGGAGGTGAAAGATAAGAAGAAGGAGGTCCGCAGCCGGTCAGAATGGACGGACTTTGCAAAATGGATCATCCTCCTGATCCTGGCATTCCTGGTGGGCATGTTCCTGACCGGGAAAGGTGTTGACCTATACCATCGCCTGTTTTCACCTGCTGTGGTATCACAAAATATAAATAAGACCCCTAGTCTGATCCCGAAGCCCACGGAAATGACCCCAGAACCTGGAGCAGAGAAAAGCGTTCAAGAATCACCTGAGAGTGTCGATGAACAGGAAGGAAGCACAGAGCCTCCAACGGGAAGCGGCTCGATTCCTCAACCTGAGGTCAAAAACAATTCCGGGATACCGGGGGGGATGGAGGCCCCGAACACTGAACAGGAAAAAGCAGAACAGGCGGTTGAGACGTCCCCGGGAAAGACTGTTATTGTGAAAGAGGGCGATACAGTAACAGGCTTGGCAGCTGAAGTGTATGGATTTGTAAACGATGCGCTTGTTGAACGCATCAAGATGAGCAATCCAGATATCAGAGATATCAACTGGATCAGCGTGGGGCAGAAGATTATTTTTCCTCCGCTTCGGGCAGAGAATGTTGCCCCGACTTACACGGTTCACATAGCGTCTTTTGAACCCATTGAGCGAGCGAGGAGGCTGTTCCAGGAACTGTCGGATAAAGGGTATGAGGCGTACATATTACCATTCCATGATCCTGAAAAGGGGAACATGTTCCGGGTGACGGTGGGAAATTTCAATATGCGGGAAGCAGCATTAGCGTATGCGAAGAGAATTTTGGATGAGGGCGTTTCGGACTACGCCAAGCCCATCCAGGTGGAAGTAAGATAGAAAATTAGCCACAGACCCACACAGACAGACGCAGACCTTTTCCCTGCGGATGCTACAGGGAAAAGACAGGGGAGGATTCTAGTTTACGTTTAAAGGCATAGAAAAAAGATGCAGATGTAAGGCTCACGATTCTTTAGGAATGAGGCGTACTAAAGAAGTACGTCGGAATGACGAAAGATGATGTGGAACGAAGCAGATGTGCTTTTTTCGAAGCCGCTATGAATCTGAGGAAAAAGGGAAGAGGAATGGGTAAAATAGCGGAAGCACTGGAAAAGCACAAGAAAGAGAAGGTCATCGAAACGGAGAAACTGCCGTTTCAGAAACCTGAAAAACTGCCCCCGAAAAGGGCCGCAGCGGAGATCCCCAAGGATCTTGTCCCGGAAATCGAATATGACCCGAAGCTGGTTGTGCTCTCCGCACCGGAGTCCGTGGATGCGGAAAACTTCAAGGTGCTCAGGGCCCAGATCCTCTTTCCAAAAGACGGCCCCGCGCCCCGGACGATCATGATCACCAGCACGTTTCCCGGGGAGGGAAAAACCCTTATTTCGGCCAATCTTGCGGCCAGCATCGCCCTCGGCATCAATGAACATGTGCTGCTGGTTGATTGTGATCTCAGGCGGCCGAGCGTGCACAAGCTTTTCGGGTATGGCGCCTGCCTGGGACTCTGCGAATACCTGGCAGGGAAGGAACGGTTGGAAGACCTGATCATGCGGACAAAGGTCCCCAAGCTTTCTCTTTTGCCCGCGGGCCCGGTACCGGCCAATCCCTCTGAGCTTCTGTCCTCAAACATGATGCGGTCTTTCCTGGAAGAGGTGCGGGACCGGTATGATGACCGCTATGTCATCATTGACGGGACCCCAAGCCAGGTGACGGCGGAGACCAATGTGCTGGCCCAGTATGTGGACGGAATTATATTTGTTATCAGGGCTGAGAAATCGCCGAGGGACACTATACAGAGGAGCATCGAGAACCTGGGGAGAAAAAAGATCCGGGGTATTGTGTTCAACGGGTACAACCAGAGCTATCGGGGATACAAGAAGTATTATAAGAAGTACTATGGGTAGAATGACAAATGCCTAAGCCCCAATGTCAAATGGGTAAGTGAAAAGCGGCCCAATACCTGTCAATCCGTCCCGGATCGGGGTCCGGGATTACGGCCAAGCTGGAATCCAGAAATGCCTACTTCTGTCATTCCCGCGAAAGCGGGAATCCAGGAGTAGATGAAATAAGCGGTTAAACCAATAACTTAGGTCACTTTTGGCTATGTAAGTCAAGGGGCGGAGCTGTATCTGCTGCCCCGCCGCCCAGCCGCTCCGCTGCCCAGCTGCCCAGCCGCCCTGCACTTTTGCCTCAAGCGAAGCGGTCCTTAAGGGCGAAGTCCGGTCCTTACCCGCAACCCAGCCGCAGGCTCAACCAAACAGACCAAATAGACCAAATTGATTCGCATATTCAGACAATACATCTCTCCCAGGCGCGTGCTTTTCATCACCGGTGAAGGGGTCCTTATTTTTTCGGCCGTATGCCTGGCATCGTACTTCCTCTTGAGAGAGGGGCTTGGATTCTTCATAACCCTGGAGTTCATCTGGCCCAAGGTAATACTAGTGGCCCTTTTCACTCAAATAAGCCTCTATTTCAACGACCTTTACGAGTTTAAGAACTCAGACAGTGCTCTCGACATTGCCTCCAGACTGACCCAGGCAATCGGCATGACATCCATTGCCCTTGCACTGATCTATTTCATATGGCCGGAGATGATCATCGGGCGGTGGATTTTCTTCGTGAGCCTGGTCATCTTGCTATTTTTTCTGGTCTCCTGGCGCATTGTCTACAGTATCGCTATTCGGCGGAGATTTTTTACCGAAAAGGCCATTGTGCTCGGGAACGGCGGTCTTGCCAACGACATCCTTCAGGAAATTGGAGAGCGGAGGGACCTGAGTTATGACATAGAAGGCATTGTCGCTCCTGAAAATAGTCCAAACGAACTGAAGAAAGAAAACGCCATTCCTGTATACCAGGGATTTGAGGGCCTTTGTGACCTTGCGGAAGAGCAGAAAGTGGACAGTGTCATCGTTGCCCTGGATGAAAAAAGGGGCGTCATGCCGTACAGAGAGCTGCTGAATTGCAAGATCAAGGGTATTAACATCATCAACGGAGAGAGTTTCTATGAGCGGATATCGGGTAAACTGCTTGTTGAAAAGATCAATCCAAGCTGGCTGATTTTTTCAGATGGGTTTGTAAAATCCCGATTTGTCCGCATCAGCAAGCGGATTATTGATCTGACGGCCTCCGCTTTGCTCCTGGTACTCTCCTCCCCGGTCACGCTCATCACGGCCCTGGCCATTAAGCTTGATTCAAAGGGGCCGGTTCTCTTTTCACAGGAGAGAGTAGGGGAGTATGAAAGGAACTTTGTCTTGTTTAAATTTCGCTCCATGAAGTCAGATGCCGAGCAAGAGACAGGTCCGGTGTGGGCAACGGAAGACGACCCAAGGGTCACTCGTGTGGGGAATATCATCAGGAAGTTGCGGATTGACGAGATTCCTCAGCTCTGGAACGTGTTCAAGGGAGATATGAGTTTTGTAGGCCCGAGGCCGGAGAGGCCGTTTTTTGTTGAACAGCTCAAGAAGAAGATTCCTTATTATAACGAGAGATTCAGTGTAAAACCCGGGATCACAGGATGGGCGCAGGTCAAGTATCCTTATGGTGCGTCAGAAAAAGATGCCCTCGAAAAACTGAAATATGAGCTTTACTACATCAAGAACATGTCTCCTCTCATGGATCTTATTGTGATTTTTCACACCGCCAAAATCGTCCTCCTTGGTAGAGGTGCAAGATAAATGATAACAGCAATAATTCAACATTCAAAATTCATAATTCAAAATTGTCCTTCCCATGTGCGGTATAGCAGGCATAGTTAATTTCAAATCACGAGAGGATTCCCCGCCACTTCTTCGTCGGATGCTCGGTATCATCCGCCACAGGGGGCCTGACGCGTTCGGGATCTACACGGATGAAACTGCGGGCCTGGCATCAACTCGTTTGAGCATCATTGATCTCAATACCGGAGACCAGCCTATTCACAATGAGGACAAATCTGTTTGGGTTGTCCTGAATGGCGAGATTTTTAACTACCCCGAACTCAGGGCTTCCCTAGAGGTAAGGGGACATCGTTTTTACACCAAGTCCGACACGGAAGTACTGGTCCACCTGTACGAGGAGGCGGGTCCTCGTATGCTGGAAGAATTGAACGGCCAGTTCGGCCTTGCCATCTGGGATGTCAAAAAGCAGTCCCTTCTCTTGGCTCGGGACAGGATGGGGATCCGTCCGCTTTTTTACCACCTGGATAAAGGTCGGCTCTTGTTCGCTTCTGAAATCAAGGCCCTCTTTGTGCATCCCGATATCCCACGAAAGATGAATTTGCAGGCACTTGGAGATATCTTCACCTGCTGGGCCCCGTTGGGGTCGGAGACTCCTTTTGAGGGGGTCTTTCAAATTCCGCCGGGTCATTACGCTGTCTATTCAAAAGAGGGTATGGAGTGCAAGCCGTACTGGAATCTTGATTTTCAGGAAACAGACCCTTGGGAACGCCCCGTCTCCGATTGGGCTGAAGAACTTTCCGATCTCCTGCTTGACGCGACGAGAATCAGACTCCGTGCGGATGTTCCGGTGGGTGCGTACCTGAGCGGCGGGCTTGACAGCACCCTAATTACCACGATGGTCAAACGCAACTTCAATAACGAGCTCTGCACCTTTTCCGTGGGGTTTAGTGATGACCGTTTTGACGAGGCGCGGTTTCAGCAAAGGGCTGTCGATTCACTCCAGACCAACCACAGGAGCATTCATTGCACAGAAGATGACATAGGCGCCGTGTTTCGTGATGTGATCTGGCATGCGGAGACCCCTCTTTTACGGACAGGCCCGGCCCCCCTGTTCATGCTTTCCGGGCTGGTTCGAAATGAAGATTTCAAGGTGGTCCTCACGGGAGAGGGTGCTGATGAGCTTTTTGCGGGCTACAATATTTTTAAGGAAGACAAGGTTCGAAGATTCTGGGCCCGGATGCCCGATTCCACGCTGCGGCCGCGACTGCTTGAGCGGCTATATCCGTATGTATTCTCCCAAGGGAATGGAAAAGCGGGCGCGTTTCTCCAGGGGTTTTTCAAAAAAAGCCTCTCCCATGTCGATTCTCCGGCATATTCACATTTGCTCAGGTGGGAAAATACGAGCCGGCTCAAATCTTTTTTCCGTCCCGAACTGCAACAGGGAATGGGTGGAATGGATGACTTTGTTGAACGGTTCACTACAGCATTGCCGCAACGATCCAAAGAATGGGGGAACATTTCAAAAGCACAGTACACGGAGATTGCAATATTTTTGACCAATTACCTTTTATCGTCCCAGGGAGACCGAATGGCCATGGGACATTCTGTGGAAGGCCGCTTTCCCTATCTTGATCACCGAGTAGTGGAATTTGCAGCGCGCGTACCGGCACGCTATAGGATGAACGGCTTGACGGAAAAGTTCCTGCTGAAACAGGTTGCCACCAATCTGATCCCGCCCGAGCTGATTAAGCGGCCCAAGCAGCCGTACCGGGCTCCCATCAGCAACTGTTTTCTGGGCCCGACGGCCCCGGACTACGCTGATGACCTGCTATCTGAGAGAGCCATCAAGGCAAAAGGGTATTTTGACGCGAAGAAAGTCTCAAGACTCCTGGAAAAGAGCAGGAAGCAGGAAGGGGATCTGCTGAGCGAACGCGAAAATATGGCTGTTGTTGGGATCCTTTCTACGCAGCTCATTGATGAGCTGTTCCTGCGGGACTTTCCACCGTCACCCATCAAGGAACCCGAGAACGTAAAGATCTGCAGCTAGGCGGTGGGGAAGGTGGGCGGCCAGGCAGCTGGGCAGCCAGACAGCTGGGCGGCTAGGCAGCCGGGCGCGGTAGGAAGGCTCTTGGAAAAAGAAAGATGGAAGAAACTGAACGTATGGAAACTGGCGGATAAGTTGGCTCTCCGAGTCTATGAAGTGACACGGAGGTTTCCTAGGGATGAGGTTTACGGAATTACGTCTCAACTAAGGCGGGCAGCTTTGTCAATCCCAACAAACATTGTTGAGGGATACTCGAGAAAAGGGGATAAGGAGTTAGCTCACTTCTTAAGCATAAGTTTTGCTTCCCTGTCTGAGGTAAAGTATCTCATCTATTTTTCGGATAATCTTGGCTATCTTTCAGAGGAAGAATACCAAGGACTGAAAGAGGTGTGCGATAACGTAGGGAGAAGCCTGTGGGCCTTTTATGCGAAAGTCAAAGCTAGTGATTGATCCCACGCCCAGCTGCCGAGCTGCCTGGCTGCCCCGCTGCCAAGCCGCTTCGCCGCCCTGCAGCCTAGCTGCCCAGCCGTACAGTTTCCAAGCTGCATTCAAATGAAGGAGTACCTAAATGACATCCGAACCTAAAAATAGCCTACAGCTCTGTACCCGCTGCATTCTGCCCGAGACATTTCCCGGGATCTCCTTTGATAAAGAAGGGGTATGCAACCACTGCAGGCGCGAAGAAAAAGCCCTTGCCAAGAGTCCCGAAAAGAAGGCCTCGTACCGCGACCGCCTTGACACTCTCATCGCTGACATAAAAGGGAAATTTCCTGCCTATGACGCGGTAATGGCCTACAGCGGAGGCAAGGATTCCAGCTATACCCTGAAACTGCTCAAGGAACGCTATGGACTTCGCATCCTTGCCGTTACCTTTGACAATCACTTTGTTTCTCCCATGGCCTGGGAAAACATTTCCACGGTAACGGATGCGCTCAGTGTTGATCACATGAGTTTCAGGCCGCCCTGGACTGTGGCGAAGGCCATGTTCACCCGCACGGCCCAGGAAGACATTTTTCCCGCACCCACGCTTCTCCGTGCGAGTGCCGTGTGCACGGCCTGCATTGGCCTGGTGAAAAACATCGTCTTGAAAAGCGCGCTGGAAATGTCCGTGCCCATGGTTGCCTTTGGATGGTCCCCTGGCCAGGCACCCATTCAATCCGCCATCATGAAGACGAATCCCGGGCTCACGAAGCAGAGTATGAAGGCCCTGAAAAATGCCTTTCCCGAGGGAATGGCCGATGAAATGGGCCAGTATTTTATCCCGGATGCCTATTTTGAAAAATTTAAAGACTCGTTTCCCTATAATGTCCACCCTCTGGCATTTTTTGACTATGACGAGGAGGCAATCAAGGAGGAGTTGAAGGCAATGGGGTGGCAGGCCCCGTCAGATACTGATACCAATTCAACAAACTGCCTGCTCAACGCCTTTGCCAACCAGTGCCATATCCAGCGCCACCGGTTTCATCCGTATGTGCGGGAGATAGCCAACATGGTACGGCAGGGGGTCATGACCAGGGAAGAGGGCATCGAAAAGATCTATTCCGACCAGAACCACGAAATGGTCGAATATGCAAAAGAAAGATTAGGGCTTTGATTAGCCACAGACCCACACAGACTCACATAGACGATTTTAAAAGTTTAAGGACAAACAGACACACACAGACTGACACAGACAAAAAAGAGAGGATGTTCTTCATACTGGGGATTAATCGCTACTGGAAAAAATGGGCTTAATTCTCTTGGAATAAGAGAAATCCAACGTTGTTGGATATGTCTGTGTCAGTCTGCGTGTGTTTGTGGCTAAAATACACGGATTTTGATTTTTGTTCATGAGAGGATAAATTTATGAGCGAACTTAAGCAAAAGATTCGAGCATTCATTATAGAAAATTTTCTGTTTGGGAATGATGACGGCCTGAAGGACGATTCATCATTTCTTGATGAAGGGATCATTGATTCAACGGGGATCCTTGAGTTGGTCAGCTTCCTGGAGGAGGAGTTCGGCATTGCCGTGGAAGATGAGGAATTGATCCCCGAAAACCTCGATTCAATTGTCAACGTCACCACCTACCTTGAAAAAAAGATGTAAATGGCCACAGACGCACACAGACACACGCGGACTTATTCCCTGCGGACTCCGCAGGGAATAAACAGTGGCCGCTTCGCGGGATAAATGAAATGCGCCATAGAGGTTCCCAGGGAATATTCGGAGAGGTCCTATCTACGTGAATGTGTATGGATC
>Ga0164318_10006175_pt1 | contig 11618 bp, 11 predicted proteins | sample GuaBasSedimGuay9_FD_113734 | JGI IMG/M metagenome (GOLD analysis project Ga0164318, IMG submission 113734) | Subseafloor sediment microbial communities from Guaymas Basin, Gulf of California, Mexico - Guay9, Core 4571-4, 0-3 cm | ecosystem: Environmental > Aquatic > Marine > Hydrothermal vents... | reverse complement strand
GCTTAACACCCATACTGGCTTTCCTGCTCGGATTCTTCTTGATTTCGAGAGTATGCAAATACAGACCCTTTCCTTCAGTAAAAAGAGAAGTAATAAATGATTTATTCCATTTCTCATCTGGCAACTATATTGCAAGGATATTTGAAGAGCTACCCAGAGTTGTTTTACCGATAATGGTAATAAATGTATTAGGTGCAGAAAAGAACGCATACTTTTTCATTGCCTGGCAAATTTCTTTGCTACTTCTCGCAATTCCAAGATGGACTTCAATGTCTTTACTTGCTGAAGGGTCGTATAATCAGGAAGAGATGGTATGGAATGCGAGAAGAGCTATGAAGTTTATTCTCATTTTGCTTGCTGTGGCAATAACAGGTATATTTCTGTTTGGAAAGTATTTGCTCTGGATTTTTGGAGAGGAGTATGCCAAAAATTCTCTGGATGTTTTGTTAATTTTGGTGCTGGGAAGTATTCCTTTTGCCTTCAATGTTGTTTATGCCTCTGTTAAGAGAGTTCAGAAGGAAATAAAGCCTGTGATCTGGGTTTATGGAGGGATTGCGGTTATAACTTTAGTGGGAAGTTATTTATTGGCACGAAGCATGGGAATAATTGGTGTTGGAATTGCATGGCTGATAGGGAATGTAGTTACTGCAGGTGGTGTTGGCGTGAAGATGATTCAGTGATAGTAGATTTCACTACCACTATTGGTGTATATTTTTGAAATATCCACATTCATTACTTCGTTTGCAGGGATTAACTCTGGTCTGAGCCTGCCACCAACTTTTATTAACCTGTTCTCCGTATTAAATTTGCTCAAATATAGGTAGGAATCAACTTTTAAGTTTTTATCTCTTTGAAGAACGTGCGAGTATGGTTTGCTTCCCATCTTGTCTCTAACATCGCCTCTGCTAATACCTGCAAAGTAGAGTTTCCAAATAGCATTTCTGTCTGCATATATAATAGTGTTATGAATGTGATGAGACAGCCAAAAGCCTGATGCTAAATCTTCTCCATTCAAACTAACTCTATCAAGATACTCTCTTTCCCAAATATCTCCACTCTTAATTATCCTTGGATAACTTATATATATTGATGCTCCGACATTATGCTTCCAAAAAACTTCCGCAGCAAAACCAGAATTAAACATAAAAAACAATACTATGAAAATAACAATTAAACCCTTGAATCTTAAGAACTTACCCGCTTTAACTAATCCTGCAATTATAAATGGTGATGCTAAAATACAAGGAATGAACCAAGCCCTACCTCCACCGTATTGGTGGACTGGAAATATATAGGGAATGGAGATAAGTGCAAAAAGAGCACATGAAATTACAAAGTATTCATCTATAGTCTCCCTTTTAAGCAGGATGTGCAAAACTTCTATCAGACCAAAAATAAATGCGACAATGTATAAAAACTTTAAGATCTCTAAATAAGCGGGAACTTGTGCAAGCAATAACTCCGATCCATAATTCTTCGGCGAAAGGATGTCTTCAATCCCTCTGAGAGTATTTATTATCGTTAAATTCACGGACTCAAAGATGCTTCCTTTTGCTGCATACATTGAATAAGCATAAAACATTGTAACATACAAAATTGCAAAATTCTTTAGATTTGACCTGTGTAGTAACAGTAATAAAAGAGGAGAACTTAAAATTAAGCCAATAGCAAATATAGCAGCAGTTCCATAGTGTGAAAATATGAGACATACTGCGAAAATGACGAGAAGTAATCTTTCTTTAGGATCATTCCTTAGTATGATGATTCCAAGTAAACCGAGAAATAACCCGGCAAATGCCATTTTCGCCGTAATGGAAGACCAAGCAAAGTAATTGAAGATAGAGGAAAAGAAGTAAGCGGAATAAAAGGCAAATTCACTCCCATATTTAATTTCCGCCAACTTGTAAACAGCGACCGGGATAAAAGATGCTACAAATGGGATAATGAGTTTAAACGTGCTAAATAACCCACCTGTAAAAAAACTCAGAAAAGGAACAAGCAATACGACATTTGGCATTGCCAAGATGTTGTTCGGAGCCGTTTGCTCCCAGATTCCACGCTTTAACACAAATTCATTAATTGTAAATACCTCAGCAAAGCAATCCGTTACTCTTGGATATTCACCAAAGATGGAGTCATACATCACAAGAGAAAGAGAGAAAGCCCATATCATAAATGGAAAAGCTTCTTCTTTAATAACCTTAAAGTGAATAAGGATAGGTAAGATTGAAAATAATGAAAATGACAACAATATTAGAGTATTATTAATTTCGAGCAGCAGTGTTCCAATTAAGGTTATGAGAATTAATAAGAGTCCAAGAAGTATTGAGGTAATATCATACCTAATTGGAATAGATATTCTCTTGATTTTCTTAATTGATAGAGGGCATATAAACAGTGAGAAGACAAAAAGATAAGAAATCAGCAGGTTTTCTCTATTAATTGGAGTTATGTTGAAAATCGGTAAAATTGTATTGGATAATATACAAACAAAAGTAATCGAAAAAATGCTAAGACCCAATGAAAATAGTATAGTTGTTGTGAAATCCCTCTCCTTCTTTTCTATGATATTTAGGATTAGAACTCCAGGAATGAATAAGATTGAAAACACATAAAGGTATCGAATGAACTCCACTAAACCCGATGGAATGAATTGTGTAGCAAGTAGTAAAACTAAGCTTAGTGTAACAAGATAAAGTACTAATATAATAGGCCTAACATTTAGTATCTCAGTCATTCAAACCTCCAATCCCTTAATTTCTTCAGTTTAGTCCTAATTCATCTCTTTTTCCATCTTTTGCTTCACATGAATTTTAACGATTCTTCTCATCTCTTTAGCAAGCTCCGGATATTCGTTAATTACATTTTTTCTGCTCATGTACATCTTTCTTAAGGTAATGAAGCTCATCTTCATCTTTTTGCTCTGCCATGAAATTCCAATATCTCCTCATATACCTTTTCATATTCTTCTACAACCCTTTTTGTCGAAAAATACTGTTTAGCATCAATGCGTGCATTTCTTCCTATTCTTTCTTTCTCATCTTTATTCTCAAGCAATGAAACTATTGCATCAGCTAAGGCCTCGGAATCACCAGGTTCTACTAAAATACCATTTTTTTGATGCTCTATTATTTCCGGTATGCCACCTACATTGCTTGCAATAACTGGCTTCCCTGCAGCCATGGCTTCTAAGATTGATAATGGAATATCTGCAATATCAAAAGTACTTAAAAAGGGCGCAACGAATATATCACTAATAGCCAGAATGGAGGGCATATCAACTATATCTAACAAGACTACCAAATCCTCAATTCCTTTTATTTTCTCCCTTACTTTCTCTTTCTTAAGACCAGCTACTATAATAACTCTCACGTCTATCTTCTTCCTTACTTCCTTTATAGCTTCTATTAGTATTCTCAAACCTTTCACCTCCCTTTCGCCTAAAAATGTTATTGTCATTTTATCGTCTAACTCGAATTTATTTTTAAGATTGAAAGTATTATCTGGAAAATTAAATTGAGATGTATCTATACATGGTGGAATTACCCCGATTTTCTTATTAAACACTCTGCTTACAGTTCTTGCTACATTTTTACTAATAGCAATAATACAGTCTAATTTTGAGAGCTGAAGTTTTGAGAAAAAAGAACCTGAAAAAAGGCGGTAATTTGAAAGCTTAGCATGATGCTTTTTGTCTATTTCTGAGGGTGGAGTAATAGGAGCATAGAGAGTATGTATGGACGGAACTTTACATATATCTCCTCCGAGAGCGGATATTAAGCCTAATTTAGGCGTTCCTGAATGACTATTTATTACATCAAAATTCACTGTTTGATGCAGTTTCTTTATGGTATAAATAACCTTTATTAGGAACTCAAGACCATATCTTAAACCATTTGCATTTCCTTTTGGATATATCTGATGGACTTGGCACCAGTCAATCCCCTCAGCTTCAGAAGTGCCGATAGGGGGTGTAGTTACTAAATGTACTTCATGCTTCTTTGCCAGTTCCTTTGATAAATTAACTACATTATTTACACTCCCACCAATGAAAGCTCCTTTGACTTTACCTACTCTTGGAGCAATTATACAGATCTTCATAATTAGTTACGAACCTTCTTATTTCTCTTTGCGTCTCCTCTACACTTTTCTCTTTCACATCGATTTGTATAACTTTACGTGTCTTTCTTAATTCTGAGAAGAATTTATCATAGTAATTTTTCTTATCCATGTGTTGCTTCAAGGTTGTATAGCCTTCTTTTTCTCTTTTCCAGGCCTCCTCTGCAGGCAAAGTTAAATAAAATATTACGTCAGGTTTAGGTATAAGCATTATGAGTTTAACTAAAACTTTGAGAGGATATTTGTATTTCCATGCTGTCCTAACGAAGTCATCATATGCATATCTATCGAATATTATCACCGAATAATGTTTGTTTTTAACAATTTTTATCCAAGTTTGGTAAATCCCACGAAGTAAAAAGAGTAAGCCGAAAATTGTTAATAGTTTGGTTAATTTTTTGGGAGTAGCTCCAAGAAGCATATTATTTTCCTTATATAACATCTTGTTACTTAATTTACTTTCTATCCATCGCTCTATTCCAAAGTTAGGAGCTAATAAATGAACATACTTTGAAGGGATCCCCTCTTCTTTTAAAAATTTATCCAATAGCTTTGCATGAGTTGTTTTCCCTGCCCCATCTATTCCCGTGAACGCTATTTTGATCATACTCCTCATCTAAGTATGTATTTAGTAAGCATGTATCTAACTAAATTCACAGGTACTTCGCGGAATACATACTTCTTATTCGCCCAAGCGTGTTTACTCCAAACTCTTAATAGATCTTTAACCTTATATTTATAAGGGAGTTCCATTTTCTCACCTCTGTTAATTGCATTCCAGATTTCCTTCAGAACTCTTATTCCAAGTTCTGCTCCACCCAACCATCCATATTTATGTGCTATTAGAAATATATGGTCTAGTATTCTATTATCAAGGTTTTTCATAATAAAATATACTTTCCCCAAGCTTAAATTGTAGTCTTCGAAGATAGATTCGGCAAGACAAATGCACACATCCATTGTTAGACTCGGACAGTATATCCCATCAACTTCTATTCTTTCAGACAGAACAAATTTTCCTGGAATATATTTTATCCCGTTCCATAATATATCTCTGTGGAGATGAAGGGGGAATCCAGTAACTTTCTCAAGCAGAAGCTTACCTGGTTCAGATGCCAAAGGATGCTTGAGAGGGCCGCTTTTTCTCCAGCCATGATTAGACAAGATAGTTAATACCTTATACCAATCATTTTCTCCTATAAGGATGTTTATATCCCAATCATAAAACTTATAATTCCGGTTTGTCTTTATAAGGGCATAATCTATTCCCTCTTCTGATAGAATTTTGTGTATTTTGCGCACTTCTTGCCAGAAAAATTGATATTCTTGCATTTTTTTATTGTATAAAAGGATGAAACGTTCTGAACTTAATTTTTCTTTTTTCAAATATACTAAAACGGGTATGATTATTTCATTTTTCTCCGAAAAACTCACCAACTTCTCCCAATCAGTTTTGAAGTCTGTTACATCCGTAATACCTATAGCTAATTTAGCAACTTCCTCATCCTCTTTACTTATCTTTACCTTGTCTATTTTTTCCGACATACAACCACACTCCTGTAAGCTAATAATAGAAACTTCGAAAAGAAGTTATCAACAGCCTTAATAAAACTTCGGAATCTCATCATCCATCATCACCTACTCGTACATTCAATCTTGAAATCCTTTCACGAATCCTCCTCTTTTCCATCTCCTGTTTCACATGAATTTTAACGATTTTTCTCATCTCCTTAGCAAGCTTTGGATACTTGTTAATTACATTTTCCTGCTCATAGGGATCTTCTTTAAGATAATAAAGCTCATCCTCCTCTTTTTGCCCTGTTATGAACTTCCAATCTTTTGTTCTTACTGCAACTTTTCTTTTCCCTTTTTCGAAAACCTTGGATATAACCCATTCTTCCCTGGTCCCATGTAAAAAGCTTTTTGAGGGGAATTCATTTCCTTCCCCTATTAGTTCCAACATTGTTGACCCTAAATCTTTCAGAGAGACTGGCTCCTCCCTCCTTCCTTTAACATCAGCATTATATATCACAAGCGGGACATGAATTAACTGTTCATACAGCATTGGTGGATGATGATAGAAACCGTGCTCTCCAAAACCATCTCCATGGTCTGCATGAATTATAAATATTGGATCTGAGTCCTTTAGATCATCCCATAGCCTTTTTACAAAAGTATCAGCATAACGTATGCAGTCATCATAGGCATTAATAATTCTCTCATTTTTTGTGTCTGCTTTCCAATCTTGTTTATTTAATTTCCAATAGATATATGTAAGATATATTGAATTAGTCTTACACCAGTGTTTGAAATGTTTTGGTGGGTAATATGGAGTATGCGTATCAAGAAGTAAAACCCATAGGAAATACGGTTCCTTAAGCTCTTTTACGGTATTTATTATTACATCATAATATTTTTCCCATGGAATACACGAGGATTCCTTCTTTATTATCTTTTTAATGCTCCAAACGAAAGTCTTTAACCTTGAATTCGATTTAAGAGTTTCAATTTCACTTTCCTTTACAAAATCTACAAAAAGTTTGAATCCCTTATTAAATCCGAAATAGCTAGAAACATATGGATTAGCATGGAATGCTACAGTTTCATATCCTTTTTCAAGCAAGACTTCAGCTAACGTTTTTCTTAAAGCTATTTCTCTTCTCCATTTTTCAGCTGTAAAATCGATTGCATTATTTAGTGAGTAATCTCCTGTAAAGCATGCCATAATTGAGGGTGCTGTGGGAACTGATGCTGCAACAGCATTTTCGAAATATAATCCTTTTCTTGCCATTTTATCAATAGTAGGTGTTGTTTTTCTTTCATAACCCATAAAACTACAATGATCAGCCCTCAAGCTATCAAATGTTATTAAGACTATATTTCGTTTACTCATCGTATCACCTTCTGTAATACATAACTCTCGCAGGATTTCCAACTACAACAGCGTTTGGTGGAATATCCTTTGTCACTACAGCCCCAGCTCCAATCATAGCACTCTTACCTATTCTTACACCTGGTAGTATTACCGTACCAGCTCCAATTGATGCATCATCCTCGACTATTGTTGTTTTTAATTCCCACTCTCCTCTAACCTTGGGATATTTATCGTTGGTAAAGATTACCCCAGGCCCTATAAATACCCGATTACCAATCTTGACTCCTGTAGGAATAAAAACGAACGGTCTTATTTTACATTCATCTCCTATCTCTACTCCTTCTTCAATGTAAACAAAAGCATCAATTTTACAATTTCTACCTATCTTACACTTATATAAATTAACCTGATTATGAATTACCGTTCCTTCTCCAATCTCACAATCAACTATAATAGAATAATTCTGCTTTCTCTTCATAACGTTCATCTTAAGGCGCTTAATGCTTGTTCTATTAGCTCCACAGTCCTTAAGCCTATTATAGCAGAATTAAAATTATTTCTTCCTGTTTTAATAGCGTTGATAAAATTAATAATTTCATCTCTAATCGTATTATTTAATTTAACATTCAAATGCCTAACATTACCATCATTTTCGTATACTGTTATTTCCTGTTTTACGCACTCAACAATAGCGCTACGCTCCGATCCAATTATTTCCATTATTCGCCTCCTGATAGGACTAAGCCAGCTTAAGTGTATATTTGCGAATAAACTATCATCAAAAACAGCCTGAAGTGATGCAACTTCATTTAATCTGCTTCTCCTAAAAGCTCTTCCTACTCCTAAAAATTCGTTGGGCCATTTTTTTGTTACAAAATTCAAAATATCAAGCGGATGCGGTAGCAAGTCCCATAAAACATCAACATCCCTCATTGGTGGCATTAAATGAGACCATCTTAAGTTAATATAATAAACATCTCCAAAAAACATATTTTGATAAAGTTCTCTTACTCTTCTTATTGCGTTTGCGAATCTATAAATATGGCCAACTTGTAAGATTGTCCCATTTTCATATGCTAATTCTATAAGATTAAATGCATCATTACGGTTAGTAGTCATTGGTTTTTCCACTAACACGTGTATTTTTTCTTCCAATGCTTTTTTAGCAACTTCATAATGTGTATCATTATTCGTACATATATGAACTGCATGGACATTCCTAAGAAGTTCATCAAGATCTGTGAAAGTATTGTATTCTTTGAACTCTCTTAGCTTTGATTGATCAATATCACAAAGGGCAAGATAATCGATATACCCTTCATTAAGTAAGGATGCATACTCCCTTACAACCTTTTGTCCCCAATATCCTATTCCTATAACTCCAATCTTCATATTACCTTCTTCATATTACCTTTTTCTTATAGAATTCCTCTATAGTGTTAATTATATAATCAACTTCTTCATCCGTTAGCTTAGGATGCATTGGTATACTCAACACTTCTCTTGCCCATTTCTCAGCATTAGGAAACATACCTTCCTTAAATCCCATCTTCCTGTAAGGTGGTTGCAGATGGACTGGTAGAGGGTAGTGGATTCCACATTGAATCTCATGCTCTTCAAGGAATTTTTTAAGCTCATCTCTATATTTAGTTTGTATAACGTACAAATGCCATGCAGATTTAATATTATGAGTTTCTTTTGGAGGTAAAATTAAATCCCCAATACCATCTAATTCCTTATCATATTTTTCAGCTATTTTTCTTCTTTTATCATTCCACTCATCTAAATATTTTAATTGAACTCTACCTACAGCAGCGTTTACTGTGTTCATTCGTGCAGTAAATCCAATGAAGTCATGAACATAAGGATTGTCTTTTGATCTTCCAACATCTCTAAGCTGTTTAATAATCTCGGCGATATTATCGTCATTAGTAGTAACCATTCCTCCATCCCCAGCAACAGTCATATTCTTTGCTGGATAAAATGAGAACGCTGCAGCATCTCCAAACGACCCTACTTTCTTACCTTTGTATATCGCACCATGCGCTTGGCAAGCATCTTCAATAACATAAATATTATACTTTTCACAAATTTCTAAGATCTCATCTATCCTACAAGGATACCCATAGAGATGTACAGGAATTACAGCCTTCACCTTATTTTTGTATTTCTTTACAATTTCTTCGATCTTATTTGAGTCAATAGTATATGTTTCCAAAGATATATCAACAAAAACTGGAGTAGCTCTAGAATATAGTATGGCATTTGCTGTAGCGATAAATGTCGCTGGTGTTGTGATAACTAAATCACCATTTCCAATATTTAAAGATAAAAGCGATAGATGTAGTGCAGAAGTTCCACTATTGACAGTTATTGCATATTTTACTCCTATGTAGTCTGCAAATTCTTTTTCAAATTTAATAACAGATTCGCCTCTTAGAAAAAATTCATTCTTTAAAGTATTTATTGCTGCGTTTATCATTTCTTCTGTTAATATTGGCTCCATTAAACTTATTTTCATCGGCTTAACACCTCCTTGTAAACTTCAACATATTTATCTGCGATATTCTCCCAACTAAATTCCTTTTCAACAATTTTTCTACTATTTCCTCCCATTTCTTTTCTAATTTCATCATTCTCGACGAGATATTTTATCTTATCCGCTAATTGTTTTTCATTTCTAGGCTCCACTAAAAAGCCATTCCATCCATCTCTCACCTGCATAGATAGACCACCAATATTAGTTGCTATTATTGGAAGGCGAGCAGCCATAGCCTCTAAAATACACATTGCTACACCGCCATATCCAAGTAACGGATAAACAAAAATATCTGACAACAGATAAAGAGCCTTTAACTCATCATAAGATAAAAATCCTGTTATGGTCACATTTCCATCGAGATCATTTGACTTAATAAATTGCTTTACTTCTTCAACAAACTTAGGATTTATATCAGTTCTACCCGATAAAATAAATTTAACATCCAAATTATATTCATTTATCAATATATTTGCTGCTTTGATTAAAGGTATTACACCCTTATGAGGTGTGAGTGTAGTAGCAAACAAAACATTTATTTTTGATTTATCTATATATTTTTCCCTAACTTCACTTAATTTTGTCGTATCTATTGTGTCAAATTCGGTTAAATCTATTCCATGTGGTATAACATGAATTTTAGATTTCTCAAAGCCATATTCGAATAGTTTACTTGCTAAATTGTCATGCATTACCGTAATTTTTGAAACTCTCTTAAACAAATATAAGTCAGGAGAATATATTTTAAAAGGTATTGGAGCTCCGGCGCTTTTTACCTTAACTACTTGAGGTATTCTCAGCTCTTCTTGCCCGATATGAGCCGTATAGACCACTTTATCTCTTAGTTTTTTATTTATATTTATAAGAACATTTGCCGCAAAAGGTAAGTGAACATGAACTACATCAAAATCGTTCTGTTTGAGGTATTTATTCGCCTTAAGCGCAAATACTATTCTATCTAAAACAAAACGCAAAACACCACTTGGCTTTCTAACAAGATCATATACGACTTCCTTATTGGAAACGTTTGAACAAATATTTAAGTCAAATCTAACGAACTTTATCCCATCTATTCCTTCTTCATAATCAGTTCCGACCCATTTCCTCTCTAAGACCGTAACATCATATCCTTTCTTGGCGGTGTATTTAGCTATATAGTATACTACTGTAGGAACAGAGCCCTCTCCAGGAAATACCCTTTCATGCCCATCATAAACATGAATGATTCTCATATTAAACACCTGTAAAATGATTCTATTAGCTCAGTTATTCTGTCCAATCATGCTTCATCGCATTCTCCACACATTTCATCCTCATAATTTTGCCCATTTCCAGTCTAATCAATATCTTTTCGGCAAGGTTTTCAGCCGAAAGTTCACAAACAAATTCATTCTCACCATTTGTCAGCATACCTCATCTTGGCTTTCATTTTCCAGAAACCTCCTTTATTACTTGGCAGATATAATTTATATCCTCTTCCTTTAGCCCTGAGCTTGAAGGCAGATATAAACCTCGTTTCCCTAACCTCTCTGCAACCGGATATCTCTCTCCTTTAAACAAACCCAGATTTAGAAAAGCTGGCTGCTCGTGCATAGGAATAAAGAAGGTTCTTGTCTCTATTCCTCTCCCCTTTAACCTTTCCATCAGTTCATCTCTGCTCATTCCGAATTCGTTTTCTTCTATCAATATAGAATACATCCAATAAACATTCTTCGCCCATTCCTTTTCAGGCGGAAGAGTTATTCCAGGCACATCCTTTAACCTACTGTTATAGAGGTAAGCGTTCCTCCTTCTCATCTCAACAAATTCATCTATATGCTCAAGTTGTGCCAAGCCGATTGCTGCTTGAATATTTGTCATCCGATAGTTAAATCCTATGTCCGTATGCAAGAACCTTCGTTCAGGAGAGTAAGCCTGGTCTTTTAATCTTCTCGCCCGCTCGGCAATTTTTTCATCGTTTGTTACAATCATCCCACCTTCGCCTGTTGTTATTATCTTGTTAGCATAGAAGCTGAAACAGCTTACATGCCCAAAAGATCCCACTTTCTTGCCTTTATATTCAGCTCCGTGAGCTTCCGCCGCATC
>Ga0164318_10006173_pt1 | contig 11618 bp, 8 predicted proteins | sample GuaBasSedimGuay9_FD_113734 | JGI IMG/M metagenome (GOLD analysis project Ga0164318, IMG submission 113734) | Subseafloor sediment microbial communities from Guaymas Basin, Gulf of California, Mexico - Guay9, Core 4571-4, 0-3 cm | ecosystem: Environmental > Aquatic > Marine > Hydrothermal vents >... | reverse complement strand
CCATCGGCTGATTTTTCCGATTGCCAATTTAAGTGGCGAGATAATCGGCTTTAGCGCTCGGGCGATGCCGGGCGCGGACGAGAAATCCGCCAAGTATATCAACACTCCCGAAACGCCGATTTACAACAAAAGCCGTGTTTTATTTGGCTTAGACAAAGCAAAATTGGCGATAAGAAAAAAAGACAGATGTATTTTGGCGGAAGGAAATATGGATGTTATTATGTCCCATCAGGCGGGAGTGGAGAACGCGATTGCCGTTTCCGGGACGGCTTTGACTTCCGAGCAGTTGAGAATAATCAAGCGCTACACGGACAATTTGTCGCTTGCTTTTGATGTTGACGAAGCGGGAAAAACGGCGGCGAAGCGGGGAATAGAATTGGCCTTTCAAGAAGAGTTGAATGTTTCGGTGATTCCTATTCCCGAAGGCAAGGATCCGGCGGACACGGTGAAAAATAATCCGAAGGAATGGATTGATGCGGCGGAGAAATCCCAGCCGGTGATGGATTTTTATTTTGACCGGGCGTTCTCCAAATTCAACCCTCAAGATGTCCGGGGTAAAAAAGAAATCGCTAAAGACATGCTGAATGTCATCGGAAAAATTTCCAATAAAATAGAGCAAGCGCATTATCTCCAAATTCTGGCTGGGCGGCTGGAAGTTGACGAGAGTATTTTGAGAGACACTTTGCGTCGAGTAAAGATTATTAAATCATCTCGTTTGCTTTCTCAAAATAAAAATGGTATTATGAAAGTAACTGGTAAGAAAACTCAACTTCAAGAAAGGTTGATTGGTTTCGCAATTGCTTGTCCTGAATTATTGAAAAATATAATTTCGAAAATAAAAAATAATTTAATTATCTCCGATCCCGTTTTGAAAAAAATCACCGACAGGATAATTGATTATAATAATCAAGGGCGGTTGTCGTCCCAAGATCTGAAAACGTTAAAAGAAGATTTGGATGATGAATTATTGGCGAAGTGGGATTTGCTGGCGATGAGAGCGGAGATGGAAATTGACCGGGGCGTTGACGCCGGCGAGGAAGTTAAAATTTGCTTAAATGAATTAGAGAAAATTAAGCTTGGCGAGGATCGCCAAAAACTGGAAGCCGATCTAAAAAAAGCGACCCAAAAAAACGATCAGGAAAGTTGCGGGTTGTTATTGGAGGAGATAGATAAGTTGGACAAGAGGAGGAATGAGATTGATGGAAATTAGGAAATTAATAGATAAAAAATATGGACTTAATTAACATTCTTTCATTAGTGGGTTGGATTTATCTTTTTTATGCTGTGATTGATTATTTGGGAAGCAAGTTTTTGAATTTGCGATTATTCAAGCCGAGGGGGATTGTAAAAGAAATATTAATAGTTCATAGTTTTTACTGTTTTTGTCTTATTGGGAGTTATAGAAATGGGAGCGAGAGGAACTGATGCGTGGAATGAAACTGGAGTATTTGGCAAACTTGCTTTTATTGGACTGGTTACCTTTATTTATAATCCACTATTCTATTTTTCCTCACTCGTACTTGTTTTGTTAGTATTAAAAATTTATCAACAAATTAAAAAATTTAGAAGAATTAGAATTGTAGGATTGTTAGTAGCGGTTGTTTTTATTAGTTTGAATCTGGGAATTTCCGATTATAGGGTTGTGTTATGTCAGTTAAGTTATAAAAATATTGGCGGGACAATGATAGCAGTAGGAACTGACACTAAAAAAATCTGTGCTGAGAAGATAGCGTTAGAAAATAATGAAACTGAATTATGCGATGAATTTGGAGATCCAAGTGAATGTTATTATAATTTAGGGGTAAAAACAAATGATGAATCTTTTTGTAAAAAAATTGAGAAGGAGGGAGAATATGAGTTTTATGCCGCTGATTGTTATTATAAAATTGCTTTAAATAAAAAAGATTTATCTTTGTGTAAAAAATCAGGAGAACATTTAAGGCATTGTGCTATTAATGTAATAGATGTTCCAGCTGTTACGAAGAATGCCATAAAAGTAGGTGAGCCACAGTTATGTTTTCAAGAATATAATCAAGAGAAGAGAGATGAATGCTATTATGATTTTGTCAAATTTTATTATTATGATACTAATCTTTATGAAGATTTGGATTGCTATGGTGAATTTTATGATTACAATAGAGTAGGAGTAACCTGTTTTTTTAGTGCGGATATAGGTGAAATTGAAAAAAGAAAAGAACGTACAAGAAAAGTATTTATTCAGCTGTGTGGTAATATAAAAAACGGAAATTTGCGAGATGAGTGTTATAAATTTAAGAAGTAACTATGCCAAAAACAAAAACAAAAAAAGCAATCAAAGCCAAAAAAACTGGCGGTGTTGCCGCGGGGCGGAAAAAGGCGGGCGTTAAAGCGAAAGCGAAGGTTAAAACTGGCAAGAAGATTTTGGCGGCGAAGCCAAGAAAGAAGGCTGTAAAAAATATTGGAAAGAAAAAGGCGGTTAAAAAGACAGCCAAAAAGATAATCAAGAAAGCGGTTAAAAAAACGGAAGTTAAAAAAACTAAAAAATCGGCTGGCAAAGTGAGCAAAAGGATTTCGGCGGCTAAAAAAAGCAAAATTAAAAAAGTTAAAAAAAGCACAGCTGGTAAAAATAAAATTAGAAAAACTAAAGAGATTAAAAAAACCAGGGTTAAAAAAAATAAGACGGTAAAAAGAATAAAAATGGCAAAAACGGCAAAATCAATAAAACCGAAAAAAGCGGCGGCTAAGAAAAATAAAATTAAGAAAAATAAAATCACAGAGGAGGATATTTTGGAATTGGTCGGACGCGGACGGACGCGAGGATTTATCACCGAGCAGGAAATTCTGCAGATCATTCCCAATGTGGAAGAAGATTTGGAAGGGCTGGAAGTTCTCTATCAGCGGATTGAAGACGCCAATATCAAAATTGAAAGCGCGCGAGAAATAATTGAAAGCGAAATTCCTGATGAAAAGAAAATCAAAGAAGGCGGAAAAAAAAATAAGATCAAAACCAAAAAAGAAACTGTTCAAAAAATAAAAAAGGAAGAAATTCATTTTGGTGATTCGGTTCAAATGTATCTGAAGGAAATCGGGCAAGTTTCTTTACTGACCGGAGACGAGGAAGTCGCTTTGGCGAAGAAAATTGAAAAAGGCGATGTCGCCGCCAAGCAGAGATTGGCCGAAGCCAATTTGCGGCTGGTGGTTAGCATCGCCAAAAAATATGTCGGGCGAAGCCCTAATTTGACTTTGCTGGATTTAATTCAGGAAGGCAATATCGGGCTTTTCCGGGCGGTGGAAAAATTTGATTATCATAAGGGCTATAAATTTTCCACCTACGCCACCTGGTGGATTCGTCAGGCGATTACTCGCGCCTTGGCGGACCAATCGCGAACGATCAGAATTCCGGTTCACATGGTGGAAACAATCAATAAATTTATCCAGACGAATCGCCGTTTAGTCCAGGATCTTGGTCGTGAGCCGCTGCCGGAAGAAATCGCCACAGAAATGGGAATTGATATTAGTAAAGTGAGGCACATTATGAAAGTTTCTCAAGATACCGTTTCTCTGGAAACATCCATCGGTGACAGCGATGAGGAAAGCACCCTAAAAGATTTTATTGAGGATACCGAAGCGGTTATGCCGTCCCAATCGGCGGCGCGGCGGCTACTGCGCGAATATGTGGCGGAAGTGATTGTGGAACTTTCCCCGCGCGAACAGAAAATTTTAGGAATGAGATTTGGACTAGAGGATGGAGTGACTCATACCCTTGAAGAAATTGGATATGAATTTGGTGTAACTCGAGAAAGAATCAGGCAAATTGAAGCGAAAGCGATGGAGAGGATTAGAGCGCATGGGGTGGCGAAGAAACTTAAAGATTATTAATGAGTCGAAAGTCCATAAAGTTTATAAAGTTGAAAGCCAATCTACCAATCTAAAAACACCTCATGGCGAGATGTTTCCGGGTGTGGACCTGATGGGAATCGAACCCGTATCACTGCGTGTCAAGGGCAGTATGTTAACCTTTTACACTACAGGTCCAGGTCCACATATTCATTATAAAACAAAAAGAACCCTTTTTCAAGGATTCTCTTTATCGACACACAGTGTAATGCCTGTAATATAACAAGCACACTACCCTTTATGGGTATATTTTACCATATCTTTATTAGATGTCAATAGTTAATTTATCCACAGATGAAAAATTGGAGAATTAAAAATTTAATTGCCGGTTTGATTGTTTTTACTCTGGCATTTTCTTTATTCGGATATGCCAATGCAGAAGTTGATCCTGATTTTGATCCTAATAATCTTCTTTCTGATGAAGAAATGCTTGATTATCAGTCAATGACCCTTAAAGATATTGAAAGTTTTTTGGCGGGCAAAGACGGAGTTTTGAAAAATTATGTTTGTCGGGAAATAGAAATAGAAAAAGCGAAGGAGGTAGAAAATACGAGCAACACGAATAATACAAATAATGGCGGCGAAGTGGAAGGCGGGCAGGCGTGTAGTGATTATTTAAATCCGGCGAATTCTGTTTGCTTGATAGACGGTCCCGGATGGTGTCCTGATGGACAAAATAACGATTCTTTGCAGGTAAAAAAAGTCCAAAACTTTTTTAATGATTATTATAAAGACATTATTCTTGCTGCGACGGGAGTTTTTAATCGGGCGACTTTTGACGCGGCGATAAGATTTCAGAATGAATATAAGGCGGAGATATTAACTAAATGCGGACTTACTAATGCGACTGGTTATGTTGGTCCATCTACCATTGCTCAAATTAATAAACTTTACTGTCAAAAGTTTGATACTTGGTCTGGTTCATTAGGAGTGGCGGCAGAATCGGATGATAATTCCAGTGATGACAAAGAGAATAAAAAAACAGAAATGATTTGGCGGTGTTTTATGAAATCTAGTCCTTTGCCGAAAAAAGAAACTGACGGGCGGGAATGGACGGCGGCGGAAGTGATTTATAATTTGGCTCGGGAATATAAAGTAAATCCGAAAGTGATTTTAGTCACTTTGCAAAAAGAGCAAAGTTTGATTGATAATCCCAATCCGCCGCAAGGATTGGAACACGCGTTGGATTGGGCGATGGGCTACGGCTGTTTGGAGAGAGGGGGGTGGAATGAAAAACTAAAGGGGTTTTATCAGCAGGTTGACGGCGCCAGCTGGCAATTTCGCCGATATTTTGATTGCTCGGATTCCTCTGTTTATATTCAAAAAGGAGTTATCTATTACGGAGGAATTGGAACCTCCGGTTTGGATGATGTGCTTGATATTACTCCAGTCAATCAAGCGACTGCCGCTCTTTATTCTTATACTCCTCATGTTTTTAACGGCAATTATAATTTTTGGAAATTCTGGCGGGAATATTTTGGCGAGGTTAAAGGAGTAAGTAACAGTGTAAATAACGAAATAGTTCTTGATCCCAACCTGCTTCAAAATTCAAACACCCCTCTCTATTATTTGGACGGGGGACTGAAAAGATCGCTGGGCGGATTAAGCGAGGAGGAGCTTTCTAAATTGGGATTTGACAAAAATAGGGCGACGCCGGTTTCTCTCAAAATAATAAATTCTTATCCGACGGGCAAGAAAATAAAATACGGACTTGAAGGTAATTTGCTGGAAAACTCGGCGGGCGAAATTTATCTTATTGAAAATGGCAAGAAGAGAAAGTTTTATTCCGAAAAATCGGTGGAAGATTCCGGTTACCAATTGTCTCAAATTAAAAAAGATACTGGTGGTCAGCTTGATTATTATCTGCCGGGCGAGACGATGCTTTTTCCCGACGGGGCGCTAATTAAAACGGACGGTCCGGCGGTTTATAAAATAGAAAACGGCGAAAGGAAAGCGTTCACTTCGCCGGCGCTGTTTGAAACTTTAGGATGCCGCTGGGAGGAAATTATTAAAGTAGACGAATCCGAACTAGCCAATTATCCCAATGGTAGCAGCTTAAAATATCCCGACGGTGCTTTAATCCGCGCTGTTGGTTATGAAAAAGTTTATCTGATTGAAAACGGCAAAGCAAACTGGATAAAAACAGCGGCGGAGTTTATCAAAGGCGGATATGATTGGGGAGAGGTGGTGGAGGTTAGCGAAGGGGAGCTGAAATTGTATTTGTGATCAAAAGAAATTGGGAAATTGGAAACTGGAAATTGGAAATTGGAGTGAGGACTTTAGCCCGAATTGTCATTCCCAACTTGATTGGGAATCCAGGATGAAAGTCATTAAGAATTGTGTTTAAAAAATACCATAAAAGAACAGCGAGTGTTTTTTGATTTTCTTTGAAAACTTAACACTTAAAGTGTCTTATCCTGGATCCCAGATATTTTTTCCTACGCTATCGCTCCAGAAAAAATTCTGGGATGACAATTTCTTTTTTGCTAGCGAATTAGTTAACATTTATAAGAATGATAAATTAATCCATTAATTTTTTCAAAATGACCAAATCTTATAAAAAAATTCTCTTATTTTCCCTTCTTGCGATTTTTTTGATGAGCGCGAATGTTCAGGCGGCTTTGGTTGATGTAGATAATCCAATTAGCACCACTGATTTTAATGAACTGGTGGATAATGTTTTGGATTGGGTATTGGGAATTGCTGCGTCGGTGGCCTTGCTAATGCTGATTGCCGGGGGAATAATGTACGCCACGGCAGCAGGGAGCGAGGAGAAATTAAAATCGGCGAAGAAAACTATTCTTTACGCGATTCTGGGAGTGGTAGTGGTCATTCTTTCTTATTCAATGATTGTTGTCCTCCACGGCATTTTGACTTGATTTAAGATTTAAGTTTTTCTTGAACCCCCCCCTTAGAGAGGGATTGGAAGAATAAGAGAAAGCGATACGCGCACGCGCGATGTTGTTATACCATCTGTGAATGTCTCGAAAACTTGACTTACGGCGACTGTTGCCGGGGTGCATATACAACAGATCCCGCAAGCAGTTGGCCGCCGTATATAAATGTAATTATTTGCCGCAAAGATTAATTGTCTTCGCTGGTTTTATGGCGGCGGCAGTTCCGCGGAGCCGAAATACAAAACGCTTATGAAAAAAATTCTCCAAAACAAATCTCTCTTAAAATCAATCCGGGTGTTTTTGGTTTGTTTGGCGACACTAACCGCTTTTCCCGCTCTTGCCGCGCCGGAACTGGCGATAATGGGCAAACCGGTGGTTGACATTTTTAACGATTTGATCGGGTGGCTGATAACCGTAATTACTATTCTGGCTATTCTAATGGTGGTTGTCGGCGGAATTACCCTTGTTTTTTCCAGCGGTGATCCGCGAAAGGCGGGGTTTGCCAAGAAAATTATTTTCTGGGCGCTCGGAGGATTGATAATCGTTGGACTTTCTTACGCGGTGATAGTTTTGATGGAAGATATTTTGATGAAATAAAATCTGGAATCTGGAATCTGGAATTATCTTGAGTTACGGATTCGGCAAAAGAAATTCAAACCGAATAAGATTAAAAAGAGCGATAAGTTTTATTGTTCTTTCTTTTTTTATTCCCAAAACTGTGCTAAACTAATCCTATGAAAAAAGAAATTCCAAAAGCATACAATCCGAAAAAAGTTGAAGATAAAATTTACGCGGCTTGGGAAAAGTCGGGGTTTTTTAATCCGGATAATTTGCAGGAGGAGAATATAAAAAAAGATAAAAATGGCAAGGAAAAAACTTACACGATTGTTTTGCCCCCGCCGAATATTACGAGCAAGTTGCATCTTGGGCACGCGGCAATGCTGGCAATTGAAGATTTACTGATTAGATATCATCGGATGAAAGGATATCGAACACTTTGGATTCCAGGCACGGATCACGCGGCGATTGCGACGCAGAATGTAGTGGAGAAAAAATTGCTGAAAGAGGAAAAATTAACTCGGCATGATTTGGGGCGGGAAAAATTTTTGAAAAAAATATGGGAATATTTGGAGAAAACTCAAGCGGTAATTTTAAACCAAACCAGAAAAATGGGCGCTTCGCCGGACTGGTCGCGGGAAGCGTTTACTCTGGATAAGCAAAGAGAAAAAGCGGCGCGGAAAATGTTTGTTGATATGTATGAAGCGGGAGTGATTTATCGCGGGGAGAGAATTATCAATTGGTGTCCGCGGTGCCATTCCACTTTGGCGGATGACGAGGTTGAGTATGAAAAGCAAAAAGCAAAGCTGTACACTTTCAAATACAGCCGGGATTTTCCGTTTACAATTGCCACGACGCGGCCGGAAACAAAATTGGGCGATACGGCGGTGGCGGTTAATTCGAAAGATAAGCGGTACCGGAAATATATCGGCAAAATTTACGCGGTTGATTTTTGCGGCGTAAAGTTAAAACTAAAAATCATTGCCGATCGCCATGTGGAAATGGATTTTGGAACCGGCGCGCTGGGCGTAACCCCGGCGCATTCAATGGCGGACTGGCAGATGGCAGGGGAAAATAAGCTAGAGATTATAAAAGTAATTGGCGAAGACGGAAAAATTAAAAATAATTTCGGCGACTATTCCAATAAGTCAGTTCAAGAAGCGCGCGAGATGATTATTGAAAACTTGAAAAAAAATAATCTTTTGGAAAAAGAAGAAGAAATAGAAAATAATTTGTCTTTATGCTATCGCTGCGGAACAGCAATTGAACCCCTACCCTCAAGACAGTGGTTTATTAATGTTGATAAAAAATTAAAACGGCTTGGCAATAAATCTCTCAAAGAGAAAGCGATTGCCGCGGCGAAAAGTAAATCCATCAAATTTATTCCGGCGCGGTTTAAAAAAAGATATTTGGATTGGATGGAAAATTTGCGCGACTGGTGTATTTCCCGGCAGATTTGGTTCGGGCATCGGATTCCTGTATGGTATAAGCATGTAACGCGTAACGCAAAATATATGACGTATGATGGTAAAGAGAGGATATATGTTGGGATTGAACCGCCAAAAGGCGAAGGGTGGGTTCAGGATGAAGATTCTTTGGACACTTGGTTTTCTTCTGGGATGTGGACTTTTTCAACTTTGGGGTGGCCGGATAATTTTAAAGATGGCGAGAAAATAAATGACTTGGCGAAGTTTCATCCGACGCAGGTTTTGGAAACGGGGTATGAAATTTTGACGCTTTGGGTTTCGCGGATGGTCATGATGTCGTTTTTTGCTTTGGGTGAAATTCCTTTTGAAAATGTTTATCTGCACGGAATGATTTTAGATGAGCGCGGACAGAAAATGAGCAAGTCAAAGGGCAATGGAATTGATCCGATTGATATGATAGAAAAATACGGCACGGACGCGGCGCGGTTGTCATTATTAATAGGCAGCACTCCAGGGAATGATGTTCGGTTTTCCGAAGAAAAAATTGAGGGACAGAGAAATTTTGTGAATAAGTTATGGAATATTTCGCGGTATATTTTGATGAATATTAAAGACACTAAGTGTCCCATAGGACACTTAGTGTCTAAAGAAGTGTCTAAAGAAAATTTAACTTTGGCGGATAAATGGATTTTAAATAAACTCAATAATTTAATCGAAGAAGTTACGGATGATTTGGAAAATTATAATTTCTCGGCAGCGGGAGAAAAACTAAGGGAGTTTGCTTGGAATGATTTTGCCGATTGGTATTTGGAAGTTTCTAAGATTGAAAAGGATAAAAATGAAATTCTGGCTTATATTTTAAAGCAGCTTTTAATTTTATGGCATCCGTTTATTCCGTTTGTGACGGAAGAAATTTGGAAGAATTTAAAACCCGGCCATAAAAATCCCTCTAACCCCCTTTTGCAAAGAAGGAATAACGATTTGCTGATGATAGAAAAATGGCCGGGTAGGGAACAAAAATTTTCGTTTCCCAAGGCAGAGAGTAATTTTGAAATAATTAAAGGTATTATTGTTACCATTCGCAACGCTAGAGCGGAATATAAAATTGAGCCGTCTAAAAAAATAAACGCTGTTATTTACGCGGGAAAAATAAGGAACGAAAATTTTCGTTCCTTACAATCGCAATCGGATTTGATTAAAAATCTTCGGACGGGAATTGATAAACTGGAAATAAAAGAAAGGGGTGATAAAATTAAGGACGCGGTTTATTTGATTGCCGGCGGTATTGAAATTTATTTATTAGGGATGGTTGATAAAGAAAAAGAAAAAAAGAATTTGGAAAAAGAAATTGAAAATCTTAAAAAATACCTAAGCCAAATAAAAAATAAACTTGGCAATAAAGGATTTATCGCCAATGCGCCGGATAAAATCGTCAAGGAGGAGAAAAATAAACATAAGGAAAGCGAAAAGAAATTGGGGAAATTGGAAGAAAAAATAAAAACCTTGTTGTAAAATTTATAAAGTGGTATAATATGGTCATGAAAACATTTAAACATACAAACATATAAACAAGCGTTCACTTTTATGTGTTTTGAAATAATGTTTAAATGTTAATATGTTTAAATGTTAATATAATCAAAACTATGGTAAAACAAAAAAAGTCCTTTCTGGACAAAATTGTGGGCACTAAAGAAAAAGATTTGGAAGAAAATGTTAATTTGGAACAGGATTTGGAACAGTCAGAAAAAACTGTTGAAGAGCGGAGAAATAAAAAAGAATTAGAACAAGAACTGGACGACATTTCAAAAGAACAGATAAAAAAAGATATTTTGGAATCCGGAGGGGGGGGCGTGGAAAAACCCATCCCCAACCCCTCTCTCCGAAAAGACGAAGCGGAGCAAGAGAGGAATAAAGAAGCGATATCTGATAAATGGCTGGATGATTCTAAATCTTTGCCAAGTGAAAATAGCGAAGAGGGGCAGCTAGCCATTGATGTTTATCAGACGGCCAAAGAAATTATTATCAAATCCATTGTGGGAGGAGTGAAATCGGAAGAACTGGACATTTCAATCAACAATGATATGGTGGTTATCAAAGGTACTCGCCAAAATCCAGACGAAGTTGCCTCGGAAGATTATTATTACCAAGAATGTTTCTGGGGAAATTTTTCGCGCTCGGTTATTTTGCCGACTGAAGTAGACGCTGAAAATGTCAAAGCGGCAATAAAAAATGGCATCTTAACTGTCAAACTTCCCAAGTTGAAAAAAATGGTTTCAAAGAAAATAAAAGTAGAGAACATTTAAACATTTAAACATCCTAACATTTAAACAAGCGGGAGATATTTTTTACAGAAACCGCAATTTCGCGAGTTTAACGCGTGTGAAGAAACGGCAAAAAGATTTTTTGAAAAGCGGAATTTTTGTAGAAACTTTTTGTTTAAATGTTTAAATGTTAAAATGCTAGCATGCTTAATTTGTTGCATAAAAAATCGAGTAGTTTTTTAGGGGTTGATATCGGCACGATGGGCATTAAAATAGTGCAGCTGGGCGATGAAAAAGGTAAGCTTAAGCTTGAAACTTACGGTTTACTTGAAACATATGACTCTTTTGAACTTTTGAATAATTCTCTCAGAATTAAAAATTCAGCGTCTTTGAATAGCCGTGTTTCCGAACTGTTGAGCGAAGTCATTCAAAAATCCAAAGTGACCGCCAAGCAAGCGGCGATGTCCATACCAATTTTTTCCACTTTTTCCTCTTTGGTTGAATTGCCTGATATGCCGAATAGTGAAATAAAATCGGCCATATCGTTTGAAGCAAGAAAATATATTCCTATTCCTCTGGATGAAGTCGTTTTGGGTTGG
>Ga0164318_10006172_pt1 | contig 11618 bp, 7 predicted proteins | sample GuaBasSedimGuay9_FD_113734 | JGI IMG/M metagenome (GOLD analysis project Ga0164318, IMG submission 113734) | Subseafloor sediment microbial communities from Guaymas Basin, Gulf of California, Mexico - Guay9, Core 4571-4, 0-3 cm | ecosystem: Environmental > Aquatic > Marine > Hydrothermal vents >... | reverse complement strand
CCCAAAATTATCAACTCTCCAGAGTCCACTGTAATACATAATGATTACAAGCAACATCGAGCCGGCGAAATTCGAAACATAGACAAAAAACCAATTTCGCATCATACCCCTTATCGAAACCGTGCCAGTGAGAACACCGGTTAGAATTAAACAATTTCCAGTAAAGAGTTCGGCTCCAGCAATAACCACAAGCATCAGGCCAACGCTAAAGACACTTCCACCTACGAATTTTGCAAATCCCACACCAAGATATTTTGGTAAATCGTGTGTAACCATTATGCATAGCTCGGCACCGAAGCCGATGTAAACTCCTGCTAACATCCCAAGGAGCAACATAGGTAATACTTGAAGCTCTGATTTGTTCTTACTGATCTGCACAACTTTTTCTGCCACCTCTTCTGGAGACAAAAACCCACTCACTCTATTCCCCTCCTGGATAAGTCTATGCCTTGAATTTCGCATAATGTTCCGCATGTTTGTGATATGCCGAACAGATTTGGCGAAGCATTGCAAACACGGCGTTAGAGGAAGCTTGGTAATGTCCTTTCTTGTGCAGTCCCAATTCGAGGCGCATCCGGATTGTCACGTCCGTCTTTATGTGCCACTACCAAGCCCTCAAATCCCTCCTACCGTTGTTGACTGTTTCAAGGTATCAAAATTAGATCTTTTTCTATATCCTCTTTATCAGTTAGAAGTTAGAAACTAATTTTCCACTAAATCTTTCCTTTAAATTGCTCTCGTTTTTGTGAAGCATAGAAGTAAATATTACCAGACGGATAAAAGAAAATAGGGCGAAGTCTTCATACTCCTTTAATATTAGAAATTGAAGCTGTCCAGGGCTGATGGGCCCTTCTTAAACGGGTTCATGGAAGCTTCAACTTTAGAAAACCTGGCCATAAGCTCTCGTGGTAACAGAGTGTGATCTTGGTTCTCTCGGCCGCTCGCGAAAAGCCAAATTGCGCCAGGCCTCCACCGTTGACCATAGGCGAGGCGATAAATCATCGGGCTACAGCATAGGGAAAAAAACAATAAATTGCCCTGGCACCAAAAACCCTGTTCGGAGGGGCTTACAAATGTCCCAGAGAGCAGCTATTTCGGCTCAGACACCTTCTATCATCTATGCCATATTCCGCTGGCTCAAAGACACAGCTTTCAAGGTTCTTTGTGCAAGTTTAGTTATTGCGCATATTTGGGTCCAGATTACCGGATTGTCATTCACACCCTGAGTGCTTCCAGGATTGCCCGTAGCCAATCCTCGGGTCGAAAATGATAAGCCTTCATATCAATACAGGGCCAGACTGCAACCTGTCCCTCAAACAGATGAAACGGGTAAGAGCTTGCCTCGCCCACCTGGTACCGCCCGGTCACTTTGACCAAGGGTAATCTCTCTTTTTCAGTCCTGAACAGGGCATCTTCGAGAGCTCAATCGCCACTTCTCTCCCTTCGCTGGATCAAGCAGGAATTCTGCTTCCCTCACATCTCCGCCAGTCTTTGCAGAAGCAGTATCTCTGCGGGGTCTGCAGTTAGTTCAACATCCTCTCCCCTGTCCTCATTCCTTTCCGGCAATCATACGATTCCCCCACTTTTTCAGGCTCGCAACTCCCCTGGAAAAGCTCTCTTGATCCGTCCATCATTGCCTGCTTTCAGCATTGACAAAGACTGACCGGCATTCGGAACAGAAAGACGTTCGTGCGAATTTCGACCTACCTGAGTCTGTTTGTCCTCTGCCACTTTTGTCATTTTGAATGAATCTCTTACAAAGGGTGGAACTCGAACTGCCCGGGTGAACACCGATTTTGCTCCTCAGTTGCAAAATTTGCTGCCAGAAAACAGAGTCGCTTGGGATATTCGACAGGGGCTCACCATCCTTCTGTCCGTCGTGAGCCAGAAATTGCAGAAGCTGAAATCACGCATATTTGTGACCGAAAATTCCTGTCCGATCTCTCGATGTTCTTCAAACCTATTTTCCCAGCCAGCTTTCTGATTCGGCGGTAGTCTTTGTGGTCAATCGGGTAGGTTCTACGACTACTATCAACTGGTGTATTGCCTAGTTAGTTCCCCACCCTAAGCGCCCTATCCCACCCTCTCTGTTCAAAATGGGCATCCCTTCCCGCTCTACCATTAAGTGGCGGAGCAAGGCTTTCAAGAAGGGGTTTTCAGGCAGGTGCATCCCAACCCACATTGTATTACCGTGCCCGACACCCATCCTAATGCATCAAGTGAAGTAACTCTCTGAAATCTCGTCTGCTTTGGAGTTGAGTTTGAACTAGGAGAACTGGCTATTAGGCTTGGCGCCGGTTTGTTCCTCAATCGAGTGCTCCATCTGGATCAGGAGGGATTATCTGAGAAGGGCCAGGGAGACCTAAGGCCAGGCCTAAGTTGGCGTCGTGGTCGGCGTCTATGGAGAAGACCTTAGAGTCCTGTCCAACACATAGTCGCGCTAAACTACCTGCCAGCGTAGTTTTGCCTGCCCCTCCCTTGCCAGTGACGGCTATTCTAATATAACTCCCTTGAGGATGGAAATCCGCAACGGTATTGCAAAGACTCACAATTTGAGCCTAAAACTTAAGACATATTATGACAAATAGGAGAAATATTGTCAAGCGAAAAATTCTATCACAAGGGTAATTAGCAGGGAGACCGATATGATAAAATCCCGGCTTTGTGGAGAAAAAGCCGGGATTAGGTTGAACTTTTCTGCTCAGGGGGTTGTTCACATATGGAGCTAACCATTAGAGGCAACAAGCGACTCATCCCTACTTGTCCTCAGAAATAGACCCCTGGTGCTGCAGGACTGGCCAGCGATAATAGTAGGGGTTCTTGTAATCATACCAATTGTAGGGAGCCGGTTGATAGAGTGAAGGAGCATAATAGTAGAGCCAAGGCAGATAATAGGGGGTATAATACCCGCGATATATCCCACCATAGACCCACGGCCGGTAACACCGATATCTGGGATGAAGCAACGAAGGCACAGGGCGGAAGGGATGATAGAAAGGCGAAGCATAGACGAGATGCTCCTCCCAGGGATAGGTGTAGTATCTGAATCCCCGAATCTTTGTATCGATCATATATTCAATTACCTTGTTGCTCACCCCAGCTTCCCTCAAGGTTTCAATATCTTTAACGGAAAGCTTGAAATATGAGCCAGTCGCCTCTATCTGGCTCATTATCACCTCATCAGAGGCCCCGGCCTTGGTCAGCTCAATAATATCCCCCACGCTCAGCTGCTGAGAGCTTGGCTGAAGGGACTGTTTCAAAGAGGCACAACCAGCCAAGAACAGCACCGTTGCTACTAAGATGGATACCGCGTACTTCATCGCTCCTCACCTCCTTAATAAATTTAGCAAATAACTTCGGTTTTGTCAACCACTTTTCAGTTATGCCGTGCCTCTTCTATGGCGGCTAAATCGCCCCAACAATCTATATTTATCGTTATCGTTGAATTCCCTATGCGCAGTTTGCACTTTCTGCTTGACAAAGATACGCTTTTTTTGTTTCTTTTAGATATTTTCCTCCGATAGCTTAGACTTCCAGAAGCTGTGTATGGGGAAAACCTTTCGTAGAAACTGCCATATTGTGGCTAAACTCAGCTCATGGGGGAAAACATACAATGCCAAGAGAGAGAGGCTATTTCTTGTTTAAACCAGACACTCGCTACGCTTATGCAGTGGGCAGGATTCGCTCCTTAGAAAGACGCTATTTGACCAGACAGGATATTGAACGGCTGATTGCGACTGAGGAGCCAGAGGAGGCATATAGATTCTTACTCGAGAAAGGTTACACTGGAGGAGAACTGAAGATAAAGACCTGGTCTGACCTGGAGTCTTGCCTGGCAGTCGAGCGACAGGAGGTGTTGGCTCTGATCTCAAGGCTTTGCCAGGATAGCCCCATCTCCAACCTCTTCCGGGAAAGATATGACTTCCATAACTTGAAGGTCTTACTTAAGGCCAGGTACTCTGGGCAGGACCTCGACCATCTTCTGATCGATGTGGGAACTGTCGGGGTGGAGAGCTTAACTAAGGCCGTGGCGGAGGACGATTACCGCTCGATGCCTCAGTTCATTCGCAATACCGTCCAGGTTGTTAACAGTGGGTGGGAGAAGAGAAATAATCCCCAATTCATAGATATCCTGGCCGACTGTGAGATGTACAAACGCTTCGACTCAGTGATCAGGCCCTTTGGGAATCATTTTCTCAATGGGTGGCTGGATCTGGAAATAGACCTGGCTAACATAAAGACCCTGGTGAGGGTGAAATGGCTGGGTTTAGACGCAACTCTGCTGACGCAAAGCTTAGTGGAGGGTGGCTCAATAAAGAAGTCCGAACTGTTTTCCCTGCGCGAAACCACCTGGGAAGCAACAGTTTCATTCTTCAGCAAAACGCGTTATGCTAAAACTGTGGCCACAGGAACCGACGCCCTCTTGAAATCTGGCAGTTTCCTACCCCTGGAGAGGGCAGCCGACGCTACGCTCATCTCCTACTTGGAAAGAGCTAAGGTCCAATCTCTGGGGATTGAGCCCCTTATGGCCTATCTGCTTTTAAAGGAGTATGAGTTTAAGGCCGTGCGGATTGTAGTGGTAGGGAAAACTAACCAATTGTCAGCCGAGCTTATAAGAGAGAGACTCCCAGAACATCCTTAACAGAGAAGCTGAGCTAAAAATTAGATAAGGCTGTTATACTGAGATTCGAGTTTAACCGCAAGGGTCGTAGAGGAAACGCAAAGAACGCAAGGTTTCAGAAGTGAAAGGTCAATTTAGTGATGGTAAACAAAGTGCTTATTGAACTTGAATCCATAAAGCTCTGAACTATGTCCACAGATTTGGAAGAATGGGACCTTAACGAGCTTTGCGCCTTCTTCGGATTCTTCGCTGTCAGAGAGAGGTTCGGAAATGCAGACACAAGAAAGAGCGGAAAAAGCTGAAGATACACTCGCAACCGTTCAACCCGGTGACGTTAGGAAAGACTTACCTTGGGAGATTTCTAAAATGGCAGTCATTGGCGACCGGGACTCCGTTCTGCCCTTCAAGGCCGTAGGGATGAAGGTGGTGCCGGTGGCTGATGCCCAGGAGGCAGCCCGCGCATTCGACAGTTTAGTCAACAGTAAATATGTAATTATCTTTATTACTGAACGAGTGGCTGAGGGAATCCAGGGGAAAATAGAGAGAGTTGCCCTGAAGACCCTGCCCAGCGTTGTGCTCATTCCAGACAATCGGGGCGCGCTGGGACTTGCGACGAAGAAAGTGAGACAGACAGTAAGCAAAGCGATAGGAGCGGATATATTCCAGGGAGGTGATAAGTAGGTGAAAACAGGAACGATAGTTAAGGTCTCTGGCCCCCTGGTAGTGGCCCGGGGGATGGAGGATGCCAGGATGTTCGATGTAGTCATGGTGAGTGAACACCAACTCATCGGAGAGATCATAGAGCTCAGGGGAGATCTGGCTTTTATCCAGGTTTATGAAAACACCGGGGGAATAGGCCCTGGAGAACCGGTATATCTCACCGGAGAACCACTGAGTGTGGAGCTGGGCCCCGGACTCATAGGGTCAATCTACGACGGAATCCAGCGCCCTCTCGACATTATTCGTGCCCAAACAGGTGATTTCGTCACCAGAGGGGTCAACATACCTGCCTTAGACAGAGAGAAGAGATGGCATTTCACACCTATGGTTAAGGGAGGGGATAGAGTCCGTGGCGGTGACATCATTGGCACGGTTGAGGAGACCCCAGCAGTGGTGCACCGCGTGATCGTTCCTCCGGGAATAGGGGGGGAGATAGAGGAGATAAGAGAGGGAGATTTTTCGGTCAAAGAGGCAGTGGCCAGAGTGAAAGCTACCACAGGAATACAGGAGATCACTATGTCCCAGCAGTGGCCGGTGAGGAAGCCCCGGCCATATAAGAACAAACTCGTTCCTACTGCCCTCCTCACGACTGGCCAAAGGGTGATCGATACTTTCTTCCCCATCGGCAAAGGGGGAACTGCCTGCGTGCCCGGCCCTTTCGGCAGCGGCAAGACAGTGATACAACATCAGTTGTCCAAGTGGGCAGATGCGGACATAATAATCTTTGTCGGCTGTGGTGAGCGGGGCAACGAGATGGCCAGCGTATTGCTGGAGTTTCCAGAGTTGACCGATCCCAGAAGTGGCCGCCCTTTAATGGAACGCACTGTGCTTATTGCTAATACCTCCAATATGCCGGTGGCAGCCCGCGAGGCATCGATCTACACCGGCATCACCATCGGCGAATACTTCCGGGATATGGGTTACAATGTGGCAGTCATGGCCGACTCTACCTCCCGATGGGCAGAGGCGCTGAGAGAGATGTCGGGCAGACTTGAGGAGATGCCCGGCGAGGAAGGCTACCCAGCGTACCTGGGCACTCGCTTAGCCGAGTTCTATGAAAGGGCCGGCAGGGTGGTCTGTCTGGGCAGCGACAAAAGAGAAAGCTCCCTCACCGTCATTGGTTCTGTATCCCCCCCTGGCGGTGACCTAGCCGACCCGGTAGTACAGGCAACTCTCCGAGTAGTTAAGGTCTTCTGGAGTTTGGAAGATACCCTTGCCTTCCAAAGGCACTTCCCTGCCATAAGCTGGCTCAACAGCTACTCCCTCTACTCCACCAACTTGGAGGACTATTTTAAGACAAATATCAACAGAGAGTTTCCCTCACTCCAAGCCGAAGCGATGCGGCTGTTGCAGCAGGAGGCAGAACTGGCAGAGATAGTGAGACTGGTGGGCATAGAAGCTATGTCCGACCGGGACAGGTTGATCCTGGAGACCTCCAGATCAATAAGAGAAGATTTCTTACACCAAAATGCTTTTATGGAGATAGATACCTACACCTCACTGACCAAGCAATATAGAATGCTCAAGTTGATAATGGAACTACATAGAATTTCCCAATTGGCGCTAGAGAAGGGGGTATCCATTGACCAATTGGCTTCCCTGCCTGTTAAAGAGGAGATAGCCAGGGCAAAGCTTATCCCTGAGGACCAACTGGATCGGTTCGACCAGTTGGAGAAAGAGGTCCGGACCCAGGTAGAAGCGCTAATGGAAAAGGAGGAGAGTGTTAATGCTTAAGGAATATATGACCATCCGTGAAATTGCAGGTCCCCTTGTTTTGGTTGAAGAGGTAGAAGGGGTGAAATTTGAGGAGCTGGTAGAGCTGGAACTTCCCGGTGGGGAGAAGAGAAGGGGCAGAGTGCTGGAGGTGGATGGGGACAAGGCCCTGGTGCAGTTGTTCGAGGGAGCTACTGGGGTGGATGTCTTCAAAAGTCGGGTGAAGTTCTTGGGACGAGGCATAGAACTGGGGCTCTCAATGGATATCCTGGGCAGAGTATTCGATGGACTGGGTAGGCCCATCGACGAAGGGCCCAATATCCTGCCCGACAAGAGATTGGATATCAACGGTGACCCCATCAACCCTTACGCCCGAGAATATCCCTCGGAATTCATTCAGACGGGCATCTCAGCCATCGATGGGTTGAACACATTGGTCAGAGGACAGAAGCTTCCTATATTTTCAGGTTCAGGTCTACCTCACAACCAACTGGCAGCTCAGATCACTCGACAGGCCAAAGTGCTGGGGAAAGAAGAGAAGTTCGCTGTGGTCTTTGCCGCTATGGGCATCACCTTCGAAGAGGCAGACTACTTTATTCAGGATTTCCGGCGGACAGGTGCTATTGACCGTTCGGTAGTGTTTATCAATCTGGCAGACGACCCGGCGATCGAGAGGATAGCCACCCCTCGCGTAGCCCTCACTGCTGCAGAATACCTGGCCTTTGAGCTGGGAATGCATGTGTTGGTCATCCTAACCGACATGACTAACTACGCCCAGGCCTTGCGAGAGATCTCTGCCGCCAGAAAAGAGATACCAGGGCGCAGAGGCTACCCAGGTTATCTCTACACCGATCTGGCTACGATCTACGAACGAGCGGGCAGAATCAAAGGTAAACCCGGCTCTATAACCCAGATCCCCATCCTCACTATGCCCGAGGACGACAAAACCCACCCCATTCCCGATCTCACCGGCTACATTACCGAGGGCCAGATAATCCTGTCCCGAGCACTGCATAAGAAGGGCATAATGCCCCCTATTGACGTGTTACCCTCTCTGTCGCGGTTAAAAGACCGGGGAATTGGAAGAGGCAAAACCCGTGAGGACCATTCTGATGTGTTCAACCAGCTGTTCGCCTGCTATGCCCGCGGCAAGGAAGCCCAGGAGCTGGCGGTGATTTTGGGAGAAGCTGCACTCTCCGAAATGGACCGCCTCTACTACAACTTTGCCGATGAGTTTGAACGGCGATATGTGGCCCAAGGAGAAAACGAAGATAGATCCATTGAACAGACACTCGATCTGGGCTGGCAACTTCTGACGATGTTTCCCACCTCGGAGCTCAAACGAATAAGACCCCAGTGGATCGAGAAATACTATACCAAATTCAAACAGGAGACAGAAGCAAAGAAGGCGGCATAAGAAGATGAAACTGCAGGTGAGCGCCACTCGAATGGAGCTTTTACGGCTCAAGAAACGCCTCGATTTGGCCCGAAGAGGCCATAAACTGCTCAAAGACAAGCAGGATGAGCTGATGCGACAACTGTTGTCCCTGATCGAGACCTTGAAAGGTCTAAGAACTAAGGTGGAGAAAGAACTTTTGGATGTTTACCAAAGCTTTCTTACCGCCCGCCTGTGGACTGACGAGCAGATGCTTGAAGAGGCCCTCAGCTTTCCCAGCAAGGTGGTCCAGCTCCAGGTAGAAGAGAGACGAATAATGAACCTTAGGGTGCCTGTCCTAAAACCCAAGTTGAAGGGAGAGATCTACTGCTATGGGTTTGCTCATACCCCAGGTGAACTTGATGCCTGCTTGAAAAAGTTGGACAGCGTGCTGGAAAATATGGTAAAACTCTCTGAAGCGGAGAAAACCTTGCAACTTTTGGCCGACGAAATCGAAAAGACCAGGCGCAGAGTTAATGCCTTAGAATATATCCTTATCCCCAATCTTCAACAGACAATAAAGTATATCGAGATGAGACTGGAAGAGATAGACTTAGAAACCCTAACCAGACTGATGAGGGTGAAAGAAATAATTAGAGGGGAATGAATCTGCTGAGGCTGGCTAAGATTCTTCCAAGGAGTGAGAAGGAGATGGCAAGGACGAGAACATGAATGAAATTCTCATAGTGGGAATTGTACTTTTCTTCGGGTATCTAGGCGGCAAACTGATCGCCCAGATAAAGGTCCCTATCGTAACCGGCTATATTCTGGTGGGACTTGCCCTTGGGACTTCCTTTCTTCATATTATTCCTTACGAATGGAACCTTAGGTTAAGCTGGCTTATTGATTTTGCTTTACTAATCGTCGCTTTTAATATTGGAGGCGAGCTGAACTTAAAGAATCTCAATAAGCTCGGTAAACCCCTTATCTCTATTGTCATCTGGGAAGCCCTGGGGGCCTATTTGCTAATCTTCTCTGCTATGCTCATCTTGCATCAATCCTTGCCCCTTTCCATGCTCATAGCTGCCGTGGGTTGTGCTACTGCTCCAGCAGTGACTGTTCTGGTGCTTGATCAATACCGGGCTCAGGGCCCCCTCACCCAGACTTTGTTGGGCTGTGTAGGCATCGACGACGCTATGGGACTTGCCCTTTATTCTGTATCGGCCTCTCTGGCCCATGCCTTCCTCTCTGGCACCCATATAGCAGTCCTACCTCTTATAGGAATGATTGTTGCCGAAATCCTCTTCTCTCTGGCAGTTGGTTTGATAGCTGGTCTGGTGCTAAACTACCTCCTCCGGCTTGTCAGATACACCACAGAGCCGCTGATTCTAACACTGGGAGCAATTACCTTAGCCGGGGGGTTACTTCAAATGCGCTTCTGCAGTATGCGATTCTCGCCTCTTCTGGCAAGCATGGCTGCCGGTTTCTATATCTCCAATTTCTCGCCCAGACGCAGGGATGCATTCAGGCCCTTAGAGAGTTTTGGTTACCCTTTCTACACTATCTACTTTGTGCTTGCCGGGGCCAGACTCCAAGTGAGGTTGCTTATAAAACTGGGCCTGGTAGCCTTAGGATACCTTATCGGACGCATCTCTGGGAAGGTTATTGGCGCCAGCTTTGGGGCCCTTATTTCCAAAGCCCCCCCGGTACTCAGAAAATATACGGGATTGGGGTTGTTCTCTCAGGCCGGTATTGCCATCGGACTCTGTATGGTAGCCGCCAGGGAGTTCCCTACCTTGGGTGACACAATAGTGGCTGTGGCCCTGGGCACAACCATAGTGACTGAGCTAATCGGCCCCTTGTGCACCAAATACGCTATCACTAAAGCAGGAGAGATAGGAAAGAAAAAGACATACCCAAGAGAAACGTAGCCCAATCCTCCCCTTCCAGAGGACTCTTCAGATAGAGATGGTAGCGAAATTTTAGCCTGTGGGCCAATTCCCCCAAAAAACCCTGGCAGAGCCCAATTGTCCCCAAACTCTCTTTATAGGACGACTTGATGTGGATGTATTGTTCTTCATCGCCATAGCAATCATTTTGGGTTTCATCGGCGGAAAGTTCAGTAATAAGGTGGGGTTTCCCGGTGTGATAGGTTACCTTGTCATAGGGCTTTTGCTGGGTCCATCTTGTGCAAAAATTTTCGATTCGGAGCTATTGGAGGAGTTGGGAATAATTAATGATGTAGCATTAGCCATCGTCGCCTTCATAATAGGTAGCGAAATGCTTCTTAATACCTTACGCAAGTTGGGTAGAAGCATTATTGCTATCATCCTTTTCGAATCATTCGGCGCTTTTACCCTTGTTGCTATTGGAGTCTATCTTCTTACTCATAAGTTACATATCGCTTTGATCTTTGGTGCATTGGCGCCGGCGAGTGCACCGGCGGGAACAGTAGCAGTACTGCAGGAATACAGGGCTAAGGGGCCATTGACAAAGGCATTATATGCAGTGGTGGGGTTAGATGATGGATTAGCAATTATAATTTATGCGTTTGCGGCGGCACTGGCGAAACTCTTGCTTACTGGCGGCGAAATCTCGTTTTTGAAAGTTCTGGAAAGCTGTTCAAAAGAGGTTTTTCTGGCGATTTTGTTAGGTGCTGCCATAGGTTTTGGACTCGGTCACTTTTTGCAAAAACTGCACCGAGAAGAAGAGGTGTTGGCGGTCACAATCGGTGGGATATTTCTCTGTACGGGATTGGCAAAATATTTACATATCTCGCTTATCCTGTCAAATTTGAGTCTGGGTATGACATTTGCGAATAGTTTCCGACAGGCTAATCGCCGCGCTCATCGAACAATTCAGAGGATCACACTTCCCATTTTCATAGTATTCTTCCTCATGGCAGGTGCACATCTGCAAATTAAATTGTTGCCTTCGATGGGCATTTTGGGGCTAATTTACATAGTATGCAGGACAGCAGGGCTGATGGGGGGTGCCTGGTGCGGTGCTGCCGTTTCAAAGGCGCCATCTGTTTTTCGAAAATACCTGGGATTTGGAATACTCTCGCAGGCGGGTGTAGCCATAGGGCTTGCTATTCTGGTCACAAGAGAATTTGGCGACCTTGGCCAAATGGGCAGGTATCTATCCCTCATTGTGATAAACACAATCGCGGCAACTACAATTATCTTT
>Ga0164318_10006170_pt1 | contig 11620 bp, 7 predicted proteins | sample GuaBasSedimGuay9_FD_113734 | JGI IMG/M metagenome (GOLD analysis project Ga0164318, IMG submission 113734) | Subseafloor sediment microbial communities from Guaymas Basin, Gulf of California, Mexico - Guay9, Core 4571-4, 0-3 cm | ecosystem: Environmental > Aquatic > Marine > Hydrothermal vents >... | reverse complement strand
TTACTCCAAACTTTTTCAAAATCATCTTTACTGAGCCCGGCGGAAATCAGGTCATCACCGAGATAAGGTTGAAGTATATCGAACCAGCAATCATCAGCATTTTCCAACCGTGTTTTTTCTTCGCAAAGATGTTCATGAGTATCGATAAAAGGAGTTTGATAAACTTTTTCTTTTATAATCTTTTGAATGTCTGTTTTTGTCATATTTATTTTTAAATTTCCGGATAATCCATAAACAGTGATTTCCAGCTTCCAAGTTTAGATTTCTAATTTCAAATACTATTCATATCTTAAAGCATCAACGGGATCAAGTCGTGAAGCGAGTATAGCGGGAATTAATGAACCAAGCAGGCATAATCCAACCGCGCTTGCTGAAACAAGAATTACATCTGTCGGAACAATAACAGAAGGAATAGCGTCAAAATAATAAACATCCGGCGGGAAAAAACTAAAACCTGTATGCCGTTCAATAAATTTTGATATTGCGTCAACATTATGCGCAATCAGTAATCCACCGGTTAATCCGAAAAGCACACCGGTTAAAGAAATTAATAATCCCTGTAAAGTAAAGAGTGCGCCGATAGATAATCTTGTTGCGCCGAGAGAGCGAAGTATGCCTATATCTTTAGTTTTTTGAAATGCGACCATAACAAGAGTGCTGATAATATTTAGCGCGGCTACAACGCTAATAAGAAGCAGAATAATGAACATAACGCGTTTTTCCATTTGGACTGCGCTAAAAAGAGCTTTGTTTTTGTCCATCCATGTTCGTACATAATACATTGGTCCCAGTTCTTCCTGAAGCATGTTTTTAACTTCAGACGCTTTATCAACATTATCAAGTTTGATTTTTATCGCATGAACTGAATTACCGAGTCTAAATAATTGTTGTGCTGAATGTAGAGTTATAAAACCGAAACTTGAGTCATATTCATAATTTCCCGAATGAAAAAAGCCCGCAACTTTGTATTTCATTCTTATTGGCTTAAGCCCATCAGGTGTTTGAACAGTTGCTGTTGATGTAAGGTGAACAATGTCGCCGATTCTAGACCCGCGCTGCCGAGCCACTTGATCGCCGAGGATAATTTCATCATCAGTTATATCCGGAGAGCCGACAGTAACGAATTTTTCCATTTCCGAAACTTCTTTTTCCAGTTTGGGATTGGAACCAAGAACATACAGTAAGCTTCCGCGTCTCATAGAACCCATTAAAACAGGACCCGAAATATATGGAGCGGCGCTAACCACATGCGGCATGAGTTTCACTTCATCAGCAGGAATTTTCCAATTGCGCAGCGCGTGTGAACCGGATTGGGTTAAAGTAACGTGAGCGTACATTCCAATCACCTTTTTTTTCAATTCTGCTTCAAAGCCGGTCATAACTGAAGTTACGATAATTAGCGCTGCAATCCCGATGGTTACGCACAAAATAGAAATAAAAGTAAAGAAGGAAACAATCCCTTTATGACTTTTTGAGCGCATAAGGTACCTAAAAGCTATTGAGAATTCGTAAAACATACTTGCAAATAAATTTTTTTTTGATAAAATATTGTTATATGAAAAGAACACTATTAAAATCTAAATTACATCGTGTCCGAATAACGGACTGTTCAATCAATTATATTGGCTCAATTGGTATTGATGAGGCGCTGATGGAAGCAGCCGACATTATACCATACGAAAAAGTTCTTGTCGCCGATATAAATAACGGCAACCGGCTGGAAACTTATGCCATTCCCACACCGCGCGGCAGCGGCAAAATAACTATCCTCGGCGCCGCGGGCAGATTGGTGGAAGAGGATGACATGGTTATTGTAATGTCATTTGCCTCGTATTCGCCTGAGGAAGCATCAGCTCACAAGCCGAAAGTTATATTTGTCGATGATGAGAACCGGCAGGTACCGGGTAAATAGTTATTGGTTAACAGGTGATTGTCAACTATCATTTACCAACCTAGAATAAACTCATCTGGTCGCTTTCCGGTAAATCGCCGAACACGCCGGATTTGAACATTTTTTCAAGGATTGTTCTGTTACATTGAGTTCTTCTTTGAATGTCTTCAACACTTGAAAACTTTTCCTTCTGTCTTTCCGCGATAACTGATTCAGCGGCAGCTTCACCCAATCCCGGAAATGAAGTCAGCGGCGGAATTATTTCACCATTCTCAATAATGCATCTTGTTGAATGAGATTTATAAATATCCAGTTTTCTCATTATAAATCCACGCTCAACCATTTCAAGAGCGATTTCAAGAGAATCTAATGAGCTTGCATCGTTATGGCTAAGGTTTCTTTTTCCTTCAGCCAGTAAATTTTCCATAGCTTTAATTATTGTGTTTTTTCCGCCGGCAACGATTTGCGGATTAAGAGCTCCACGTTTAACGGTAAAATATGAAGCGTAAAAAGCGACAGGATAATGAACTTTACAATAAGCGATTCTAAAAGCATTAATCACATAAGCAACCGCATGAGCTTTAGGAAACATATATTTTATTTTAAGACATGAATTAATATACCATTCAGGCACATTCTTAACTTTCATGATCTCAATATCTTCCGGAGTAAGTCCGCGTCCTTTTCTTACCTTTTCCATTATTTTAAAAGCGGAAAAAGATTCGACTCCTTTATTAATTAAATAATGCATAATATCATCGCGTGTGCAGATAACATCTTTCAAAGTTGCTGTTTTATTTTTTATCAAATCGCGTGCGTTGTTTAACCACACATCAGTGCCATGACTCAAGCCTGAGATTCTTATCAAATCTTCAAATTTCTTCGGTCGGGTGTCCATTAACATTCCACGCACAAAATCAGTTCCAAACTCGGGAATGCCAAGAGTCCCGACTTTGCTTTTGTTGTTGCGTCCCCGGATTTTAAGTGCTTTAACGCTTGAAAATAAGCTTAAAGTTTCTTTATCATTTAGAGAAATTTGTGTGATATCTTTCCCTGTAAATTCACAGAGAAGACGAATTTGCGTCGGGTCATCATGGCCAAGAATATCAAGTTTCAACAGTTGATCTTCCATCGAATGATAATCGAAATGAGTTGTTTTGGTTCCACTGCTGATTTTATTTGCCGGATATTGAACAGGGCAGAATTCAGTTATATTTTTGTCTTTGGGAAGAATAATCATTCCGCCCGGGTGTTGCCCGGTTGTTCTTTTAATTCCTGTAAGGCCGATTATAACACGTTCTATTTCCGCCTGAGGCCAATCTTCTCCGATGCTTTCCAGGTATTTTTTAACAAAGCCAAAGGCGGTTTTGCTTTGTAGAGTACTCATTGTTCCCGCGCGGAAAACGTGCTCTGTACCGAATAATTCCTCAATATAATGATGAGCCCGGGACTGATATTCACTTGCGAAATTCAAGTCAATATCCGGAGTCTTATCACCTTTAAACCCTACAAAAGTTTCAAAGGGAATGTCAAAACCATAACGTTCCATTTTAGCACCGCATTTTGAACATTTCCTCGCGGGAAGATCAACTCCAAGCTCCGCCGTTATACCTTCAAGAGGAGTGGCTCTCTGATCACCGTGTTCATCATAAGCAACAAATTCAGTAAAAAAACAATTTGGACATGTGTAATGTGTAGGCAGGCTGTTTACTTCGGTAATTCCGCTAAGGAAAGCAACAAAACTTGACCCTACGCTGCCGCGAGAACCGACAATATAACCGTCATCAAGAGATTTTTTCACAATTTTTTGTGCAAGCATATATAAATCGGCAAATCTGTTCCCGATAATATCATTCAATTCTCGTTCCATTCTATCTTTAACAACCGGATGAGGATTTGCTCCGTAGAGTTCTTTACAGCGACTTTTGCATAAATTTTTTAATTCATCTGTTGCGCCTTCAAGGGTAGGAGGATGAAATCCATCCGGAATAGGTTGAATATTTTCAATTTTTGACGCAATTCTTGCCGGCGCGTTAATTACAATTTCTTTTGCTGTTTCTTCGCCAAGATATGAAAATTCCTTCAACATCTCATCGGTTGTCTTAAAAGATAATGTCGCTTTATTATCGTTATCATCTCCACCTTTGTCATAGCCCTGGCCAATCTGCAAAATTTTCCGTATCAACGCGTCTTGTTCATCAACCACATGAACATCACAAGTCGCGCAAATTTCTTTTGAAAACATTTTTCCGACTTCAATGATTTTTTTATTAAGTGTTTTTAATTCATCTTCAGATTTAACAATGTTTTTGGAAATAAAAAAACTGTTGTTCGCTATCGGCTGAACTTCTAAATAATCATATAAATCAATAGTATTGCTAAGTTGCTCTTTTAATTCATCCGCTGTAATTTTTTTAAGATGCTCAGAAAGAACTAACTTAAATATTTCACCACTTTCACACGCGCTGCCTATAATCAGACCATCCCGATGTTCCATTAGAATATCGCGCGGGATAAGTGGTTTGCTATAAAAGTATTCTGTATTTGAAACAGAAACAAGTTCATATAAATTACGTAAACCGGTAAGATTTGCCGCGTATAAAATTATATGATAAACTTTTTTCTTAAACCCGGAAACTTCTTCCTTGGAAAGCGACTTGCCTTTAAGCTTACGGGATATTACTTCGGACACCTTTTCGCTCATGTGGTTTGTGAGGTACCCCTCCATTCCAAGCAATATCTTTATGTTGTGTTTTTTCCCAAGTGAAAATGCCTCAGGAAAAACATGAACATTCCCGTGATCGGTAACACCAATAGCTGAATGTCCCCAATACGCCGCGCGTTCAATCAGGTCGGATATTTCTGCCAAACCATCCATTTGGCTCATTTTTGTATGGGCATGAAGTTCGATGCGTCGTTTTTCACAAGTATCACGCCGGATTTTTGAATCTGTTTTTTCTACTAATTCAACTTTTAATTCAACGTCTTCCTTATTATAAATAGGTTCTAAAGTTCCGGTAACAGTTATCCATTGACCTGCTTTAAGTTTTAAATATTGTTTTGGTGGTTGATTTCTGTTGTTATAATCACCGTTATTCTGACGTATAGAACACTCTATCGTTGATGAGAAATCTGTAATAGAAAACTTCTCGTTTTGATAATGACGCTGACCGGGAGGATTGTATGTAACGACCTTTCCGCTTACTGTAAATTTATTACGAACAGCTTTGTTGTCAACAAGTTCTTTAATATCGGTAATTTCACCATGCTTTGTGTTAGGAATACTGTAAAGAATATTCTCGCGCTTTCTTACTGAAGCCGAAATCTTCTTTTCTTCTTCTTCTTTAACTTTCTGCACATGCTGTTTAATTTTTTCTTCTATAACTGAAGAAAAATCCCCGGCACTAAATAAAATTTTCGTGTCAGTTCCTAAAAACGACTTAAATTTTTCTTGGATTATTTCTCTACAACCAGCTTTCTCAAGGGATTTTACAGCTTCAGGATTGCTTACCTTTATATTAATGTACCCATTCTCAATTTCCCAGTCTACCGGATCAAGCAATGCGGTCAATATTTCTGACTTGCGACTTATGTCATAACAAATATCATCCCAGTGAATTTTAAGAAACTGACTAAGAGGGAAATTGGAAGAATACTTCGGACGGAAAAGAATATGTTTTACTTCATTTTCGGTTCGTTTAAGGAGAGATTGCCGTAATTTTGGCAGAATATCAGCGGATTCAGGAGATTTTACTTCAAAATAAAGCTCCCAGCAGCCATTTTCATGATCAATGTGTAACTTGTCAAATAATAATGATTTTACATTACTTTCTGACAGATTAATACCAAACTGTTCATCAAAATTTATATTATTAAGTGATAATACCGTTTTCACAAATCTATATTCTTTTTTAAGTTAATAAAATTATATCAAAGCTGAACTTTTCTCGCAAGGGCTGAAAAGAAAAAACAATGCTGCATGGTTGTAAAATTGGTTGCAAAGCGACCCTAAGGTTATCCTGATAAATCGGGTCTTAAGGTTGTAAGGTTAGAACTTACTACATCAATTTTTAAATCTAAACATCCTAACAATCAGGAAATATTACACATTTGGGGATTTTTTATTTAACTTGCGCTTTTCATTTTTTTGGATTTTTCGAGCTTTCTGATTTTTAACACTCACTTCGAATCGAAGTAAGCTACTCAACCTTTAAACCAACTTGCTATCGTCTTTGCCAAACAACTAATAACCAATAACCAATAACGAATAACAAAGTCCCGCCTTCCGGTATCGTTTCAGGAAAAGCGCCTGGAGTAGGAATACCCGGGATCCAATTATCATTTGAATCAGTATTTTCAAATTCCGCGGTAAGATCATTTAAATAGCGATTCCATGAAATTCCTGTTTGGGAAGAATCATTATAAGAAAAACTGTTGATGATTCTGCCTGAATCATCTCGCAAAGTGATTATATCGGCCGCCGGGTCAGGCTGTTCAGAAGAGAGAATTGTAAGAACGCCTTTTTTAGCCGCGCAAATTTCTGTTGTTTGGTTTGTAAAATAAATTACACTAAACTGATTTGGCAAAAGCCAAGCATTTGTAGTTGAAAAAACAGGTCCAATTCCTTGTGAATTCGTAAGTGAAAAATTCCCGATATCAATCGGTCGGCAGTCGGCGTTGTAAAGTTCTATAAAATGCTCTGAAAGGTCATTTTCGGCAAGAAAAACTTCTGTTAGTAATATCTCAGCCGGATTGTCAGTAAAACTCTTTACAAAATTATCAGCGCCTTTTGTAAAAATATTGGTCACATACCAATCAACTTTCCTGTTACTATCAACATAATTACCATTTTCGTCGCGCCACCGTGAAAGCGATTCGCCGGCAGCATAATTTTTTCCTGTAACTTTTACAGTTCGTGCATTATATTCATTTGATGCGTAATTATTTCTAAGCAGGGGATATTTCCACATAAATTCCGCCATTGAATCAAAATCGCTTGCGTTACCGCTAGCCATTGTGCCGCCGTTATTCCAGATTACGCCGTCAACAGGCTGACCTTGCTTTAGCAATTCTAACTGATCATCTGTGGAAGTAAAATCAAGATTATCTGTAATGTATAAATTTAAAATGCCGTCATCTATGGAATTTATGTCTGAATTTGCAGGGTTACCTTTGCTAATTACAGCATAATCTCCCGGCTGGATAATTGCGGTATTTGTTGCAATTATTTGTGGGTCTCCATCAATATCGGAAACAGCCCAATTTTGCAAATTTTCGGCGATGCAGCCGGCATTATAAAGTTCAATGAATTCGTCTTCCGCGTGAGTTGAAGACCGCCAGACATCCATTTCTGTCACAAGAATTCTTGCGTGGTTTGTTGCGAATGCGGGAGATAAAATATAATTCTGCCAAACAGGAAAATGGTCGGACGCGTTTGTTGATGTAGCTGTGGAAAAACCGTCTGGAAGGGGACACCCGGTATCGGTTCTAAAAACCATTCCGCTTGAGACTACAAGCCGCGGATTTGGAAACTGATAATCAAATCGCCGGTAATACGGCGCATTCATCCAAGTCGTGTCGTAACCGGAGCACGGGTCAACTGTATTTAAAACTCTTAAATTAGCTGAAGAATTTGTTAAAATTGTAATTGCATTGCCATAGCCGCCGGCATCGTCGTCGGTATTCAAGTCGCCGCACATAACGATTTGATTATTCGGAAATTCCGCACAATAATTTGTGATAATATCGCGCGTCATTGTTGCTTCTTTTTCTCGCTGCTCTTTTTCAAGAGTATCAGTTCCCTGCTTAAAATGCGAACTGAAAACAGCTGTTTTGTCCGCACAAGGAACATCAATCAAAACATACAAAAGTTCACGGGTAAAATCTAAAATAAAAGGATTGTAATAAATATTGCTGTAAAACTGAGCCTCGATAATAGGGTATCGGCTCATTATTGCCTGATTATGAAATGTGTCCTTATCGCCGGGATAATTTCCGACAAGAAAGACAGAATAGTTTTTGAAATATTGGTCGCGTAATTGTAAAATAATATCAGGATTTCCTCCGCGAATCTCCTGAAAACAATAAATATCAGCATCAAGGTATCGCGTTATTCTTGCCAGGGCATCATACTGCTCATCATCAATATCTTTAGCGAAACGCATAGTGTTAAACGTTACAATAGAAAGATTGGTTGTTGCAAATATCGGAGATACGGTAAAGCATAATAAGCCAATAAGGCTAAAAATTAATTTTTTCAATTTCGGGTCGGGTCGGTGATTAATCCTGATTTATGAGCTAAATCGGTAAATTCTTCTTTAGAAACTTCTTCCAATTGTTTTCCGCGTTTTTTAAGATTTTCATTTAATTTTATCATTCCTTCCGTCATTTTACCGTGTGTTTCTTCCGAGCCGCCGGCAAGGATGAAGTTATCGCCTTTTGTAAGACGTTTGTGGCCGTCATTTTCTAATGCGATTCCGATAATTAATACTTTTCCTTTTTTATTTTCAGACATTTTAATAAGTTATTTGTTAATAGTTATTCGTTAATCGTTTAATAATAATTGGCAAAGACAATCTACCTGTATTATTTCAATATCAAAGTTTAGGTTTACTTGAAAATTGATTATTTCTTGTTGTATATTGAATATTTTTTATTATGCACTTCCCGCTGTTTGCCGCAAATATGCTTCAATAAATTTATCAATATCTCCGTCAAGAAATTTAGTTGTATCGCTTGTCTCGATATTTGTTCTGACATCTTTAACGAGATTATACGGGTGGAGCACATAAGAACGGATCTGACTTCCCCATTCGATTTTTTGTTTATCGGCGTAATTTTGCGCGGCTTCTTTTTCCTGTTTTTCAAGCTCAAATTGATATAATTTCGCTTTTAACATTTTCATTGCCGTAGCACGATTCTTGTGTTGCGACCGCTCGTTTTGACATGCCGCAACAATTCCTGTCGGTAAATGGGTAATTCTGACAGCGGAATCAGTTACATTAACATGCTGCCCGCCTGCGCCGCTTGAGCGATAAGTATCAGTTCTTAAATCTTTATCATCGATTTCGATTTCGATGTTTGAATTCACTTCTGCTGTAACATCAACAGAAGCAAAAGAAGTATGGCGGCGCTTATTTGAGTCAAAAGGTGAAATTCTAACAAGGCGGTGGACTCCGCGCTCAGCTTTAAGATAACCATAAGCATATTCACCGGAGATATGAATTGTTACAGATTTATATCCGGTTTCTTCACCATCAATGAAGTCGATTTTTTCAACTTTCATTTCGTGGGCTTCGCCCCAGCGTATATACATTCTGAGAAGCATTTGCACCCAGTCGCACGCTTCAGTTCCGCCCGCGCCTGAATGAATTGTCAAGTAAGCGTTATTCGGGTCAAGTTCACCATTTAAAGTCATTTTGAATTCGAACTTATCGTATATTTTTTCAATTTCCAAAGATTCTTTTTTTATATCTTCAGAAAGTGATTCATCTTTTTCTTCCGCGGCAATCTCGGCAAAATCAAGAAAGTCAGAGACTTGTTCACTCACAGTTCGTGAGTCATTAACAAGTCTCTTAAGAATTTGTTGCTCCTTAAGCAGTTCTCTCGCGCGGTCGCCATCGTTCCACAAGTCAGGTGAAGAAGTCAATTTCCCCAGTTCATCAACTCGTGTTTTTTTCTCATCTATATTAAGATTAGTTAACAGATGATTCAATCGTTTACTGATATTTTTTATTTTATCTATTTCTAATTCATACATAATATATATTATACCAAAAATTTTATTTTTTTTACGGACCAAACAGATCAAACAGACGAACAGGCTTTTGTAATCATTGGATTTGTTGGGTCTATTTAGTCCGTTGAATTTAAAATAAAAAAGCCCCGATGCAAGCATCGGGGCTAATTTCAAACTAATTTATTCAAAAATAAATTATTCAGTAACAATTGTGTCAAGTGTGACGTTTTTGTTTTTTGAGCTCCAGTCAGCTGTGCTTTTTACGTGAACTGTACCAGCAGATTGAATTTTAGCAATCCATTTTGTTTTGCCAACTTTAGCAGGTGTTGCTTCTGTTGCATCAACATAACCAATGCTTCCTTTCTTAGCTTTGATAGCTTTGATCATTGTTGTTACAGGAATATTCACTTCAGCGCCGCCAACAGCATAGTCATAAGCACCAACTAATACATCTTCAGTTGCATCACCTTCGATACCGCCGTCTTGTGTCATGATTTTAACACCTTTAGCTGCTGTACCTGCGATAGCGCCGCTGATATCATTAACGAGAACCATTTTCATTGTTTTAGCGAGTACTGTTCCAACATTAACACCTTTCAATTTAATCGAAAGTTTTTCATTTCCTGTGAGAGTTGTAATAATGTTGGCAGGATCTGTGATATCAGGAACTTGAGTTGCAATAACGATACTGTCAATAGTACCGGAGATTTTGCCTTTCTGTTTGATTATTTTTCCACCATCAAGCATAATGCCTTTTACATTATTTGCTTCAGTGATCTGAAGTTGGTCTTTTGCGCCCATGCCTGTGAAAACTACCCAACCGTTTGTCAATGTAGATGTTGCGCCTACTTTTGTTTTTAAGAAACCTTTAAGACCTCCGCCGAAGTCAGTTGGCGTTTTAGCTGCATAAAGAACAGCTGCGAGAACGATTGATAAGCAAATTGCTATATTTAATACTTTTTTCATAATGTTTGTCTCCAATATAATGAAGTTAAAATCTTTTGTTTAATCCGTGCTTTTACTTTAAAAGCACTTTCTATTTTAAATTTTCTTGCCGGGGATTGCACTTGCTTTCCCAGCATCTATCGAAGATTGCGACGCATTCAGCTGCCGTCAATCTTTCTTTTAAATTATAGCCACATGAAAGTTCTTCTTACTTTTCACAACATAGTATATCATAAGTAGTGGTAAATGTCAAGCGGATATTGGTTTTTATAAAATATTCAATATTAACTTATGTTATTTTCCCTGTCATCATAATATCACAATCGATTTGTTCTATATGTAAATCATCTAAAATTACCGCATTAGCTATTTCTTCAATTCCAATTCCGCCAATAGGTGATAGGCTGTTTTGTCCTCCGATGATTTTTGGCGCGATAAAAACAGATACCTTATTAATAAGGTGATTATCAAATAGGGCTCCGAGCAAAGAGCCTCCACCTTCAACGAAAATGGACGAGATATTTTCAGCGGCAAGTTTTTTAAAAAGTTCGGGTAATATAATTTTATCATTGGCACCTACGGAAACTTTAATTATTCTTGCTCCGGCATTTTCAAGAAGTTGAATTTTTTCCACAGGAGCGTTTTTTCCGCAGGCAATAATTGTTTCCGCACCGCTTTTTAATATTTTAGCTTCGACAGGTGTTCGGCACAAACTGTCAATAATTATCTTTACGGGTTGGCGCCATTTACCTTCCAGACGAACATTTAGTTGAGGATCATCTTTTAGAATAGTGCCCGAACCGGTCATAATTGCATCATATTCCGCGCGCAAATTATGGACGAATTTCCTGCTTTTATCGCAACTTATCCATTTTGAGCTTCCTGTTCGGGTAGCAATTTTGCCGTCTAAAGTCATGGCCCATTTTGCGTGAACAAAAGGCAAACCGGCAGTGATGAAGTGATTAAATTTCTCATTGAGATTTTCGCATTCCTGATCATTAATGACTTCAACTTCAATTCCGGCATTTTTTAGAATTTCAACAGCT
>Ga0164318_10006168_pt1 | contig 11623 bp, 7 predicted proteins | sample GuaBasSedimGuay9_FD_113734 | JGI IMG/M metagenome (GOLD analysis project Ga0164318, IMG submission 113734) | Subseafloor sediment microbial communities from Guaymas Basin, Gulf of California, Mexico - Guay9, Core 4571-4, 0-3 cm | ecosystem: Environmental > Aquatic > Marine > Hydrothermal vents >... | reverse complement strand
TCTCATTTTTATCAACAACTGATTTAAAGAACCAGTCAAATGCTCGGTTGACTTTATTTTTTAATCCCCACATATTTTTATCATTACTAATTTTGTTAAATGTATCCAAGCAACATCGTCTCTTGATTTGAGCCACCCCCTCGGAAGATAATGTTATAACCTGGTTTGATAAAAGTATACTTATAAAATTCGCATCTAGCTTTACAAGTGTTTTATAATCCATATCTTTGATTAGAAAATATTCTTGCAAACCAACAGGTTCTTCTGTCGGCAAAAAAGTTTTCTTCTCAATCGTCTTAGTTGGTATTTTATATTGCCCTTTACTTACATTATCCAGGAAATATCGGCACATAAATAAATATGCAAAAGTTCTTTTTATTTCTTCCAAGGCCGTATAAAAAACCAATGACAGTTCTTTCCCAAAATGATAGCCCTCTACAGGAATTTCAATTGCAACATCATCTTTATGCTTATCGAGAAAATCCTTTTTCTCTACTACTGGGCTTACAAGTCCCAATAAACTTGAGGCAGCCTGATGGTTTTCAATTTTTTCGGGGAAATCAGACAAATATTTATCATTAATCTTTTTGATTGTAGTCTTTCCGACTTGAACTGATTCGATGTCTAGTAATTCTACAAGATCCGATATCAGAATTACTTTATATTTCCCCTTTGACTGGCTGAGCAATTTGTTTAACTTTTTCCTAGCAAATTCATGATCTTCCTTTGTTAAGTAATTATCTAGTCGCTCTTCTATTACATCTTCTCTATTTTTAACCCTCTCATATATACCGTCTATTATCTTTTCAAGCATCTCAGAACCAAAGGAAGAATTAGTTTTATCTTTATATTTATTATTTTTTTGCAACACAAGATCTCTCAACATATATCCCATATTAAAAAATACACTTGTATATTTTAAGTCGTCTTTAAAATCATAGGTTCTTGTGCCTGGATCAAAAATCTTTTCTGGACCAATACATTTAGCTGTTTCTTCTATAATTAAATTAAAGAAATCTTTTTTATCGCTTTTCTTTGCCATTTCTTATTTCCTCTCAAAAAGCTATCATATCAACTGCCCTATCTACATATTTATCCGCAATGAATACGGGGCCGGTTCTGAATTTAATCGTACATTTGTCCCAAAACTGTGCTCAAGGGTGTCCCCAAATGGGACGTCCCTGTTATTTCCTTGTCTATTCTACAACGGAAAGATACTCAACAAAATATGTAAATAAAATACACCAAACTCCTAAAGAAGGCAATAATTTGCAGAGAAATGCATCAAGATTTTCAGGTATAGTTTGTCCTCCCATGGTATGGATTGCCCTTCCTGCTGTTATGTGCATACCGAAGAGAACAAGCGCTGGGGAATATCAAAGAGTCAGCCTTCGAAAATCGAAAATAATCTCTTTACCTCGTTTCTGAGCTGCCTACCCGAATCTATGCCTCTCTCAATACTTATTGCTGCATTACTTACTGCCTAAGAATTCATTCCAAACACTCCACCGATTTCCTTATTGTCCAATCCCGCAAGTTTGCTCATATGATAAAAACAATCTTCTGCTTGTAATCTGTATGGTTCTGCCATATCATTATTCCATATCCATATGCTCAGATGCCAAGCATTTTTGGTTTTTCAGGCCGACCTCTTTTTGACGGTTAAAGCATTAATATTTTCCTTCTAGAAACTTATCCACTATATCATCACACACACTTTTTTGATAATCAAACCAATTAAATAATTCAAATAAATTTTTCGTGATTTGATACACAATACCATTAAGATCAGCCACTATCAATTCTATCGAATATATACCATCAAATTTATGAACATCTTCTACGCAATCATATCGCCTTGAAAAACTACGTGTTCTTGATCCTGCTGTTAAAATTCTGCCATTTAAATCAAAGTGGTTTATACTAAAATGGATAGTCTGTTTTGGATCGATATTTAAATTTTCGTATAATTTCTGACAATGAAGCAACGCTTCCGTTATTCTCCTTATTCTGGTATCAAAAAGTAATACCTTTTCTTTTGCAGGGCTGCCATCAAAATTCATCACAGCTTCCTCTATTGTTCTTTTGAAATAAAATTTGCCGTCTTTGTGTAATTCCCAATAATCAAACATACCATCTGACTTCGAAACTATTTTTGACTTTAATCCAAATTTTCTTGCTTTTGGAGTTGCACCTTCTCTAGTTAAAACTACGCCAATAGGCCATCCTGAAAGATGAACTTCAGAATCTCTAACCGCATTAAACAAAACCCCTATATCCCAATTAAATTTAGTCAATGGAGAATATAGCGAATGAGCAACTTCCATAAACGGGCCTATTTTTTCCATACCTTTATTCCTTTGACCTATTTCTTGCTTCTAAAATCCAACCTTCATCTTGAACTTTCATAGCTTTTTCTTCTCCCGGAGACAATCCACCAGCTGTTGCCATTTCAAGTAAATCTTTGAACTCTCGCAAGATAGAGTGCTGCTGGTTTTTTACACATCTATCAATAATCTTTTTCATTTGAGCTTCATTGGCAATTGCAACAGTTTTTGCTTCTTCATCGCGAAAATATATACATCCTTTTTTCATTATCCGTCCAGAATTTTTTCTTTCATCTTTATCGGAAGTAAAAAACGGATAATTTATAAATGGCACTACCCTTATTATGGGAAAAGTTTTGCCATCATGTCTTTTTTTATGTACAGTTAGAGAAATGCTTTCTTGATTTGTAGTGTAAGAATTTGCACTTTGTGACAATCTTGTCGTATCATAGCTCTTTACAATTTTATCGTCCAAATTGGCATCAAAAGAAAAGTTGCTATCATTGAACCCTATAACCAAATATCCTCCTTGGTTATTTGCCATGCCTATCATTTGTTTTATTAACTTTACTGAAAACTCTTCGTTTTCTTTAAACCCAATCGCGACCTTATAATCTGCCTTGGAAGATTCTCCAGGAGATTCAAGTAAATATGTTAGATATTTGGGATTATATTCTTCCATAGGGTACTACTCCAGTGTGTCATTTTTGTGTCATGGATTTTGAAAAACATCAAAATATGCAAAAAATAGCAAAGTATGCAAAATGCAAAGAACCTCAATATTATACGCCTGATGGAGGTTGATGTGAAGATTTAAATGGTTATGGGTGAATAAGTTGCTCTTTTTGAGGCATAAAAATAGGGACAGTCCACGTCGCTCATTTCATTCGCTTGGGACAGTCCCTATTTTTATGTGGCGGGCCGAACGTGACGCGAGTCGAACCCCGCAACCTCAAACAGTACAACTACTTGTGTCACTTCATAAAAAACGGTCTATGGGGATGCTCATATCTCTCGGCCAACCGATTAATACTTCATTGCCCTATCAAAGAGGTATTTTATCAAAAAAGCTGGTAAATGCGAGATAAAGTTTTATAATCCAGGTACATCTCAAATTCAACCCCTTATCATATTAAAGTGAGATTTTTTCAACTCCAGCGACAACCTCATTCTCTCTATAATTATAAACAATTCCTACACTATATCGCGCTCTGGTAACAGCGACATAAAACTTTGAACGACTCGTGGGCTTTAACTCAGAATTGTTATCTTTTATCCAATCCATCATAGGTTTTGTAGGGTAGATTAATACGCGGTCGAAGCTTAATCCTTTAGAGTTGCCAAAATTGGTAACCCCATATTGATTATTAACACGCTTTTCGGTTACTTTATCTCGCAATTGCATACAGCAGGAATATTTATCAAGATACCTATTAATATCTTGTTCACGAACAAAAAAGACTCCATCATGTCCGGTCATTTCAGCTCGCCCCGAGCTTGTTGCAACATGGTCAGGAAACAACCTATTCGAAAAATCACATATTTTTTGATTACTCCGGTAGTTAATAGTCAATGATGTTGAATCAACTTGAAGATTTTTCTGGATTTCATCATTTTGAAAGAAATAGACAATCTTCGACTTCTTGTACTGCTTATTTTTTGCAGAATTATTTGTTGAATAGGTGCCCTGCCTTGGATCCCCAACTAAAACAATTCTTGATGGTGAGTTAAAAAGTAATTTTAATATTTCGAGATCATATCCAGCTAAATCCTGAACCTCATCTATAAAAATATTTGGATATATCCTGCTTATCCTGCCAATTACTTCACCGTTATTATTTTTATTACATTTTATAACGAATCCGGAAAGCTTATCCGAATATATTCGGTATCTGCCATCAAAATAATACTTTTCAGTATCAGTTTCCTTGGTAAATTTTTTTGACTTCCCCGGCACAAGTGAAAGCCCATTAACTCTCTTTTCAAAAACACCACCTTGATAAGGTTTAACCCCATGTTGTATTAGAAAAGAAAACCAAGTTTGAACAGTAACATTATCTGGAATTCCGCCATTTTTAATTGTAAATTTTTTTCTGATTTCATCTTCGTTTGCTTCAGTAAACGTAGTCACTAAAACATTTTGGCCTGTTATTCTTAATGCTTCTTCTACCAGATACGTTGTTTTACCCGATCCAGCGGCAGCTATAATTAACTTATTCTTGCACATATTCCCATTCGATAGCCTCTAATATGTATTGAGGAAATTTAACATCTTTATTCGTAGAAAATATCTTTAAAGCGCATTCCGTTTTCTTATCCTGCTCTTGCATATAATCGCTTACGGCTTTTTGATCAGAATAATCTGAGCCTGAAACACCTAACACTTCCCTTAATGCATCTAACTGATCTTTATTCGCATCCACGATTAGCGGTTCCAAAGTGTTTAAATCATTCCTGTCATCCGCGCATACTTTTATTGTGTTGACATCTTTATATTTTGCATATTTTTTAGTAATTTTGTTTTCAAAATCGCCATCATTATCAGTCACAACAACTACCGGTTTCTTTATTTTCTCTGCGATTTCTAAAAATCGCAGAAAAGATGTCCCCACAGAGATAACATCTACTTCGTCTTCTATAGGCAATTTGCCCTTATTTTTCAAGAAGGCTTTCTGCACAATTAATTCATCTGAAGGACCTTCAACCAAAATTGCTTTTCTACATAATATCAATCTCAAAGTGTCAAACCCTGCAAGCTTCTCAAAATATTCTTTTGTGCTATCATCTAAATCTGTAATTCTAATCTCATTTCTTTTTAATGAACGTCGATCGAAATTTAAAAGAATCAAACTCTCTAAGCCAAGCTTATTTGCCACAAAACTGCTATGAGTCGATACAATTATTTGCTTTTCATTATGATTATCTTTGATATGCTGAATAAGCTTGTTTAGCTTAGAATATGACAAATGATTTTCCGGTTCTTCAAGCAATAAAATATTTGCTTCTTGTGTCTTTTTATGAGTAAGCGCCAGCTTTGTTTTAACCAAACATTGTTCGCCTCTGCCTGAATAATGAAATGGGATGTCATCCAAATAAGTTGTTAGACTTGTTTCCCACGCCGTTTTTGTAGACATATCAACAGAAAGCTCCACCTTCTTTTCCGATATGCATTTTTGCTTTAATTGTTCATTTATAGCTTTAACTGCCTCATGTTCAGCAAAAGAATCTCTTAATTTACGATGGGCCTGAGATATATTAACTATGTGTTCTTCTGTAAGCAGATCGCGAATAATGCGCGAAATATAAACATCCGAGCCATTTTGATAGCGATTACTTGATGAATCAATTAAAGCAGACTTTAATGGTATGGTTCTTGGAGTTAATCTGTCATCGCGGGCAAAAGATGCCCACGAAAACTCATAGTATTCTATAGGCAAAGATCCTGGTTTATCGTCACATTTCACCAAAAGGTTGTATTCTTTTCGATATTTTTCGTTAAATGATATCTTAAACTGAATCCCGCATTCTTTTTCTTTTAAAGAGTTGCCATTCCCTTCAAAAAGAGCCTTAATAGAATCCTCCTCTATATTATCAAAAAATAATTCAATTACTATGTGCGGGGGCGGCGATGGAGAGTCTGTCCCTAAACTATGCAAATATTGATCTATAACCTTATTATTAAAAAGGGCTTGTGTAAGCTCCACCCCCAAATATCTACCGTAGATCCATCCAGTAAGTGCTAAATGAATAGCTTCTAAAATAGTGGATTTACCCGCCTCATTATCACCAACCAAGATATTAAGATGTTTATTGAGATCCAGCGAAAACTTTCCCTCGAAACACTTAAAGTTCTCAATAATAATCTTCTTTATGTGCATTCTTACCTACCTCACAAGCTCACCGCAAAAAGCTTTGGCTAAAACATAAATTATTAATCTTGCTTAAATAATTTGGTTAACACTGACTTTTGAAACCGCAATAAATTTTTACTCAAAGCAGCACTCTGTACCGAAATATCACTGCTATGCCTCAAAATATCTTTTATCCTATTTACCATTTTCTTCTGATTCTCAATTAACTTAGGATATGAAACCTTTATTTTATCAACATCACTCCTTTTTATTGCATTGAAGGTTGACCCACGTCCCGCAGACATTAACTTAATAGATATGAACTTCATGTAATAATAAAAATATTCCTTATTCAAGATTTTCTTTGGTCTTAAGGCTGCCAAGCCTCGTCCGATACAACACTTTTCACTTGCAATGTTAATCGGGCCAACAGGCGCACGAACAGATAAAAGAATGTCATCTTTTTCAGCTATCTTTGAGGGTTTGGAACACCAATATTTAGGGGTTGGTGATATCTCCCCAAATTCTTTTTTACCCTGAAAAAAAGGAAGCCCCTCGCCTATTGTATTGTAAGTTGTGGAAGGCGGTGATTGTCCCATTACTATAGTCACCACGTCTTTCATTTCTGTTACTTCCCATCCTTTTGAATTTGATTCGATACTATCAATAGCTTCTGTAATTTCTTGTATAGCCTTATGTATTCTTGTTTCGGATTCAGTCACAGCTTTCATTATAATTTCCGGCGACTCAAAATCTTCATCTAATGATTCATCTTTAAGCCAGGTAATGTCAAGCTTGTATCCGCGTTTTTTGACTTGATCAATATGAAAACATCTAAACCGGCCTTGTTCTCCCAAATCTTCACGTTTGCTTCTGCCATTGGGGTCTTTGCCGTAGCAGGCTTCAAATTCTTCAAAATGCTTTGGCGTTAACGGCCGTTCTTTCTTGGTTATTGTCGGCACATTGGAACGCGCGTCATAAATCCATACATTTTCCGTCGGCATGCCTTTCTGGAAAAAGATAACGTTCGCCTTTACCCCTTGGCTGTAGGGCGTAAAAGTGCCTCTTGGTAGTCGTAAAATCGTGTGCAGATTGCAATCCTGCATAAGAATTTCCAAGACTTCTCCTGCTTTATCTTCAAACAGACAATTATCCGGCAATACCATAGCCGCGCGTCCGCCTGGTTTTAAAATGCTCACAACATGCTGAATAAAATTAAGCTGTTTATTGCTGGTTGAAATTGTAAAGTCATCTCTTGCCGGTGCCTGATTTGCGCCTTTGGTTCCAAAAGGAGGATTGGTAAGGATACAATCATATCTTTCTTGGCCAAGCGGAACATAAATAGAATCGTTTAAATAGATATTTGCATGAATACCGTGCAGATAGAGATTCATAAGCGCAAGGCGCCTGGGGCGGGCAACAAGTTCTGTGCCGTAATATGTCTTTGCCATAATACGCTTTTGGTCCTTGCGTTCTATTCGCCCTTTGGTTTTTGCCATAAGCCATTCAAAGGCGCACACCAAAAAACCGCCTGTTCCAGCCGCGGGGTCGCAAATAGTAAAATCCTTTTTCTCTCTGGGATCAGGTTTCATGCAATTAACTATCGACTGGATAAGGACACGCGGGGTAAAATACCCTCCTGCACCCTTTTTACCCTCAGCGGCTGATTTTTCAAGAAGCCCTTCATAAGCCGCGGCTTTAATGTCAACATTAAGAGAAGTCCATTCGGTTTCATCAATAAGATTAATTAAGCGTTTCAAACTTTCAGGCTTTGAAAACCGGGAAAGGGCACCTCCATAAATATCACCTAAAATGCCAGGCTGTTTACCGAGCGCGCGCAGTGAATCAGCATAAAATTCTGTTAGTTCTGTGCCTGATTTCTCTCTTAATACATTCCACGCATATTGCTTAGGTATTTCCGCGCCCCGTTCTTCCGCCATTTTGAGAAAAAGCAGATAGGTAATCTGTTCTATATAATCCCCATAATCAACACCATCATGCTTTAAGATATGGCAAAAGCCCCATAATTTATTAACTACGTCACTCATAGTAATACCGCCTCATTGATTTCCTGAATTAACTTATCCAGTTCTCCGTTAAAAATTTGATTTATTCTGAGATAATTCCCGCCTTCACGGGTAAAAGTCATTAAATCAAAGTCGTCTTTTTCCATTAAAATATTTTCCAGCATATACCGTTGTATAAGGTCAAGCCATTTTAGTTGTTCGGACGTAAATGTATGTTTTGCCTTTATTCGTTCAAATGCCCGATTAATACGAGATTCCGCGGTTATAAGCTCCTCTCCTTCAGCCGCGTGTTTTACGATTGAGATAATGTCTGCCAGTTTTTGATTGTAAGCAAGACGTAGATTCTTTTCTGAAAACTTATCCTGTAAATACTCTGGCTCATGGGACAATTTTTCACGCAATGCTTCAAGGTCTTTTGTGTGGAATTCCTTAGGACGGTTAAGAAGAATTTCAATAGCTTCAATGTGTTGTGGATTATTTCTGACGAATTGTTCAAATTCTTTAATATAGTCTGCGGGCCGCAATTCGCTTCCGTCTTTTGCCCTAAATATGCGCTCAGAGCTAACCTCATCCTGCGCAGGAACGGCGATAATAAAAGGCTTTTTAGCTCTTACATAGTTTTCACAAATCTCAAGAAATGATTCTTTTTGAAGTATGCGCATAGTTTCTGACCAATTTTTTTGAAGAAGGACCGGCAAATCTCTTGCAAAATCAGCAATATCTGTTCCTTCAAGAATATAATTAAACTCCGAACGGCTTTCTTGTGTTATGGATTTTGAAATACGCTGAAGACGTTTGCTTAATACTTTTATGTTATAAGCAGTATCCACATTATTGGCGATGTCCTGAACAATATCCCTGATTGTCCTTGTTGATTTAATCGGAGCTTCTGCTGTAATTCCGGTTATTTGACGGAAATATTCTAAAAGAGTTCCATTAAAGCAATCAAAAACTGTAAAACGATCTTTGTTTATTTCGGGACAAAGGCGTGTGCCACGTCCCATCATCTGCTCAAATAAGATTCTGGATTTAACAGGGCGCAAGAAAACAATATTTTCAACCCTTGGTATGTCAACTCCTGTCGAAAGCATATCAACAGTAACAACAATACCCGGATTTTGACGATTCCGAAATTCTCTTATTTTCTGTAACGGCCTATCAACGCTTTTACTTCCGGTAATTTTCTGGACAAACTGATCACCACGATTAAATTCATCACGCAATAAATTAACCAGTTGGTCGCAATGTGAACGATGGTCAATGTCATTATGGGCAAAAATTAATGTCTTAGGAAAATGGCCTTTTTCTTCTTCCTGCTCAATTAGATATTTTTTAATTTCTTTAACGATTTTTCTATTTCTATCGGGAGCTGTCCAATCTGACTCATTGGCTGTTGCAACTAGCTCACGTTCGTCCTCAAGCACATCAAACGTTAGCTGTCCTGTATCGGTATCTTTTAACCCTATTTCTTCTCCCTCCTTTAAAAATACACCGTTTATCGTTATATCAGAGCTAACCTTAATCGCGTCATAATCCACAAGAAAACCCTCTCTCACAGCTCTTTCATAATCGTAGCGATACACTATTTCTTTGAAATATGCGGTTGTATGTGCGGCAGGAGTCGCGGTTAATCCGATTTTAACCGCATCAAAATGATTTAAAACTTCGCGCCATTTACTATCTTCCGAGGATGTATACCCCCGATGACATTCATCGGCAATAATTACATCAAAAGCGTGAATAGGTATATTCAGCTTGCCGGCATCTTCTTCCTCTCGTTCATAAGGCGTCCCTTCTTTGCCAAATAAGTTAATGCGCATTCTTTGTATGGTACAAACATATATAAACGAATGATTACTCTGAGGATTTGTGAGATACTCATTTGGTAAAATTTTGGGATCAAATCTCTCACCTTCTTCAAAATCCTCACGTTTAAATCGCTGGCTGTACGTTTCATAAATCTGATCGAATTTCAGACCCGGTTCAGGCTCAAAACCAGATAAGGCGGTAACCGCCTGAGCCGCAAGAGCTTTTCTATCAACCAAAAACAATATACGCTTTGCGTATTTCGCTTTCATCAAGCGATAAATTATATTAATAGTCGTAAAAGTTTTCCCTGTACCTGTTGCCATGGCAATAAGCATCCGATATTTCCTATCCAATAATGACTGCTCTACGGATTCAACTGCTTCTTTTTGATAGGGCCTAAGTCCCAGATGATAATCTTTGTTTGTCTTAAGCCGTGCTTTGGCTTCATCTTCATTGCGTAACAGAATTTCATTTAAAGCTGCCGGTGTATGAAATTCTGCCACTTCACGCGAACGATTAAGTGGATGGCGTAAATCTTGAAACCAAATAATTATGCCATTCGTTGAAAATGCAAACGGTATCTTATATTCACCAAATGAAAACGGGCTGTTTTCAAATGAACGAGCATATCTTTGAGCCTGCTGTAAAACATTTTGCGGATTAACAGCAACTTTCTTGCCTTCGACAATAGCAATGGGTTTCCCTTTAGAAAAGAGCACATAATCAGCAGGGCCTGAAGATGTCGGATATTCCTCTACAGCTTCATTAAAATAAGATGTGCTTTCTTTGAACGGTACAATTTTGCCCCATCCGCTTCTTTTTAAAGCCTCATCAATAAAAACTTTTCTTGTCTGCGCTTCATTCATTGGCATATTTATTCTATTAACCCTTTATCAGAAAAACTAAAATATTGGTCATCACCAATGATTAGGTGATCTATCATTTTTATATTCATTAATTTACCAGCATTATATAATTCTCTTGTAAATTGCTTATCTTGTACGCTTGGCTCAATCCCGCTGCTCGGATGATTATGCGCGCAAATAATGGATACAGCAAATTTCTGCAGGGCGCTGTGGATAATTTCACGCACAATAGGCATAGCATGGTTAACTGTGCCAATGGCCGCATCTTCTATATCAATCAACTTATTCTGATTATCCAGATATGCTACCTTAAAAATTTCAGTCTTTAAATCCCGCATCTGCGGCATAAGGATTTGCGCCAAATCATGGGCTGATTTTATTTTTTGTTTGCCCGCGACAAGCTCATCCTCACGAAACCGCCTGCCAATTTCAAGAGCCGCTTGAATATGAGCAATCTTTGCGCTTCCAAGACCTTTGAAGTATTTCCAGTCACGAGCATCTGTTTGTATCATATTTCTAAACGTACCGAATCTCTTGAGTATTTTTCGCGCAAGGTCAATGGCACTTACTCCGGATGTTCCTGTACGCAGAAGAATCGCCAAAAGCTCGGAATTACTCAAACTTCGCGCGCCTTTCTTTAACAGCTTTTCTCTCGGTCTGTCGTCAACCGGCCAAGAGTTTATCCCTGATTGTTTTTTAATTTTTGTTTTTCCTAATTTTATACCCAATTTAATCCCTCGTTT
>Ga0164318_10006167_pt1 | contig 11624 bp, 13 predicted proteins | sample GuaBasSedimGuay9_FD_113734 | JGI IMG/M metagenome (GOLD analysis project Ga0164318, IMG submission 113734) | Subseafloor sediment microbial communities from Guaymas Basin, Gulf of California, Mexico - Guay9, Core 4571-4, 0-3 cm | ecosystem: Environmental > Aquatic > Marine > Hydrothermal vents... | reverse complement strand
CAAATTTAATTGCTTTTTCAAAACGCTTACCTGCTTCTTGAAATTCATTTTTATCAGCAAAAATAACACCCAATAAATTATGAGTCTCGCTAAATTCAGAATTTAATTTTATAACCTCTTCTATATCTCTTTTAGCTCTTCCTAAATACTTTTTGGTTTCTTCGTCCTTTCCTAGTTTATAATAAGCTTCGCCTCGATTACAATAAGCCACCGCATCATTTGGATTTAAGTTTATTGCTTTATCATAATCTTCTATTGCTTTTTGATATTCTTTTTGTTCAAGATAAATAAGTCTTCAATTATAATAAACTTCTGAGATTTTATGGTATAAATCTATTATCTTATCACTTATTTCCAAATCCTGTGAAAAATTCTTATTTTTACAAAATTCATTTGCTTTTTTATCCAAAATTTCTATATCCCCTTTACCAGCAATCTCAAGAGCCTCATCAATCTTTCCTTTTTCCAACAATTCCTTTGCTTTTGAGTTCTCTCCTTTTTGGTTTATCCATTTCAAATTTCTCCCCTCTAAAATCCCTTCCTTTGAATCTCCCATCAGAAGTTCTTTTCTAGGTTCTAACTCGTCTTTATCACCCATAACCAACTATTAAATTATGATAAATTTATGGATTTTATCTGGATTGGATTTAAGCAATATTCAAAATCTTTATCCCATCGCCAGTAATCTCAAAAGGATGTATTAAAGAGGAATGGTTTATTCTCCTCATTTTCCTCACAGTAATTGTCCTTTTGAATTTCTCAATAACAGGCACAAAATCAAGTTTGATAACCCCATCAACAAGGAATTCAACAATACCCAAGTTTGAAAGTTTTCCTCCTTCTTCGGGAATGGTTCCAGTTAACAACGCAGTCACGCCTAATTCTTTCATCTTATCCAATAAATCCATTATGGCATTTCTCGCAAGGTAATCATCCCTGATAAACAATTCCAAAGTAGAGATGCTGTCAAATACAACTCTCTTTGCACCCATCTCTTTAACAGCTTCCGCAATCTGAGCGGAAATATCAGAGATATATAACTGGATAATTTTCTTTTCTTCGCCTGACATCTCTGTGGGAAAATCCCTCCTAATTGAAATAAACCTCAGTAAATTATCCTTTTCCAATTTCTCCATATCCCAGTTAAATACTGCAGTTGCGTCCTTCTTTATATCTTCAATTGTTTCTTCTGTTGAAATATAAACGCAGGATTCGCCTTCTTTAGCCCCGCAATACGCAAAGGACATGCAGAAACTGGATTTTCCTGTACCTGTCTTTCCCGCAAGAAGATTTGCGGAATTTGGGATAAAACCGCCTTCTATTAATTCATCAAATTCATTTATGTATGTTTTACATTTATCCATAAATTATTATATGAATAAATGTTTTTATTCTCTTTTAGTCGGCTTATTGCTCATCCCAGCAATCTTCGGGGCAACAACCTGCTCTGAATACTGGGGGGAAGAATGTTCTTCGAGAAGTCTGGGCGATAGTTTCTACCCGTGCAACGGCGTTGAACACGGACATGATGAATATGTTGCTGAAGTATACATCTCTGAAGATAATATCCTGCCAGACCAATATCAACAGGTTACCTGCGAATTTATTCCAACAAAATATTGGAGTGTGGATAAAATTTATATTTACTATTTTGACGGAAGCAACTGGACCTGTTTGTATGAAGGGATCGGGGAACACAAATACGCTTATAACAAAAGCATTTCTTTCAAAGTTGATAAAACAGAAGGAGAAAAAATAGTAAGATGTATTATCTCAAGAGATCCTGTTACGGGCGAATGCGCAAACAAAGGAACTTATTATGACAATGATGATTTAAACTTTATGGTCATCAAACCGCAGGAATGCAATATCTCATGTTCAGATAAAAATGTTTTTGAGAGGAATGAAACAATTGATTGTTCCCTCTCGTGCAACAAAAAAGTAAATCTGGTTTACACTTTCAGTTCAACTAGAAAAAATTATTCAATTTCATACCACAACCCAAACCACAATATAGAAATTCCATTTGACAGTTTACCTGTTGCGGGAATTTATAATCTGGAAATTTATGCTCTTGACAGTTTCTCTGAAATGAAAATTGCAACAAAAGAAATAACTTTAAGAAGTAAAGCAATCATCTCTTCAATTTTCGCAGAAACTTTAAACGACGACCTCACAAAAATCACATGCAAAATAACGGACAAATACTCAGGCGAGTCAATTAACAATTATCAGGTGTCTTTCCTGATGGATGAAGCTATAATAGGAAGCAATTACACAACAAATGGCAATGCAATATACATCCACCATTCTGAAGAAAAAGGACTGCATAACTTTACATGCAGTATCTCAGAGAATGAACTATATAATGCAAATGACAGAAAAACCTCAGAAACCTTTCTTTCAGGAAATAAAATCAATATAACCGCCATGGAATTAAAAACTATGGAAGATAAACTTAACGAACTCACAGAAGAACTGGTAATATATAAATCGGTCCCATATATTTCTAAAGAATTCACAAATACCCTAAATGAAGCAGAATTCATAGCTAAAAAACTTAATAAAAATTTAAATGATGAAGACATCAATCAATTTAAAAACACAGAACAATCACTTGAGAAAAAATTATCTACTCTTAACTGGCTGAGGCAATTAAATAACCTAAAAATATTTTTAGCAAAGTACTCCCTGATTGGAATTTCAATTCTTCTCTTAATTCCCTTTGGATTCGCAATTTACAAAATAAACAAAAAAAATGAAAGGCATCAAAAGGAAATTAATTATTACCGCAACCGTGAACGCGATGCGCATAAAAAAATAGAATGTATTGAAAAAGACTATTTCAATAGAAAAATAAGCGAGGAATCATTTAATAAATTAATACTTGAAAATAAAGATAAACTGGAAAAAATTAAAGCAAGATTGAATGAATTAACCTCCTAGAACAATCCCTTTATTTTTTTCAATTCTATAAGGATGAATATCTAATGTATGGCTTGTCCATCTCATTTTTCTTATTGTAAGTCCTCGCTCATATTTTCCGCCTGTTCCCAAGAACTGAAGCAAGATTACTCCATCGCAAACAAATTCTTCTATTCCTCCCCTGCTAAGTACTCCCTGTTTCTCAGGAACTTCTGAAGTCAACAAACAGGTTATTTTTTTATCTTTCAAAAAAGAGACAAATTTATAAAGATATTTCCTAACTGAATAATCATCTTTGTAATACAAAGTTGACAAACTTATAGAATCCAACACAATTCTTTTTATTTTATTTCTTTCAATTTTGTTTGACAACAAGGATTCCCATTCATCCTCAAGTTCATCAGGACTCAAACCTATTATTTCAATTGATTTGCCCAAATCCCATCCTAAAATTTTAAAACCTTTTCTTATACTATCTTCTTTTTCTTCAGTGGAAATGTATAAAACAGATTCTTTATTTGCAACACCTTCTTTCAAAAATTGCATTGAAAAAATAGTTTTTCCCGCTCCCGCATTTCCACTTAATAAATATACAGAACCTTCCAATAAACCGCCTTCCATTAATTTATCCAGTCCTTTAATCCCTGTTTTAACTCTTTTCGCATCAGGCATAATCTAATAATTATTCTTATAAAAGAGAGTCCAATAATTTTCTAAAATATATTAGGTGTAAAATAAATTTTTATGTGGAAACCATGGGTGCTCATCTAATATCTCAGACTCAGAAATTATTTCAGGTATTCTGACCGGAGCCGGGTTAAACTTAATTGAAAAACCGGAAAACTCAGACCTCCTTATCATAAATACCTGTATTGTTAAGCAGCCCACAGAAAACAAAATACTTGACAGAATTAAAGAAATTCATAAAAAATTCCCTAAAAAGAAATTAATAATATCCTGGTGTCTGCCTGAAGCATATCCAAACCTGTTAAATGCCACTAAAAGGGTGAGTTTAATCTCAATGCACAGAATAACTGAAATACTGAAAATTATCAGGAACTCATTCAAAAATAAACCCATCAGACTTCTGGGAAATACAAAAATTGAAAAAGTTTGTCTTCCTAAAATCAGGAAAAACAAAACAATCGATATTGTCTGGATTTGTTCCGGGTGCTTAGGAGATTATTCTTATTGCGGAACAAAACTCGCAAAAGGAAATTTAATTTCTTATTCTCATGAAAAAACAATCAACGAAATAAAAGATGCTAAAGAGCGGGGCTGCAAAGAATTCTGATTGACTGGACCGGAGATTTCCTGTTATGGGTTTGACCTTAATCCATCTTTGCCATAACTCCTAAAAAATATTATTGAAGAAGTTAAAGGAAATTATTTTATAAGACTTGGAATGCTAAACCCTTCGCATCTTCCAAAAATAATTGGTGGGGTGTGCGAAGATGAAAAAATATTTAAATTTTTCCACATTCCTGTCCAGTCAGGTTCTAATAAAATTCTAAAAGATATGAACCAACAACACCCAATTAATGACTTCAAAAAAGTTATTAAAAACTTAGGGAAAAATTTCCTAAATCCACAATAAGAACTAATTTAATAATTGAATATCCAAATGAAACAGAAAAAGAATTCAATGAAACTCTTGAACTGCTTAAAAAAATAAAAAATCATGCACAAGAACATTTAAGATAGGTAAACCAAACATCATTAATGCCAGATCATTAAAGATAATGACCTGATTATCTTTCCTAATTTCCTAAAAACCAGGCTTCTGTTCTTTACCCATGCTTATAATTCTTTTTAGAGATATTTAATAAAATACTTCTATCTCCTGAGTTTCATTACCTGAGTTTCCAGTTTATTCATTACCTCCTGGATCAAATCCATTAATCCATAACCTTCCACATTTGCATCAAGAATTTTTCCTCCTGCAACAATCTTTCCGTCCAAAGAATATAGGGGTTTTCCTGTGTCTCTTAATTTTCTCAGGTGGAATTTTATTTCCAGGGGATTTATGAGTTTTTGCGTTTTCAGGGCAAAATTGGTTAATTCCTTGTAAATCACGTCCGTATATACACCATCCGCCAAATCAAAACCCACGAGTTCAAGACCTTCCGGAAGTTCAGCTTTATCTACCATAACTATTTAGAGAAAAATAATTATGTACCGTTACTTATTTGAAGAAAATTGTTTTAACCGCATATTTGAAGTAAATAAAAAAATCAATCTGAATGTGCAGAAAAAAGTGAAAGATATTCTCGCAGATATTCTGAAAATTAAATATGAAGATATTCAAGTAGTTTATTATAAAAAAACAGAAAAAAGTCTGGAATTCAAACTTGAAACGGAAAAGAAAATTGGGGAAAATTTCGTGTTCAGAGTCTGTGTTGAGATAACTGAATTTGACAGCACCTATATTTCTTTAGACACTTTTATTTCAAGAACCGTTCCAGTCAACCTTGCGGGTCCGGTAACAACTGAAGATGTGTTTTCCAATCTGGTTCAGGAATTTTCTAAAAAAACATTTTATGTTGACATGATGGCAGATTATAAATTAAAATATGAAGAATTAAGCAAAGAGATATTTGAAGGTCTTGAAATGTTATTTGGATTTGAAAACGTTTATCAAATAACAACTATAGATAATAAAAAGGAATGAAAAAAGAACACTAAACTCAAGTTAAATATCATGTTTAAGATGATTCCAAAATAATCTAAAATATAGTTATTCTGGGTGAATTTCCCTTTTAGAGTGTATAAAAAATGCGCGAATAAGAGAACAAAAAACATTATCAACAGAGGATCTAAATTTCCTAAATAGCTAATTAATGCAGCTGAAAGAATATTCACAAAAACCCCAAAAAAACCCCTTACAATTTTAAAGTCTTTGTTTGTTACAAAACGGGCTCCCAAAAAAGTATTAATTCCCGCAGGCAACAAAAACATGATAAAAACGCAGAAAAAAACAGAAACCATAAAATCATATCTCAAAGCCACCAGCATTATAGATATTGCGGTAAACTCAACCCCGTGAATTATTTTAACCCTCCCTAACAAACACCGGTCAAATAATATCAAACATGTTGCCAGAATAAACACAGAACCTTCGAAAAGAAATGCGCTTAATAGAGATAAACTTAAAACCAAAAAATAGATGTGGTATTTATTCATAACAAAGATAACCAAAAAGAATGGAAAAAGAAAACCGCACCCAAATTAAATAAAACACTAATAATCAATCCAAGATAATCCACAATAAAATTGGTTTCTTTAAATTTTCCTATTATATTGCCGGAGATATGCTTAAACAACAGCATAACAACCATTATCCAAAAAATGTCAAATCCTCTTAAAAAATGAATAATAAAGACACACAAGATATCCACTACATTCCCAAAACCAATGCTAAAAACACTGAAATCTTTATTTGCCACCCATTTCTCTCCAATCATATTATTGATAATTGCGGGCAATATCATGGATATGCAGATACAAAATAAAACGCCTATTGCGGGACCATAAGCCAATACCACAAGAATTGTTGAAATGGTTGTAAATTCTATCCCCTGAATTATGGCTATTCGCCCAAATAAACACTTTTCAAAAAGCACTAAAAAAGAGGCTAAAACAATCACAAATCCCCCGATTAAAGAAATAATTATTAAAATTACCGCCAGGATAGAAAAGTACATTAAGTACGACTTCATAATCTATTATTATTATTTATTATGGACGAACTGTATGCCTTCTTATTTGCGGGATTAGGAATAATGTTATTGTTGATGGTGTTTTTCGGCGGGGGTATTTCATACATAACCGATCCTTCCGCAGAATATAAAAATGAAACTTTTCCGGACAACCTAGAATGGAAAACCATTGAATTAGGAACTGTCTCGCTTAGAGAACAAAACGGAGAAAAAACAGAGATCCTTGAAAAAGAATTTGCTGTGCACAAAGGTCTTTTTGCGGGAAATTTAGGATATTCGAGAAGATTTAAAATTGATGAATTTTTGATTGAGAATATGGATAAAACAATTCTGAGTTTTGAGGTGAAAAACACAAACAATTACGGGAGTTTATCAATGAAATTGAATAATGAAACCCTGATGAATGAAAATACAATTCGCGGAAAATATGATTTTGAATTAAACAGTTCGGAAAATAATGTTATTGAATTTGAAACCTCTTCAAGCGGGTGGAAAATCTGGGCTCCAGCAGTTTACCTAATATCCAACCTGTCTTTAAAAACAGAATATTCTTTCAGAGAATTCCCTGAGTATGACTTCTTCGTCTCAAAATATATTTACAATAACCAATACAAAAGCGAGTTAGTATTTGACTTTATGAACGCGGACAGGGAGTTTAATATCACCTTTAACAACAAGACAATTTATTCTGATATACCTTTATCCCGAGTAACCAAAATTAATCTGGAGGATATAAAAAAAGGTTCAAATAAAATTAGGTTCTCTTCTGATGGGGAAGCTACATTGGAGAATGTTGTTATTCAGATTTATTATTATCGGTGAATTTTAAAAGAGGATTTGTTTGAAAGGAATATTTAATGTTTAGAATAATATAATTATTTTTATTTAATCAATTTTTGTGTAATATAATTCTTCAACTAAATCTTTAAGTATAACTAAAAAAGCAACAATTGATGATGCTAATAACCCTATAGCTAGTCCAAATCTAACATCTCTTATTCCGGTTATAATAAATGAAATGCGAGCATGAGGTGCTAGTTCCATTTCATAAGTAATTAAATAAAAATATTCATTTTTTCTTGGTTTAGGTATCTCATCCAATCCTCATTCCCTCTGACTGGAATTCTGTTCTCTAATCATAAAATGATATTGGTTTCTCCTCTTCACCCCAACAATAAACCTCAAGGGTCCTATTATCAAAAATAGTTGGTAAATCAATGATTATTATATTAAATTTTTTTCGTAAGCTTCCTTCTCTATTTTAAAACTGATATTGCCTATATTTTTTGAAAAATGATGGTATAATTTAAAATCTTTAAATGTTTTTATATCTCCCCCCACATCACATATATATTTTTCCTGATGGATATAGGTATTCAGATTTGAAATATGGGTGTGGGATATAATAATTACCAGGATAGATAAAAGCAAAAAACCAACTTTTACACCAATCTTTTTTTATTTAATTTGGAGGATAACTTTATTCTGGAATAATTTATGTGTGTAATTATAGATTTTTTAAATCCTTCGATTTTTTTAGTTAATGTTTTTATTTTGATTTTCACTATAAGAATTAGAAACCATTATAAATTATTCAAACTTAATTAATAGTTCTTAATCATGAATGAAATATCCATAAACATAATCTCTCTTAACAACGCTTAGATATACAAAACCTATTCTTGGCAACTGAACTCTTTCGCCTGATTTAAGTTTTGTTATGTCTTTCTCAACAAGACCTCTGATAAGTGTGTTGTTTGGAAGCAAAATTTTCATATTTACGCTCTTCTCAGGAACAAATTGTATTTTTGGATAAGGTAAAAGTTGTTTGCTTAAAAACTGCGATGTGGTGTTAAGTCTTATATTATACAGACCAATTAATCTCACAATCTTTGTTCTGTAATCCTTAAAGTCTTCTTTTGAAATGAAGAATTTCTTGCCTATTTTCATTTCCCTGTCGCCTCGGTCAAGATAATCCGGATGTAAAGGCAATTTCACTGAAGTCTCTTTTGGTGGATTTAGGATGGTTATTGGAATAGGGTCTTTTACAAAAAAGTATCTGTTTGCAAGAGGGTCTAGCATTTTCCGGTTGAAACTTGACAAAAATTCCGGGGTGATTGTAACATCTCTTATTTTTGGTCCTATCTCTTTAATCATCTCTACAAGAGCCTCAGAATAAATGCCTCTTCTCCGATAAGCTTTTATTGTTCCCAATCTTACATCATCGTAACCGGTATAAAGTCCTTGTTCAATCTTTTCCCGGGTTTTTGTTTTTGAAAGGTCTACATTTGAAACGCTGAATTTTCCCTGTAGTTTTATAATTGGATATTTCCACCTGAAATAACCGTAAATATAAAGTTGTTTGTTTCTTGAAAGTTGCAAATCAGAACCTCTGATAATGTGAGTCACGCCCATTAAATGGTCGTCTATTGCTGAAGCAAAATCCAAAAGAGGCCAGACATGTTTTCCCTTTACCAAAGGATGTTTTGGTTTATCTATTATTCTGAAGGCAGGCCAATCCCTCACAGAATTATGTTTGTCTCTAAGGTCAGTTCTTATTCTCCCAACTGCTTCGCCTTCTTTAAACCCGTGAGACAACATTTTTTCAAATCTTTTTATATGAGTATTAACGCTCAAATCTCTGCATGGACAAGGATCCCCACTTATTCTTCCGGTCTCTTCATCGTCCGGTTTGCGGGTTCCTTCCCTGAGTCTTTTGAAATCCTCTTGACTGCAGGTGCATACATAAGCCTTGCCCATTTTCAATAACTGCTGGAAATGGTCATAATAAATATTAAGTCTTTTGGAAGCCACATAAGTTTCGTCTGGTTTTATCCCAAGCCATTCCATATCTTCCAGTATCCAATCATAAGCTTCTTTCATAGGAACTTTGTTTTTTGGATCAGTGTCATCATATCTTAAAATAAATTTTCCTTTGTAAATATTTCTATATAGCCAGTTCACAACAGCCTGTCTCGCGTTACCTAGATGCAAAGGACCATTTGGGTTTGGGGCAAATCTCACAACAAAATCATGTTTTACTTTTAGCAAAGGAATCATCTCCCTTTCTTCTTCCTGAATATTTTTAAGAGGTCCTCCAAGTTGTTCCAGATCTTCTTTCTGATCCAGAAGTTTCATTTTTTTTACTTCAGAAACAAGTTTCTCAATAACACTTCGCAGCCCCTTCACATCTTTTTTAAAATCCGGATTGTCTATAATTACTCTACCTAAAACAGAACCAACTTCGGGAATTCCATTATATTTTATTGAATTATCAAGCACATATCTTTTAAGCAATAATTTGTCGAAGTCCATTAAATATATATAGATAAAAAAATATATATAAGAGGATTTAAGTCAGAAAAATAATTAAAATGAAGTATTTTACTTTGGGTGTCAATTTATATAAAAATCCTAAAATTTCTCTTAACTAAAATCTGTTAAAATTAAATTATGTTTTACCCGATTCAGATACGCTACGAAATCAGAAAAAATTTCGTCTGTGAAGATAAAGGAAGGTTTGCAAAAGAAATAGAAGAACCTATTATAATCCTATCCGGGAGAGATGAAAAAGGTAAGAAGGTTGTTTTTGAAGACAAAAATTTTGAACCTTATTTTTACGCAATACCTGAACAAAACAGAATTGGAGAAATAAAGAAAAAAATAGAAAAAATTTCTGTGGAGCAAACAAAAGTGAAAAGAGTTGAGATTGTCGAGATGACTGAAATTAATAAAAAAATAAAAACACTTAAGATTTTCTGTCAGCTCCCAAAAGATGTTTCCCTTCTGAAAGATGCTGTGAAGGGGTTAGAAGGCGTTCTGCACAAAAGAGAATATGACCTTCCTTTCGCAAAAAGATACTGCCTGAATAAACAATTAAGTTTCCTATCCCCTTACAATATTGAATATGGCAATCTTAAAAAAATGAAGGGTGATTTTTACAAACCTGCAGTAGCCGCATTTGATATTGAAATTTACAAACCTGATTTTAATGCAAAAGAAAACCCAATTACCAATATAGGAATTTACAGCAAAGATAAAAAAATTGTTTTCTCATACAAAAAATCAAATCTGAAAAACGCAATTATCCTGAAAAATGAAAGAGAAATGCTTGAAAGATTTTTTAAAGCAATATCCAAATATGATATTTTAGTTTCCTATAATGGAGATTATTTTGACCTGCCTTATTTAAAATCGCGGTGCGAAGAACTAAAACTAAAACACCCAATTTTATTGAGTAAAAACCGGGCAAATTTCAGGAACTGCCTTCATCTGGATTTATACAAAATAGTTTCAAAACATTTATCCTCAGAAGTGAAAACAAAAACTTTGAAACTTGATGACGTGGCTAGGTTTTTTATTGGAGATGGAAAAACTGATGTTGAGATTGCTGAAAACAAAGCAATCTGGGATTCAGGAGATATTTCTGAAACAGATAAACTACTTGAATATAATTTACAGGATTGCAAAATAACTTTTTTGGTTGGAGAAAAAATACTTCCGCTCGAATACAAGCTCTCAAATTTAATTGGCATGGATTTGCTTTCATGTTCCAGAAGCGGTTTTAGCCAACTTGTTGAAAACTATCTGATGAGATGCATGGTAAAAAAAGACATCCTCATTCCAAATAATCCCTCAGACAAAGAAATAATAAAGAGACGAAGCGAAACTTATATTGGGGCTTATGTGCACAAACCAATTCCGGGAATTCATGAAAATATTCATGTGCTGGATTTTAAATCCCTGTATCCCTCTATTCTTGTATCTCATAATATCTCACCGGACACTCTTGAAAAAAACGGAGAACTTGAAATAAAAATAAATAATTCAAGCCACAGGTTCACAAAAAAAAGAAAAGGATTTCTCGTTAATATTGTGGAAGATTTAATTAACCGGAGAGCAAAAACAAAAAAAATATCCGGGGTGGGTGTTGAAGAAAAAGCTATGAAACTGCTTGCGAATGCAACTTACGGATATCTT
>Ga0164318_10006164_pt1 | contig 11627 bp, 9 predicted proteins | sample GuaBasSedimGuay9_FD_113734 | JGI IMG/M metagenome (GOLD analysis project Ga0164318, IMG submission 113734) | Subseafloor sediment microbial communities from Guaymas Basin, Gulf of California, Mexico - Guay9, Core 4571-4, 0-3 cm | ecosystem: Environmental > Aquatic > Marine > Hydrothermal vents >... | reverse complement strand
GAAGTCAAGCACACGCTCACCTTCGGAGAGTTCTAAGTCTCTGATTGCATGTTTTATAAAGGAAGAGTAGCTTCCGAAAGTTAAAATATTTAAAAAGGCATCGTAAAACTTCGCCTCCAATCCTTTTACTTCGACTTTTGACTGTTCCTGTGTAAGCTCCTTCATCTGCCTGCACTCCTTTATTTAAAAGTATCCGATTAAACTATTGTAAAAATATACGAATATCTGTGGAAAATTGAAAGTTTTGATATAGAATTAAAAGATGAACATGAAAAAAAGTTTTGGAATTTTCGCAATTGTTATTTTACTTCTTATCACTTTTTTTATGGTTTTCGGATGCAGTCTTTTTTTTAGGGATGAAAATGCCCCTTTACCGGATTCAAGAACTATTTCGGTTAAGAGTCTTAAAGGAACAGAGGCAACTGTTTCCTGGAAGCAGGCTGCGGACGATACAACGACAGCCGATAAAATTATCTATTCCTTGTACTACTCAACCCAAAATAACATGCAGGTAGCGAATGATGTAAAAGCCTCACGCCTGGTGCAAAAGGGTAATTACGGCGATTTTACAGCAGGCACAGATGGTGAAATGGCCGGAACAATTTCCGGGCTGCTTCCCGATAAAATCTACTATATTAATGTTATTGCAGAGGATCTTTCCGGCAATGGGGCTCTGTATTCACAGGTGAATATTTCATCCACCAGGTACAGCGATTCCTTTTCCGGAGGGACTTACGGAATATTTAAACACGGTACAATAAATGCTTCCGTAGATTCATCTCTGCTGTATACAGTTAATCTCAACTCCTCTGTAAAGGATGTTTACTTTATCTTTTCCAATGTAGACCGCTATAATGACAGGGCTAAACCTTCTGTTCAGGTATTAAGCAGTACTAAGGGGGTTCGTTCGTTATCTGGTGCGGCTAAAGGCCTAACTGCTTTAGGCTTAAGTGCAGGTTCCGAACAGCTTTCGGGTTACAGGGGAAGGCCGAATGTGACAGAGTTCAACAATTCACCTGTTAAAAGGCCTCCGGCCGGTGCAAAATCGCTGGGCAGCTACTATGAAAGCCCATCTATGGCAGTGAGTGACACAGTAGGCAAGACTGAGACTTTTTATGATCTTGACAGTTCTAATAATCCTGTCGAGATATATGCAACGTGCAGGGCGGTTTTTGCAGATACCGATCCCGGCGGGACTGGGAAAACCTTAAATATCTGGGTCGCCAATGACTGCTGGGAGGGGTCGTTAAGCGGAAAGGCTAATCTTGTAACTCAAAGTATGGTGGACAATCTGCAGGCCTATTTTCTTAAAAGTGGTATCGGAAACGATGTGTACGACTGGGTTACTGCAATTTTCGGCCAGGAGTGGGGTTCTCATTCCTACTCCAACCTTATTCCGCCGGATGATAATATCACAATTCTTCTATACGACATAGATAACGACAATTCAACAACAGGAGGAGTTTTAGGGTTTTTCTGGGCAAAGGATAACTATAAGAGAACTGCTCCGGTTACGGACCCGATTCTTGACTATTCCAATGAGAGAATTATGTTCTATATAGATTCTGTAATGTATGCAGAGCCGGAGTCAGTAGATTCCGATTCCGATGGCAGTATCTGGAACCCTACAGATTACTGGCCGCTGGAAACCGTATCCACTCTGGCGCATGAGTTTCAGCACATGATTCACTTTTACCAGCATAGTGTTTTAAGGGGCGCAAATACGGAGACCTGGATAAATGAACTATGCTCCATGGCCACGGAGGATATAGTATCCTATAAACTTGGTACACCAGGACCCAGGGGGGTTGATCCTACGGACCCCACTGCCGGCAGTCCTGGGCTTCAGGGGAGGCTTAACAGGTACAACTATAAGGATTATCTGGATGTTACAAAATGGCTTTCCGGAAACGATGTGCTGTACAGCTATTCTATAGTCTACTCCTTCGGGGCATACCTGATAAGGAATTTCGGCGGTGCAACTTTTCTTAAAAATACGGTACAGAACAGCGAAAATTCAGGATCGGATATGGTGACATATGCACTCAGGCTGGCAGGGGAACCGAACGATTCCATGGCGAACCGTCTGGGAGATTGGGCGGCGGCTGCGATGCTATCGAAATTTACCGATCTGCCTGCTGATTACAGGTATAATGCCGGCACGTGGTTCACCTCCTCCTCCGGGGGCGTAAGTTACAAATTAGGCTCCATAAATATGTACAACTATACATATTTAGGCGTTACAGGACCCTATGTTTTTGATTCTTCCAATTACGACGGTATTTCAAAGATAGAAGCCAGTTCAAATACAATATACCGGGCAGGGCAGAACCTTACCGGCAAGAATAGATTTTTAATAGCGGTACCGGCCAATACAGGATTAACCGTAGTAGTAAGGTAGCAGGACAGGGAAAATGAAAAAAAGAAAGATGCTGCGTTCTTCTGTCATAGTGGTTATATACTTTGCTGCAATTATTGCTGTGCTCTTTTCTGCATTTTTTTCATGTGCAAATGTTAAAGAGGGGAAAAAAACGGTAACTTTTACAGGAACGGTGCTGATAGAAGGAAACGAACCCCATACTCATGTTATTCTTGAAGGACCGGGCCCGAGAAAAAAACGCTATATGCTGGAAGGGAAACTAGCATCGGAACTTAGAAACAGGTATCAGCATAGATCCGTTACTGTTGTCGGATATGTAACCGGAAAGGCGAATCCTCCGCTGTTTCCTGAGAAACTAAAGGTGATAAGTATTTTGGGCCATTAAGCGGAGTCTCTGAACTTTTGGGTACATTTTAGCCGGGTGTATGTTAAATAGATTTTACTGTCTCGCTGGTCTGCAATTGACAAATACGGCCTATCCCATTAGATTAGTCCCATGATTTTAATTTTCAGCAGTGATGCCAAAGAAAAAGATGTAGAAAATGCAGTTAAAAAGATAGAGTCTCTCGGCTTTCACCCTCATTTAAGCAGGGGCGCTATAAGAACAATCGTGGGAATTACCGGAGACGACAGGGCAATTCCTGAAGAAGAATTTAACCAGCTGCCCGGAGTGGAGCAGATCCTTCATGTTTTAAAACCGTACAAGCTTGCTTCCAGGGATTTTCACCCGGATGATACACTGATAAAGGTAAACGAAGAGAGGATAGGCAGAGGAAATTTCACCGTAATAGCAGGGCCCTGCTCTATCGAGAGCACAGAACAGGTAGAAACAATTGCAGCATATCTTGAGACTTTTAACCTTAAGTTTATCAGGGGAGGCGCCTTTAAGCCCCGTTCCTCTCCTTATTCTTTTCAGGGGCTGGGGGAGAAGGGGCTTAAAATACTAAGAGATTCCGCAGACAGACACGGCCTTGCGGTTGTTACCGAGGTTCTCTCTGCACATGAGGTAGAGCTTGTCGGAAACTATACGGATATATTCCAGGTTGGTGCGAGAAATATGCAGAATTTTGCGCTTCTCAAGGCTCTGGGAAAAGCACAAAAACCCATCCTCCTAAAACGGAGTATGATGGGAAAGATAGAAGAACTACTTTTGTCTGCAGAGTATATTATGAAAGAGGGCAACGAAAGAATAATTCTCTGTGAGCGCGGGATACGAACTTTTGAAACGGCAACTCGAAATACCCTCGATATCGGTGCTGTCCCGGTTATTAAGAGGTTCAGTCACCTGCCTGTTATAATTGACCCGAGCCATTCCATGGGAGACTGGCACTATATAAAATCCGCCTCCATGGCTGCAATAGCATCCGGTGCAGACGGACTTATTGTGGAAATACATCCCGATCCCCTTCATGCAAAATCGGACGGCAAGCAGTCGCTTAAACTTGATAATTTTAAAGAACTCTTTGAACAGCTTGTAAAGATATCCAAAGTGCTAAAGGTAAAAGTCTGTTAAAATCCGGCTTATTGAATTCCTGTTTTCCTCTGAAAATGCCGATTATATAACTGTTTGGAAAATGTTGCATATTTAGACAGTTTTACTGGGAAGAATTGTACTGTTCTGTCTGTAGAGCTGTACTGTAAGAGGAGCATTTAGTTTGATAAGTCGTCTAAAAGCCTTAAAAGAGCCGAATGCACGAGACTTTAAGCCGCTATCCCTGTTAATAGCTGTTTTGTGGGTACTGGCCTTGTTTCCGTCTTCTGCAGCGCAGATACAGGTACAAGAGGCGGGATACTGCATAGACCTTCCTGAAGGGTGGGGACCGGTGGAATCGTACAATAGAGATTCCGATAATATGAACCTTTCCTTTTCCAATAAAGCATATACAGCCTTTTTAAACATTATAGCATTTTCTCCTGATTCCTTCGGTAAAGCAAAGGATATGTTCAACTATGTCAAGACCCAGTTAAAGGCTTCCGGAGAGGGCGCTTCCTTTTTGTTTTCCGGTGAGAATGCCTATTTTGCCGATCTCCGTTTTAAGAGCAGCGGAAAAGATCACAGGGGATACTTTATTTTTATTAATTCTGATAAAAGAAACAGTTTCGACTATGCACTTCTGTGTTTTTCCACTGTTAAAGATTATACTAAAAACCACGACAGCCTCCTCTCTGCATTGGATTCATTTGCAAACGGAGAGGCTGCGAAACTATTCCCCGGGCCTGTGAGTCAGTTTTACTATCCAGTTAATTACCTTTTTACAGACGCGGCAAGTATCAATAGTACCCGAATCAGGAAAACGGACATAATTGTTCCGGTACAGATAGGGGAGGAGAGGTATGTACTGCCCTTTGACAGCAGAGAAATAGATGCGACAAAGGTGGTTGTGGACCGGGAGGCTCGTATTCTTTCTGCATATAAAACAGAATCCAGGGAGGCAGTAGATGCATGGAAACGTTTTTACAGGGTAATATACAGGGACAACTTTCACAGATTGGATAAATTATATTCCATTCTCTTTAAAGATAAAGAACAGGATGTAAAAGCAAATAGAGTCAGCCTTGCAGCCGGGATGTTAAAATTTGTGCAGGGCTTTAAGTATATAAGGACAGGCACTACAGCCGATCTGTTTTCACCTCTATCCGCTGCGTCGAGACTTTCCGGGGATTGTGATTCCAGGGGGCTTTTATACCTTATACTGCTTCATCATATAGATATAGATTCGGTCCTTTTAGTATCCACAAGGTACCATCACTCTGCAGTAGGGGTCGGCATTGCCGGCAGAGGGGCAAAAATTTATTTTAAAGGAAGGAATTATATGTATGCGGAAGTTACAGACAACGTTGCAATTGGTCAGGTTCCAAAGTCCATGGCGGACCCTTCCGGCTGGATACCGATAAAATTAGGATATCCTAAATAATTTCTGTTAAAGTACGATATTCAATATAGGGGGAAGTATGGGGAAAAGGAGACTATTTTTTTTATCTTTTCTGTTAATTATTTTTTTAACAACGGGCAGTTTATTTGCCGGTGATACTGCATCCTTTGTAAATCTCGGTTTCTCTAAGGATTCAAAGAGCTTTATGTTTGGGCAGTTCGGAATACTTGAAGAAAATGCACGTGCATATTCGGATATCTTTCTTGTTAATGTGGCATCCAACACCTTTGTAAAATCCGGAGTTCAGCATGAAAAAGCAGCTATCGAGTCGGAACCAGGAAGCACGGGAGAAGGCGCGCTCTTTAACCTTCTTGAGAAGCATACGGATTTAAAAAAGAAGTACGGAATAGACCATCTTGTTACCGGAAGACTTCTCTACCTGTTTGTGGATGGTCAAAAACCGAAGGCAAAAATCGAATTCAGAGATTTTCAGCTTAGTAAAAGTTATTCCATAAAGCTTGTTCAGGCTTCTAAAGGCAGCGGCAAAAGCATAAGTTCATCTTTTTACCTAAGCGTTGATATTAAGGATAAGTCGGGCGATTCAAAACACTACCAGGTAGGGCTTCCAAACTATAGACGAAAGAGTGTCAAAAGCTACAGGATTAAAGAGATTATTCTCGGGCCCGATAAAAAATCAATCATCTTTGTTGTGCAGAAGGAAGAGGTTGATAAAAAGGGTTCGAATATCCGTTACATGATCGAGACTTTAAGAACAGATTAAGTCAATAGCCTTCCCCTGCAGGTTAGAGATACAGATATGCATCCACCAGCGCGACAGTATTCCAAATTCTATGCTCTGAATAGGATCACTTAATATTTAAAGGTTATTAAGCTTTTCAAGTACTTTATAGAGGGCCTGTGTTCCCATGTTATCAAGCCCCATTGCAGAGGCTGCGATGTAGAACTGGTTTGCCAGGGCGAGACCCGGCAGCGACAGTTTCATTTTTTTTGCTTCATCCAGAGCTATGCCCATATCCTTGATAAAGTGTTTAATAAAAAAGCCGGGGTTAAAATCGCCTTTAATTATACGTGGGCCGTAGTTATTAAAGGACCATGATGCTGCGGCCCCTTTGCCCACTATGTCCATCATCTCTCGCTGGTCTAATCCGGCTTTCTGCGCATAGAGCAGAGATTCCACAACTCCGATCATAGACGTCGAGATAAGTATCTGGTTGCTCATCTTTGTATGCTGTCCTGCACCTGCTTTTCCCATATAGCTTATGTTCTGTCCCATCAGCTTAAACAGAGGCAGAATCTTGTTGTATGCCTCCCTATCGCCGCCTACCATAATGGCAAGCCTTGCCTCGCGGGCTCCGATATCACCGCCGGATACAGGTGCATCCAGCGAAGAAACACCCATGGCCTTTGCCTTTTTATAGATTTCCTCTGCAAGGGAGGGTTCGGAAGTGGTCATGTCTATAATTACAGAGCTTTTGGAGATACTGTTAAAAATCCCGTTATCCCCGAACATCACTTCGCGTACGTCTCTGGGGTAGCCGACGATGGAGAAAATATAGCTGCTCTTTTCGGCAATTTCTTCCGGTGAATCGCACCATTCTGCACCTGCCGCTAAAAGTTCATCTGCCTTAGCCTTTGTTCTATTGTAGACAGAAACCTTGTAGCCTGCTTTTAAAAGGTGCATGCACATAGATTTTCCCATTACTCCGGTTCCTATCCATCCTATTTTTGTATCCATAATCTGCCTCCATTTAATCTCTAATTATAGCTATTTAATAGCATAGATACAAGATATTTAAAAGTACCATGGGGTTTTTTGGATGTGATTTCAGTAGACGGTAGATATTAAAATGGATTAATAATTTTTAGTCCTTCTATATTCTTTAATAGTATTTCCGAAGGATACATCTCGGTTAGGTTTTGAACAGAAATAAAAGCTCCGGCTTTGAGCTTAGAAGTCACGATTCCTCCGGAGGCTATAGGTCTTTTAGATAGGTACTGTTTTACAGCGAATTCAACTATCTGGCTGACAGATCTGTGCTCTTCAAGGGCATGCCTTTTAAGAAATTTATCCTTCTTCAAATAAATTCATTATTTCATCTTTTTTAAGGGATTTAAAGAAAGCCTTTTCCGATGTTATAATCTCATTTGTCATTCTGATTTTTTTCTCCTGCAGTTTAAGTATCTTTTCTTCCACGGTATCTTTGGTGATCATCTTATAAATTGTTACCCTGTTGGTTTGACCTATCCGGTGGCTCCTGTCCACCGCCTGGGTTTCAACAGCAGGGTTCCACCACGGATCAAAAATAATAACATAATCGGAAGCGGTAAGATTAATTCCAAGGCCTCCCGCTCTCAGGCTTATAATAAAAAGTTTTTTTGCATCGTTTTCTTGGAAGGAGCGTATTTCCTTCTCTCTGTTTCTTGTGGAACCGTCCAAGTAGCAGTAATCCACCTTAAGTTTCTCCACCCATTCTTTAATTGCGGCGAGGCTTCCTAAAAATTGGCTGAAAATAAGAGGCTTATGATTTTCGGAGAGCAGCTCCATGACTTTAATTTTAAGCAAATCAAGTTTACATGAAGGAGTATCGGAATAATGATCGGATACCATTGCAGGATAAATCGCGGCCTGCCTGAGCTTTAAAAGTGCCTCAAGAATAATTATAGCAGACCTGTTTACACCGTCTGTATTAATCTTTTTGTTAACTTTATCCCTGTAATATTCTCTTATCTCATCGTATGTTCTTCTCTGCTTATTCTCCATAGTTGCATACATGATTATTTCTTCTTTAGGGGGCAGCTCTTTGAGTACCTTTTCCTTTTTTCTCCGCAGAATAAATGGGAAAATAATCTTTCTTAGGAGTTCACTTTTTAAGCTGTCATTTTCATGTTCTATTGGTTTTGAAAATTTGTGTTTATACTCGTTAAGAGTTCCGAGTATTCCCGGATTAAGAAAATTCATCTGCGACCACAGATCGACAATACTGTTTTCTACCGGAGTACCTGTGAGCGACAGTTTATGAGCGGCATTAACAAGATTTACGCTTTTATATATCTTAGAAGACGGATTCTTGGCGATCTGAGCTTCATCCAGAATTAGATATGTAAATTGATTTTTTTTGAACGTTTTAATATCGTTCCGCAATGTTTGGTAGCTTGTCACAGCAACATCTGCCTCTAGTATGGAATCCGCATCCTTAAGGCGGAAAGGGCCGTGATGCATATAGGTGCTTAATGTGGGTGTAAAGCGTTTAAGTTCTATTATCCAGTTGGAAAGTGTACTTACAGGAGCTACAATTAAGGCGTTTTTCAGTTTTCTTTCTTCCTTAAGTACAAGGAGAAGCGCGAGGGTTTGTACTGTTTTCCCGAGTCCCATATCGTCTGCAAGAATTCCATTTAGGTTGTATTGGTTAAGAAAATACAGCCAGTTAAGACCCGCCTGCTGATATTTTCTTAAACGCCCGTTAAAGTTAGCCGGAACATTTACTTTTTTTATACCCTTAAATCCCTTTAGCCCATCTATAATTCTCTTTATCCGAATGAGCTTTTCATCCTCTTTATTTATAAGGTCCTTGTATAATTCATCGATAATTGAAAGGTCATATTTAGAGACTTTAATATAGTCCTTTTCCTTTTTTCCATGCAGGTGCAGCTTTTTAAGCTTTTCTATATCCGATTTACTAAGTAAAAAATAAGAGTCTCCCTTTTTAAGAAATGAACCGTCAATGACATCCATGCCCGGATTAAAAGAAACAACTTCACCGTTTTCCGTCCGGAATTCTGTTTTTATATCGAGCCAGTCTGTACTCCAGTCCGCCTTAAAGATCAAATTTGATGCATACCGTAACTTTTTTCCCATTCTCCGCAGCTCAAAGCCCTCCGAAAGGAGTTTCTCGCCCTTTTTTATTAGAAAATCATCGATACTTTCATTTATTGTAATGTTCATTCCTAACAGTGCAGGATATTCCCCGTAGCGCTGATCGACAGCTTTATGCAGATAACTGTAAAGAAATGCCGTACATCTCTGCTCGTAATCTGTGTTTCTCTTTGCTATAACTATTTCATCTTTATCACCTCTTAGAATTACCGATTTGGCCTTTAAATCTGGAGCTATTATCCGGTTTTTGTAACTGAACATCAGTTTAATTTCAGTACCGGCATACAAAGTTTCTATCTCCAGTATTGGCCTTGGCTGTATATATTTAATACGTATCTGTTTTATCGGAAACTCCAAGGAGATAAGGCCGGGTATCTTTGCTTTTATAAGGTTGTTTAGCTGTACTATTTCAGAATAGTTGTATGTTCTCTGTAAAGAAAGAATTAGGTCTATAAAATTTCTATATGCAGGGCTGCTCTTTTTATAGAGTATTCTGCTTCTGTTTTTGTCTATCACAAAAAACGGCACGCTTACAGAGGCAGTGTCCTGAGGTGGTTTTAGTCCTGTCCTATTTCCCTTTTGGTCGTAAAAATCAAGAACCGGTAAAAATAGGGGTTCTTTGTCTCTTATACTGTAAAATTTAAAACGCAGTATGGTTTTTTCAATTTCGGCAAATGATACTTTGCTAAGGGATCCGAAATCCTTTATAAATAGCTGTAAATTTTGTTTAGGAAACTCATCCTTTAAGGTTTTGTTCTCTGAAATTTTATCCGGGTAATTTTTAGTCCGGATAAAATAGTCAACATAAAAATCAAAGAGTGCAGATTTATCTTTACTGTGAGTAATTATGGAAAGTAATATTTCTTCATCCTCTGTAATAGGCTCTGTTAATTTAGAAGGGTTATAATTATCGAGTCTTCCGGGAGAACCATCTTTTTTTATGTACACCAGAGCCGGTTTTAAGATCCACGGTGAATATTTCTCATTATTTAGAAAAAAAAACGGCTCTTTTTCTATAGTGAAAATGAGCTTATATCTGGATTTCCTATGTTTTTCCGGGCCGCTAACCGGGGTTTTGTCTAACATAGCCGGCAAGAGTTCTCGGAATATATGACTGTTAATCTCCCCGGAATCCTTAAGCGGAATAATATCGTCCGGCTTTTTTAAGATTTTACTGTCTCTTTTAAGGTTAAAGTCCACCTTGTTTTCTCTTATATCAGGGTAGAATTCCTTATCCTCTATAAATTTAAGAAGTACGGCTCCGATATGCTTACAGTAAAAAGGGTACGGACAGCTGCACAATGCATTTTTTAGGCTTCCGTCAGTGTTAAACTCGATTTCTACTCTGTAGCGGTTTTCTCCGGAGCCCCTTACTACTGCATGTATTTTTCCGGCTTCAGAATAGCTGTTTATGACTCTGTTGTCTTCATAGTAGGAAACGGCTCTTGAGTAGATTGTTGATCCGAGTAAATCTTTTATCTTGTCTTTTTCCTTAAGGTGTCTCTGTTTCATATTGGGTTTTGTTTACTAATTCTTACTTTATTATACTTACAAGTTACCGTTGTGGGAATTTGTATTCTCAAGTTTTTTGCTGTCTGCTCGATCCGGGCCTGGCCGTGAGAATGGACAACGCAGCTTTAATAGGTTATGATTTTAATCTGTATGACAAAACTTGACGAACTTGTTTCCCTCCTTAAAAAAGCCCCGGATGAAATATTTCTGCAGGCTCACAATGTTCCCGATCCGGATGCAATAGCCTAATGCTATGCTCTTAAGCGACTGCTTCGTGTACGGGGAATAGAATCTGTAATTGTTTATGAGCATGAGATAGAAAAGGCAAACTCTCTTAAAATGCTTGATCTTTTCGGCATAGAAATGAGGCATTCCAGAGATATTGTAACGCTTGGAAGTGAGGATTGGGCAGTTCTTGTGGATGCTCAGAAGGGAAACAGCAACGATTCTCTTTTAGGTTCTGCAGGTGACCTCGTTATAACTATTGCAGGGGTTAATGATGTTGTAGCCTACTCGATACGAGAAGGCGACATCCGGTTCTCCATACGGAGTATAAACAGCGAGATTAAGGCTAATCTTCTGGTACGCCGCATTTTAAGAGATGTAGGCTTCGGCGGCGGGCATGAAGCCATGGCCGGAGGGTTTCTGCCTTCCAAGAACATTCCTGCAGACAGGAAAATTGATACCTTTATACGCTATCGTGCAATATCCTTTGTTAATGGAATTTAAGTTCCTTTACAGCGCTTTAGAGTTTAATATATATTTTTTTAGCGGCAAGCACTTCCGCTAAGGCAATGCATATTAAAAGAATAAGAAAGGTTCCTATGAGGGGAAAAACGACAGAGGCTGTACGAGGAATAATCATCTCTTGCAATACTACAAGCACACTTCCTGTAATATACAAAGTTAGAGGATTTTTGCCGAAGGATTCGAGGATGCCGATACGGACACGGCGGATATCCATAAT
>Ga0164318_10006163_pt1 | contig 11627 bp, 5 predicted proteins | sample GuaBasSedimGuay9_FD_113734 | JGI IMG/M metagenome (GOLD analysis project Ga0164318, IMG submission 113734) | Subseafloor sediment microbial communities from Guaymas Basin, Gulf of California, Mexico - Guay9, Core 4571-4, 0-3 cm | ecosystem: Environmental > Aquatic > Marine > Hydrothermal vents >... | reverse complement strand
TCATTAAATATAAGCAAAATAAAATCTTAATACTCATATCTCTAATCTCATATCAAAAATATTAACAAAAAGAAAGTCATATGAAAATAACAACGTTTTAGACTTTATAGACAGACACTAATTTAAAAAATATAGAAAATGAAGAAACTAATTTATGTTGCCGGATTCTTTACGGTAATAATTTTTAATTCCTGTTCCGGTGTTGTAGGCGATTTCGGGAAAATATTTAAGATAAAAGACAGTATTGAAAAGGTTTATCCTGAAGCAAATGTTCAAATTAATATTACTAACGGCATTTTTATAAATATTTCATTAATAAATTCCGATTTAAATCAAAAAAGTGATGATGAAAAAATTGATGCTGTTAATAAAATTAGTAAAATCGTAAAATTCTATAACAAAGACAAAAATATGCAAGGACGTCTAAACTTTGTAAAACAAAAGAATTATTTCATCTGGAAACAATCGCAATCATACGGTTTCGATTTGAATTTAAGCAGAGATACTTTAAATTAAGTTAATTTTTTTTTCTCGGAAGGAATTTATGCTCAGTTTTCCTTATTTATTATTCTTAATGCTTCTTTTCGACTTAAAGTTGCCAATTCTGTTTTGTTTACAAATTCCGTAACCCAATCCGGGTCAGTTTTTCCGTATTCGCGAAGAACCCATCCGATTGCTTTATTTATGAAAAAATCCTTTGACCCTGTTAATGAATTGATTATATATGATAATAATTCGGTATCAGTTGTGTGTTTATATTTCAATTGAAACAAAACGGCAGTTCTCTGCAACCAAATATTTTCGGAAGTAAGCCATTTTTCAACATATTTATTTATTTGTTCCGGAAACTTTTTAAAATATTCTCCTGTTATTTTTGCTGCAATATAATCAACCGTATCCCACCATGATTTATGTGTTATCATAAATTCAAATAAGGCAATATCTTTTTTTTCGAATTGCTTACAGTATTTAAATACAAGTTCTTGCGTAAAATATTGAAATTCTCTTTGCGGTTTATTCCATAAAATTTTTACGATTGTCTCAATTTCACTTTTTTTAGGTAAATATGCTTTTTGCAAAAACGGTTTTGAAATTTCTTTACGAATCGGTGATTTAATTCCGTAAAATTCAAAATGATTTTTCATGTATGCTTTTTGACCGACGGCAATTTCGGTATCAGCATTTCTTTGAAATTCGGTTTCTAATGTTTTGATGTAGGTATTCATAGTACTAATAAATGAATTGAGTTTGTCCGAAAAAAAAAATATATCGTTATACTGACCTTGTTTAATTTCGTTAAACCTTCGGTTCAGTATTTGTTAATAATATAATCATCAATAAGTTAAGATTCTGAAATAAATTCAGAATGACTTATTTGCTTACTCCTTCAGACAACCTCAAATCAAAACAAATTCTATTTCACTATAACATATTTTCCGCCTTTTTGTGAAAAAATACTTGCATCATACATGGCATCACAGTAAACCGGCGGCATCCAAAACTTACCGGCATAACTTGCATTCAGCATTACTTTGAATGTTTTGCTTTTTCCCCTTCTTAAATTGAAATAGGTGTAAACTCTGTCATCTCGGATGTCTTGGTTTTCGATATTTCCGGAAACACCGTAACCGGCATCATACAATCGTGTGTTAATAATCTCCCAGCCGGACGGGAATATTTGAGACAATGCCAGATTTTCATAATTCTTTAAAATCCCGGGATGTGTAACGGTAACTGTTGCCGTAAAATCAGTTCCTTGTTCAATATTTAATGGTGATATTGAATTGCCGTTCGGAAGTGCATAAGAAACGGTCATCCTCAAATCTTTTTGAGCATCTGTTGAAACACCAATTTCGGGAATACCTTGTAAAATTATACGAACATACAGCATCTCGGAACTTGTGTTTTTAATTTTAAATTTGCCTGCATCTGTTCCCTGAATATTCATATCAATTTGTGAAACGGCTTTTTTTGAGCTCATATCTTTCATACTTCCGGTATTGAAAGCATATCGGTATTTCATCGTTTTGTTTTGCGTTCCCGAAGCATACAGCGAAACTGCAATTAATGAGTATGCAGTAGTTTGCGTGCTCATGTATCGATTACTTGATAATTCTTCGGAAATTTCTTTCAGAAGTTTAAATGCAAGCGGTTTGTTCCCGAGTAATGTCAAGGTTTCCAAAATCATTGCTTTATCTCTGACTGCGGTACCGAAAGTATATGATAATTCAACATATTTAGCGATGTCGGTTCCTAAACCCGCCACCATATTTTTAGCGGTACTTTTTTTGCCGGAAAGATAATATGCTGAAGCTAATCTCCACTTAGCGCTGAGGGATAAGTTTTTTACATTTTTCATTCTGTTCATGGCACTTTTTGCAGGATAACCGGCAAGTGCAAGCGTATAAAGTCGATAGGCTTGTTCGAGTTGCGATGAAGGCCCGTCATTTGTCCAGTTTTTGGCTTTATTTTTCTGATATTTTCGCCATGATTGAATCATATTTGAAGGAACAGAATATCCTTTCTTCTTAGCTTCTATTAAGAAATGACCGGCATAATTTGTTCCCCAAGTGCTGACGTTAATTCCGTTTTGCCAATAAGCAAATCCGCCGTTTGTCAATTGGAATTTACTCAATCGTTTAATACCTTCTTTGATGTTAATTTCAATTTTATTTTTTTGTTCTTTCGTTAAATCAACTAAATTTGAAACATACAATTGAGGGAATACCGATGATGTGGTTTGTTCAACGCATCCGTACGGATATTGAATGAGATATTTTAAGCGTTTGCCCAAATTTATCGGCGGAATTGAGGACACTTCCGTAAGTCCGGAGTTGGTTCCGGCAATACCGAAAGGCGTATAATTTGTTTCCCATGTTTCACCTGCCGTCAGGACTTTTTCAATTACATTTACAGTTGAATGATTGGGATTTCTGACATCAATTTCAATTTTGTATTCTGATTTAAAGTTTCCGGAACTTGCCGTAATAACAACTTCTCCTTTACCTGTTTTCTTATTTACCAGAAGTTCAAAATCCGTATTTTCTTCACCTTTTTCGGCAAAATGAATTGTTTTAGTTGAAGATCCGTTTATTGTAAATAAATTATTGGTTTTCACTTTAACGGAAACATTTTTAATATTATCTTTCATAGCAAAAATATTTGCAGGTAATTTTACGATTTCCCCGGGTGAAAGAATACGCGGTAATGTTCCGATAACCATCAACGGTTTAATCACCGGAACGGCTTTTTCCGATGAACCGTAGGCTCCGTTATTTCCTGCAATTACCATTGTTCTTACCGAACCGATGTAATTATCAATTTTAATTGTATGCGCTTGTTTGTCACCTTTCCCGAGTGTAAAAGGTCCGAGGTATTTTACAACGGGCTTAAACCGATTGGCTTTCGTATTTTTTTGTCCTCCTTCGTCCATACCGCCGCCGATTGCCAAAAGTCGTTCTATTTCTCCGGCATAGGCACCGATAACTTCGTTATACATATCCCAAGTCTTTACTCCCAGAGCTTCTTTTGCAAAGAATTTATCCCAAGGATTAGGTGTTTTAAAACGCGTAATATCTAATAAACCTTCGTCAACAACTGCCAAAGTATAGGTCATTTCTTTTCTGTTTTTCTCAGAAACCGTTATTTTAAAACTTTTACCGCTTTCAATTTCATCAGGCATATCAATAATCGGTTCAAGATGGGTTTCCGGGTTTTCAACCATAATCGGGATGGTTCCGTACATCCTGATAGGTAAATCATTAGCTGTTTGTGCATGGGGCTGTAAAAGTGTTACGTTAACATACACATTAGGTGTCATTTCTTTGCTAAGCTTAAATTCAAAATTTGTTTCGCCTTCGGTTGTCTGTACCCAATAGGATTTCAAAACTTTTGTGCCGTTTTCGATGCTTATTAATGCTCTTCCGTCTTTTCCGGAAGGAATGGTAATTTTAGCTTTTTCACCGACACTATATTTGTCCTTATCTGAAATAAACGTAAGCATACTTGCTCCTTCGGAGTCGCCTTTTTGAGCACGACCTGCCCAACCCGGCCAGTCGACGTAAACAATTTTTCCGGTTGAATGCCCTGTTTTGGTATCTTCGGCAATAACGATATAACGTCCCCATTCGGGATATTTTACTTCAATATTCCAACTTGCTTTTCCGCCGGAAGTTGTAACAGAACCTGATTTTATCAAACTTGCCGAATTTCTGAAATTATAACTTGAGACACTGTTGCTTGAAGCATCAAACCACCAACGCCAGCTTAATTTGTAAAATTTCAAATTGATTTTGTGATTTTCTTTCAATAATCTGCCTTCCGGTGTAAGGGTCACGATTTCAACCGTATGTTTTTTATCGGTTAAAAGCATGCCTCTTATTTTATCTCCTTTCGGAAGTTTAATTCCGGTGTAGGATTCATAAGGAGAAAATGGTAATGTATATTGATCGACACTGAAATTACCGCCTTTTTCAAATGCTTTCGTAAAGAAAACAGCTTTCATCATTCCGGGTGCTTTCTCACCGGTATAAAATTCGGCATTTAATTGAACATTGCCGTTTTCATCTGTTTTTTTGTTTAAAATTTCATCAGATTCCGTAAAATATTTTTTTGTGGGGTCATCAAATGAAAAATCGGAATATTTATTAAACGTTGTCGTTGTCGGATACAATGAAGCATCAACTTTTACTTTTAAATCTTTTCCTACGGCACCGTGCAGCCATTTTATATTAATTAAGGCAGTGTTTGTTTCACCTTTTTTTATCATTTTTTTACCGAAATCAAGAGCAATTTTTAATCGATTCGGTTTTATGGTTTCAACTTTTACGGTTTTATTAAATTTTACGGAACCGACAGAAACATTCAAATTATAATTCCCGGTTACGGCATTTTCATCAGTTTTTACGGTGAAAGGATAAAAATTTGTACTGTTTTTGGTCAGAACTTCTTTTTTTACGAGTTTCCCTTGCGGATCTTTAAATATGAAAACAATAGGATGCCCTGCAGGAATACTTTTCAAGTCGTCTTTTAAAATAAAGCTTGTAAAAATAGTATCTCCGGGACGCCAAACTCCGCGTTCTCCGTAAATAAAACCTTTAATTCCTTTTTTTACTTTTTCTCCTGAAACATCAAATCGGCTTAGTGATAATGAGTTACCATCGTTAAGTTTCAAATATGCACGTTGTGTACTGAATTTTGCAATTATAAAATACGGATTTTTTATTTTTTCTAAAATTATTTTTCCGTCATTATCTGTTTCTCCGCTTGCCAGTAATTGTTGCTGAAAATCATATACTTCAACTGTAACTCCTGGCTTCGGTTTTGTTGTTAATAAATCCGAAGTAAAAACATTAATTTCTCCGTTTTCTGACAGTTTTGCAATTAAACCCAAATCAGATGCAATAATATTTTTCGCTACTTTTCGATTGTTTCTGTAATATGCTTTTTTACACGGATTATCTCTGTCTTCCCAATAATCATAATAGTAATAATCACCGTTTGAATAATAATCTTCATAGCTGTCCCAATTGCTTGTTTCTTGTTCTGCCTCGTTCCAATTATCATCTTCTTCATCTTCGGATGTTGAAGTATTATTTTCATCCTCTTCACATTGATACAAAGAATATTGCTTTTTAAAATTTAATTCAATGCGATAGATTGCTCCCGGTTCGGGATTAATAATTTTATTTAAATCTAATGAAAAACGATTCCAAGAACCAAAATCAGTAACACTGAATTTATCCAAATCAACTTTTTTTCGGATAATGGGTTTCCCGACTTGTCGCAAATTATAATTTCCGTCAAATTCATTATCTTGCAGAAATTGAAGAATATTATTTTCATAGATTTTAATTATAATAACATCTACAGCTTTAAGATTAACAGCTTCAAAAGGTAAAATTAATCCTTTATCACCGGAAGGTAAAATGCTTCCTTTTCCGGTCATTCGGACAGCCGGTTTTATGGCTTCAAATGCTAATTCAAAATTTTGATCACCGATTAGTTTATAACCGAGCACATTTTTAATCCCCTCATATACAAACACTTTGTGAGTATTGTTAATGCGTTCATCAGTATATACTTTAATTATATTATCATCAATTACGAATTTTAAACCGGAAACTTCTGCAATTGAAATAAGACCGTTTAAATTTTGAGTTTCGTCAAGCGGATCGGTAAATTGAAGTTGCAAAAATTGATCAGGGTATTGAACGACTCTTGATGATATTAATTTAAAATCTCCGATAGCCGGAATTTCAATTTCTTTTTCTTCTTTTTTATCAACCCCGATTGCTTTTCCGTTCCATTCTAATTTTACGGAATTTGCTTTATCATATCGAACGATACTGTCAATAACAAAAGTATGTTTGATTTGATCGATATCGGAAGTCCATTTTACGGAAAGTTTTTTGCCGTTTTCGGTTGCCGTTAAAATATTTTTAACAGCTTCCGGGTCGGCAGCATCCGCAGTGTTGATATATCCCGTAATTTGTTGATATTTCAGTGTTTTTTTGTCAATGGTTTTTTGTTCTTCAATTTGATAATCAAAAGCTTGTTTAATTGTTTTAAAATTAAAATTGAAAGATTGTAAATCATTTTCAACCTTTGTCAACTTACCGAGATTAAATTCAACATAATATTCTTTATCCGATTCCAAATTATTTTCGGGAGTAAATTCCAAAGTATTATTAATCAGACTTAATTTTCCGTCAACGGAAGGTTTAATGTCAAGAAGATTATCCGGAAGATGTTCTTTGTCTTTAATATTTTCCGTTACCGTACTTGTAAGTTTAATTTGCACAGGGTCATTTTTTGAAATAATTCCTGATGTGTATGCCGTAATGTATTTGGCAAATTGGGGATTGTTTGCATTTACGGTTCTTTTTTTGAAATTTAAGGTTATCAGAATTATTGCCGTTATAATTACTGCTAAACCTGCGATGTAAAGAAAGATTTTTTTGTTTTTCATGATTCAGAGTTGAAAGTTAAAAGTATAAAGTTAAAAGTTCAGTTTAAATAAAGAGATGCTATCTGTTTGATATTCTGTAATATATATGTTTATACCGTATTAAATGATTTTTTAAATATACGAATTTATTTTCAAAGTATTAATGATTTTTGATGATTGATGTTTTTTTTCAGTTTAATGCTGAGGGTATTATTTTATAATTTCAAAGTATAAAACTTCGAAAAAGCAGCATATATAAAACAAATGAAGTTTTGTTTCTGCCGGGAATATAAGTTTAAAATTTATTGTAAATTTTTCAATTTTTTAGCAACCAAACTTTTCACTCTGCTGTTTGCCTCATTTTTGTCTAAATCTTTAAGCATTTCTTTGTATTTTGCCGTTAAGCTGTCGTCTTGTTTCGTATCGGGCTTAAATGCGGCAATTGCTTTGTATCTGAATTTCCAATAAGGGTGTTTTGCTAATTTTAAATAAACCTCGTTCAAACGGTTTGAACGGTATGAATTTAATGCTTTAAATGCTTCCGATTTATCGGCATACAGCGGTGCTTTATCCAAAATGGCAATATATTCTTTATCGGTATAATTTTCTTCTTTTTTACAAAGAATTGAATTATCGGGATCGAAATTTAGAAATACCGGTTTTTCATTGACGGAAAATTTAAATGTTTGATTTTGTTTCGTAATTATTATTTTTCTGTTAATTACGGTATCGGGAAAATAAATATCAACGGAAGTCCGAATTTTATACAAAGGTGCTTTTTTGAGGTTTTGGATTTGCTCAATTTTAAGGCTTGCAATTTTAGTGTTTTGAATATTATTGTATGTAATTTTTAAATCGGGAATACCTTTATTTAAAAACCATTCGTTAAAGAACCAATTCAAATCTTCACCTGTTACTTCTTCGAAAGCCAGACGCAAATTATGAATTTCAACACTTTTATATGCGTTATTTTTGAGATAAAGATGCAGGGCATTAAAAAATGCATCATCTCCGACGGTGTATCGTAACATGTGTAAAATCAGTCCGCCTTTTTGGTAGGAATGGGCATCAAACATATCATCGCGATGTTTGTTATAAAAACGAATCAGATTTTCATTTTTAAAGTAACGTTCAAAATTATAATTTAAATAATCATCGGCAAGATGATTGTCGGCTTCAAATCTGCCGTATTCATGTTCAGTCCACAAGTATTCAAAATAATCGGCAAAGGATTCGTTAAGCGGTAAATTTGCCCATGATTCGCAGGTTACCAAATCACCGAACCAATGATGCGATAATTCGTGAGCAACCACAAGTTCGTTTTCCATACGTTGATGTTCGTTTTTGAAATTCAATACATATTCGCCGAAAACAACTGCTCCGGTATTTTCCATGGCACCGGAAACAAAATTTTTTACGATTATTTGCGAATATTTATCCCAAGGGAAATCGTAATTGAGTATTCTTGAATAAAATTCAATCATTTTACCGGTTTTCCCGAATATCTTTTCGGCTTTTTTTTCTTTACCTTTTTCAACATAAACAGTTAAGGGAATATCTCGCCAATAATCTCTAATTTCTTCGAACTTTCCTGAGGCAATCATAGCTAAATAGGGCGCATGCGGTTTGGATTGCTTCCAATAATCCGTTCTTGTGCCGTCAGAGTTCGGAACGGAACTAATTAATTTCCCGTTTGATAAAGTCAGGAAATCTTTATTAACGGTAATGTAAAAATCTTGTGTCATTTTTTGATTCGGGGAATCAATGGTCGGAAACCAGCATGAATTTGATTGGGTTTCGCCTTGTGTCCAAATTTGCGGATTATCGGTATCTGCATTTATAAAATATAATCCTTTATTATCATGGATTGCCCACGAACCGACTGATTTAACTTTTTCGGGATTTGCCGTGTAATTTATTGAAATTTTAAATGTATCGTTGCGTGTATAAGTTTTATCTAATTTAATTTTGATTTTATTATTATTATAAGTGTATGAAAGAGGTATTTGAATATCTTCACGAATTAAATTAATTTCATTAATATCAAATTGTTGAGCATCCAGGGTTAAGGAATCAGTCGGATAAAAATGTGGTTTTAAAGTAATTATTGCATTACCGATTGCTTGTTTTTCTATAATTTTAAATCTTATGTGTAATTCGGTGTTAATGAGATTGTTAGTTGTGGTATTGCTGCTTTTGTAATTGGTAATCTGTTTTTCTTTTTGTGAAATTATTTTTTGTTCGGTTTCCGGAGAAAGAAAATTACCGGAATTTTCCGAATTATCAAGAACAATCTTATTCGTATTACAAGAAATTATAATAAAAATGAAAAGCGAAAATAGTATTTTAAACTTCATTTATGACGGTTTTATAAAAAAATATGAGCAACAAATGTAATATTTTACATTCTTATTTAAAAATATGATTATTTTGCCGGCAATATATCAGGAACTTTATTGATTAAATATAAATTCTTGGCAAATTATTTGTATTAAACACTTTGATATTGTGTTAATAAGAAATATCAAAAACCGAAAAACGAACTTAATAACATTAAAAATGCTTAAATATTTACTTTCTATATTGCTGTTTATTAGCGTGTTCCATGTTAATGCGCAAACCAACAAGTATTTTGACGATATAAAAAAAACGTTTGATAAAAACGAACAAAATGAATTAAATGATATTTCAAAAGCTTTAAAAACAGCTCAAAAGAGTTTTGATGAAGGCGAAAAATTATTTTCTTCCGAAGAAATTTCAAAAGCTTTGGTAAAATCAAAGAAAGCTTCTGAAATTTTTAAGGATAATTACAGAAGTCTTTATACGCTTTATGATAAAAAATTAACTTCTTTAATTAATGAATCGGAAGGGAATAAAAAAACATATTTTCAAAAGCAGATGCAAGATGCAAAAAATTATTATCGTGTTGCAATTTATAATCGCTTAAAAGGCGGTGAAGAAAAAGAAGATATTACGGTATTTGATTTATTGAAAGCGGCACATAAAAATGAAATACTTGCCCTGGATGTTTTGAGTCAAATATTTGCGGTTATAAATGCTTGGGAAACGACTGATTATGTTGTTGAAGAAAATAACTACAATCCGGAAGAAGCTTTTGTAAATACGAATACGAAAGATTTTAACACTCGTAGTTTTTCCGTAAACGATTCTTATTTAGAAAGTAGTTTTACATTTAATCATAAACTTGTTGCTAATAGTGATGATTCAGCCGTAAATTCAAATTATAACAATAATTATCAAACAAATACAAGTGTATACAATACGCCCGAACATGATTTCAGGATTCAAATAGGAACATCTATTTTACCTGCAAATGAAATGCAATTAAGACGGTTAAATAAAACAGATAAACCTGTTAATACCTATAAATCAAGGATATATTATAAATATACCGTTGGCAGTTTCTCTGAATTTCAGGAAGCAAAGAATTTTAAAAATGCTTACGGTTTATCAAATGTTTATATCGTAGAATATAAAAAAGGAAAAGAAGTGAAATTTTATATGAAAGATTATCAATAGTTATTTCTCATAATTTCTAATTGAAAAAGCTGTCTTTTCGGACAGCTTTTCTTTTATCAGAACATATCTTTTACCCGATCAAAAAAATTGCGTTCTTCTGTTTCGGGTTTCGGCTCAAAATTAGGTGAATTTATCAGGCGTTCTAATATTTTCTTTTCTTCTTTATCTAAAGTTTTCGGTACCCATACATTTACTTTTACCAAAATATCTCCTTTCCCGTAACTTCCGTATGAAGGCAAACCTTTTCCTTTTAAACGAAGAATTTTTCCGCCTTGAGTTCCGGGAGTAATTTTTATTTTCACCTTACTTTCAATTGTAGGTATTTCTACTGAAGTTCCCAGAGCAGCTTCCGGAAAACTGATGAATAAGTTATACAGCAGGTCATTCTCATCACGGATTAGTTTCGGATGCTCTTCTTCATGAAAAATAACGATTAAATCACCGTTTACACCGCCTCTTCTTGCTGCATTTCCTTTTCCGCCGACTTTCATTTGCATTCCTTCGGAAACACCGGCAGGAACATTTACCTGAACAACTTCTTCACCTTTCATTATGCCTTCACCGTGACAATGAGTGCATTTGTTTTTTATAATAGTTCCTTGTCCGTGACATGTCGGGCAAGTTGCACTTGTTTGCATTTGTCCCAGAAAAGTATTTTGAACTCTGATTACTTGTCCGCTTCCGTGACAAGTTGAACATGTTTCAACATCTGAATTTTCAGCACCGGTTCCTCCGCAATAAGAACATTGAACATATTTCTTTACTTTTATCTTTTTTGTCGTTCCGGAAAGGATGTCTTTGAGTGACAGTTTTACTTTTATACGCAGATTTGTTCCTTTATTTACATGTCTTCTTCCTCCTGAAGAACCACCTCCGAATCCTCCGAAACCAAATCCGCCGAATATATCACCGAAATGAGAAAAAATATCATCCATGGACATTCCGCCTCCGCCTCCGAAACCGCCGGCACCGTCAAATGCCGAATGTCCGAAACGATCATATTTTGCTTTTTTATCATCATTACTTAATACTTCGTATGCTTCAGCAGCTTCTTTAAATTTTTCTTCCGCTTCTTTATCATCCGGGTTTTTATCCGGGTGGTATTTAATGGCAATTTTGCGATATGCTTTTTTAATTT
>Ga0164318_10006162_pt1 | contig 11627 bp, 11 predicted proteins | sample GuaBasSedimGuay9_FD_113734 | JGI IMG/M metagenome (GOLD analysis project Ga0164318, IMG submission 113734) | Subseafloor sediment microbial communities from Guaymas Basin, Gulf of California, Mexico - Guay9, Core 4571-4, 0-3 cm | ecosystem: Environmental > Aquatic > Marine > Hydrothermal vents... | reverse complement strand
GCCTGCACTAAGCTTGGGCCTGACAGGCTAATTTTGTTGGTAGATAAAAAGCCAGGCAAAGAGCAGGAAAAGGCTCTAGATTTGATTAAGAAGTCTTTAGGCAAAGTTCTTGAGGTTAAGACAGTCAAGGTTGATGTGTATGATATTGTTTCTGTCGCAAAGAAGTGTGTTGAGGTCATTGACTTGCAGCCAGACGAGGATAAGGTTTTTGTCAACATAACTGCTGGCAGAAAGACTCAAGCAATTGGCTTGTTGTTTGCTGCTTATGCCAGACATAACAAAGTTAAGAAGATTGCTTACAATCCTGAAGATGATAAATCAACTGTTGTTTACCTGCCAAAACTAAGCTTTAAGCTGACTGAAAGCCAGAAAAAAATTCTAGAGCATCTCGAAGAAGGAAGTTTCAAGAGCATCTCTGACTTGGCCAAAAAGATTGACCTCTCAACAGCAATGCTTTACAGGGCAATCGACGAGTTAAAAGACATGGACTTAGTATCAACAGAAGACGGAATAAAACTAACAGAAGCAGGCAGGATTGTGAGGCTGTGATTTTTTTAGATATTATTTTACACTTAACCAAACAAGGAAATTAATTGAATGAGTTTCATGACAGTATCAATTGTGTTTTTGCTTGTTTTTTGTTCTTTGGTTTCTTCAGCTAATTTTTTGCAGTATGTGAGCAATTCTTGATATTCTTTTCTTTGGTTTGCTAATTGTATTGTGCATACTCCTTTGTTGTTTTGGCATTCTGTTAAGGCTTCTTTGTAATTATTAGCGATTTTCATTATTCTTTTTGTTGTATTTTGAAGTTCATCATATGCCCTGACATTTTTTTTATTTATTTTCGACAATTTACTATATTTTGTTTTATACTCATCAATAGTTCTCTTTTGATCAAGTGTAATAAATAGAAGGAACGAAGCGCCAACAACAATTATGACTAAAAAAACACTAAGAGCAACTACAGTTTCACTTTCTTTTGACATAGCTAAGCATAAAAAGACTTTTTATTTAAACTTTTCCACACTTATAAATTTTTTATTCGTTCTTTATCCTCCTAAAATCTTTTTCCATCTTTTTCCTAAATTTTGGAAACCTCATTCCAGCAGCAGGGTGTGCAGTAATTATGACTTTCCTTCTGATTAATTCTTCTTTTGGAGTGTATCTTTCAGCTATTCTGCCCATCAGAACAACAATAGCAGGATTTACCAGCTCAATCTGTTTCACCAGATAGTTTTCAACACAAGTCTGTGCTTCTTTTCTTGTGGGAATCCTATTCTTTGGGGGCATGCATTTCACTATTGATGTTATGTAGCAGTCTTTCCTATCTATCTTGTTTTTTTTCAGCAAGTAATCAAGGAACTTCCCTGCTCTTCCGACAAAAGGCCTTCCTGTCTCATCTTCTTTTCTCCCTGGCCCTTGTCCTATGAGCATTATTTTTGCTTTTGGATTTCCTTCTCCTGGGACTGCTTTGTTTCTTGTTTCAGAAAGCTTGCATTTCCTGCACTTTCTGATCTGTTCATTCAATCTTTTCAAGCTCATTCTTCAGTTGCAAAGCGTTCTTGACAGCGTAAGCATTGTAGTCATTGTTGAAATAGATATAAGTCTTTTTTGCTTTCAGCTTACTAATAACTTTTGCCCAGCTTTTCATCTCTTTCTTGCTGTATTCATAATCATACCAGCTGTTTTTCCCATGAAACCTTACGTAAGCAATCTTGCTGGTAACGATGGCTGTCTCAGGCAGTTTTGGAGCAGAGACTATACAATAGCTTATCTTGTTTTTCTTCAGTATCTTGTAAGCTTCTGGAACAAACCAAGTTTTATGCCTGAACTCAATCACGTTCTCAAATCCTGGATCTAAGTCTTTGCAGAATCTCTCTAGCCTTTCTAAGTCTATCTTCAATGATGGTGGGAACTGCCAGAGTATTGCCCCTAATCTTTCTTTCAGGATGTTGCTGAGCTTGTAGAATTTATCCACGAGTTCTCTTGCTTCTTTCAGTTTTTTGATGTGAGTGATCGTCTTGTTTCCTTTCAAAGTGAACTTAAACCCTTTTGGCAGTTCTTTCTCATGCCATCCTTTCATCAGTTTCTCTGTCGGAAAGCGATAGAATGTCGCATTGACTTCCACTGTGTTGAATCTTCGCGCATAAAAACCAAGCCAGTCTTTTTTTGGCAGTTTTTCAGGATAGAATCTTTCTTTCCAGTCATCATAATACCATCCTGAACATCCAATATACCTCATTTTAAGCTTCAAAAGTTTGCTTTTTTAATAAATCTTGCTGAGGGTATCATTTTTGGTAGTATCATTTTTGGTAGAATGTTTTTTAGGAAGGATGAGCTTATAGCCTTTAGATGTCTGTAAACATCTCTCCCTCGCGCAGCGTTATTATCTGTTTAGGCAGATCAAAACTCCATGTAGGATCATTGTTTAGGTAATGGTTTTTTAGGATTGTGATTATTCTTTTCATTGCTTCATCCTGGATTAATAGTGGGATGGATTCTATCTCTTCGTCAGTTAATTGGTTTTGGGACATATATTCTTTAAGGTATACCCTGCCTCTCTCACGGACGTCCACACCTATATCATTCTTTTTTTCTGTCTTTTCTCCGCAAGTTCTTGCGAACCTGTGCATGCTGAATCCTACATCTCTTGCTCTTTGTGAGTATCGTAAGGGATCAAAGTCAAGCAGGGAGAGCAATTCTTTTGATTCAGTATCAAAAAGGACATTGTGGGGGTGGAGGTCGTAATGGATTATCTGAAATGGCAGATTTTCTATTTTTGCTTCATTTATTTTGTATGATCTTTCGTCAATCTCATCAATGAGCCCTAACACAAAATAGTCGAACTCGTCTTTTTGTTCTTTTTCTTTCACTTTCTTGATGATTTTTTCAAGGGGTTCTCTGTCATGCATTATTGGGTTGTCACTGAACTTCATGATCTCCGTTCTGTAAGGGATCTCTTCCAGAGTTTTGTGCAGTCTTGCTACTTCTGTTGCAACATTCTTCAATTCTTGTTGTGAGCCGTCAAAATGCTCGCCTTCTATGAATTGGTAGAGGCAGTAGAGTGAGGAATTATACTCTAAAAAAGACGCGTCATCTCTTGTTCTGATAATTGTAGGAGTTTTTATTCCATTTTCTTTTAAGAAATTGACTGAGTTGTTTATTGTCCTCTGGATTTTTGGATCATTTATGTGGCTGTGTTTTAGGAGGTAATCTCCTGAGTCTGAACTTACTCTGTAATTGTTGCTGTTTTTCTCAGCGCCGGCAGATAAGATCAGTATTTTGGCATTTTCTATGTTCCAGCCTTTATTCAGTATTGTTGCCAGATATTTCTCTTCATCAGAATCCATCTCTTCATATGTTCTTGTTGTTGTCCCGTGGTTGAACGGATCCAGGTCGTGGTATTGTTGCATACCTAACAGATTTTGTCTATATTATTAAAGTTTTTCTGTTTGATCTTTGTTTTCTGCTAAGAAGAAGCTTTGGGTGTCTTCGGCTGTTTTGTTTTTGTTCTTAGAACATCCGCTATAGAGGGATAATCCAATTCTTTATTCTTTATCAGATCAAACAGGATTGTTTTGAATTGTTCGCTCCAATCATCCCTGACTCCATCTTTTATTTTATTGTATGCGGTAATCGCTGCTAAAAGATGGTTGCTTAATAGGATTCTCTCTTTGATTGCGTTTGAGTCTTTTTCTTTGTCGTATCCATCCCCTTGTTTTTCAAATCCCTCAAAAAAAGCTGTTTCAGCTTTTTGGAATGTATATTTGTCAAAATAGTTGAACAGGCTGAATCTTAGGACATAGAACTCCATGACAGGATCGCCTGACTGGCAAAATTCCAGATCAAAATATCCGCTTGGCTTCCCTTTTTCATCGACTAAAAAGTTCATCGGATGAAGATCTGTCAGGATTAGGACAGGCTTTATGCCTTTCTCTTTTGGTTGTTTCTCCAGACAGTCAAGTTCTTTTTCAAAATAGCTTCCTATCTCTTTCAGCTCTTTTTTTTCAGCAGAATTTTGCTTTTCTGCTCTATCTAACTGCAGTCTTGTTATGAATCTTAATCTTTCAGTGAAATCAGTCAGCCCTTCTGGATAGATTTCCTTAGCAGATATTATGTCACCATAGGATTCAAACTTGACTTGTTGGGCTTTTCCTATGTCCTCTCCGAGAAATCTCAGGGATTGTAAGTATGATTGCAGATCATAATCCTTTTGTGCAATAAAATCTCTCCAATAAACACCCCGCATCTTTTCTGCGAGAATAAAAGAAGCTTCTTCTGACCTGTAGATTCCAAAGATTTTTGGTGCGGGCAGTCCTGCTTTGGTTCTTACTATTTCACAAAGATTTTTTTCTCTGTCAAGAGTTCTCAGTCCATTGTAGATCGGATCTAAATTCTTTCCTTCTGTTTGCTTTTCAAATCTTGCAATCAGTCCAGTTCCATCCTCTAACGTGACATCAAAAGAGTCATGGTTTCTACCTTCTGGAATATGCTTTATATCTTTAATTTCATACCCTCTTTGTTTCAGATATTCTTGGGCGAGTTCTTCTTTCATTTTTTCTGGTGGGTTTGAGATCTGTGATTTTAGATATCGATGGCTGTTTTTAATAAATCTTGCTGAAATGAAGCGACTATATGTCGAAAGCTTTTTTTAATCCTCAAATCAATAACCTTTAAATATTATCTCTCTTAACATTTATTCAAAGAGGTGAATGTGTGAAACTTTCAGCTAATGCTTTGGAAGTCTTGAAGAGAAGATACTTATTGAGGGATTATAAGGGCAGGATCATTGAAAGCCCAAAGCAGATGTTCAAAAGAGTTGCTAAAGCTGTTGCTTCTGTTGATAAGAAATTCAATGATGATTCTGCCAAATCTGAGGATGATTTCTTCAGGGTAATGTCTGATCTTGAATTTTTGCCGAACTCCCCTACCTTGATGAATGCTGGCACTCCTTTGAACCAATTGTCTGCTTGTTTTGTCCTGCCGATCCATGATAATATTGAGAGTATTTTTGATGGTGTTAAGGACATGGCTCTTATCCACAAGACTGGCGGTGGTACTGGTTTTAATTTCTCAAAATTAAGGCCAAAAGATGACATTGTCATGTCAACTAAAGGAAAAGCTTCAGGGCCTGTCTCTTTTATGAGGGTGTTTGATTCTGCGACAGATGTCATCAAGCAGGGTGGAAAGAGGAGAGGAGCTAATATGGCAATCCTTAATATTGATCATCCTGATATTGAGCAGTTTATATCTGCTAAAAACTTTGGTGGGTTCAGGAATTTTAATTTTTCTATTGCAGTGACTGATAAGTTCATGGCTGCTGTCAGGCAAAACAAGGAAATAAAATTGATTAATCCCAGAAACAACAAAGCTGTAAATAGAGTCAGTGCAAAGGCTCTTTTCAATAAAATAATTGAGAATGCTTGGCTCACTGGCGATCCTGGATTGATTTTCATTGATGAAATCAACAGAAAGAACCCTCTGAAATCTTTAGGAAGGATTGAGAGTACAAATCCTTGCGGGGAACAGCCTTTGTTCCCTTATGAGAGCTGCAACCTTGGCAGCATTAACCTTACAAGATTTGTCAGGGACAAGAAGATAGATTGGGATAAGCTGCGGGATGTTGTAAGGACTGCTGTTCACTTCCTTGATAATGTCATTGATTTGAATAATTTTCCTCTGCCTGAGATCAGGAAGGCCACTCTTGCTAACAGGAAGATTGGTTTGGGTGTTATGGGTTGGGCTGAGATGTTGATTAGTCTGGGAATTCCTTATGATTCAGATAAGGCTTTGAGGTTGGCTGATAAGCTCATGAGGTTCATTACACTAACTGCCAGAGAGAAGTCTGTTGAGCTTGGCTTTAAGAGGGGTAGTTTTCCTAATTTCAGGAAAAGCTCATGGAAGAGCAGGTTCAGGGCTTTGAGAAATTCCACTGTCACAACTATCGCTCCCACTGGCACGATCTCGATAATCGCTGGCTGCAGTTCTGGGATTGAGCCTTTGTTTGCTGTCAGTTTTGTCAGGGTTGTTATGGAGGGGACAAGGCTTCTTGAGGTCAACAGCTTATTTGAACAGATTGCTAAAGAGCGTGGTTTCTTCAGCAAGAGGCTCATGAACTTGATTGCTCAGGATGGGTCTGTCAGAGGGATTAAGGATGTTCCGTCTGATATCAGAAAATTGTTTGTAACTGCTTTTGATATTAGGCCAGAGACTCATGTGAAAATGCAGGCTGTCTTTCAGAAACATACTGATAACGCAGTGAGTAAGACATGCAACCTGAAGCAGGAAGCCACAAAAAATGATGTAAAGAAAATTTATCTTTTAGCTCACAAGCTTAAATGCAAAGGAATAACAGTTTATAGGTATGGCAGCAAGAAAGAGCAGGTTCTTAATTTTGGGAAGAAGGTTTCTGTTGAGTCTGAATACGCAGGTGGTTGTCCTGCTCCTTATTGTCCTTTCTGATCAAACTTTTTTTGTGTTAGACATTAATTTTTTATAGTCTAATCAAAAATATGTTTCTTGCGGGGTGATGTGGAGTCGTAAGATGGACTTAGAACAAAGAGTGGGCATTTTCAAGGTGGATGAACAGATTGAAAAAGATGTCTCTGTCAGAATCTGGCGGGAAGAAAAGAGGCGTTTATTCTCAGTTGTGCCTGCTGTTGTTGAAGAAGAGATTTATTCTAAATCTGGCGTCAGCTTGAAACTAAAGGCGAGCTTAAAGTTGATTGATAAGTTTGAGAAGAGTTTTGGTTTGCTTCAAGTGGTTGACAAGCCTTCTAACTATAATAAAAGACTGACCCCTTTTTCAACCTTGTCTATCGCTCAATTCACTAGCTTTCTGTTCAAAGAGCCTATTGAGAATATTCTCATTTCTGAAAAGTGTTTCAAAAGCTTAGATTTTCTTAATAAATCTCCTGAAGAGAGGATTAGGATTCTTTATAATGCTTATTTTGGGAGTTTATGGTTTAATTCATTCTATTTTAGGCAAAAGAAGCTTTTGCATTCCAGTGTTCCTAAAGTAAAGGTCTGGCAGCGCATCAGTGTGAAAGATTTGGAGGATTGGTTTTTGTCGTCTAATGAAAAGGGAGGGATGCTGGAAAAGCTCAGGAAGAAGGGGTTTCTAATTCCTCGTTATGGGAACGCTTTTAGGGTTACTGGAAATTCTAATAATATTGTTGAACCTTTTGGGCTGGCTCAATTAATCGCCCTTATTTATGATTCCAGTATCAGTGATATTCTCATGTTTGACGATCCTTATCCAAAGAAGATCAGCAAAGTGTTTGTTGAAAAGAGGGTTTTGCCTTTTCTTTCTGAGAAGAATATCATAGCAGATAAAAAGTATTCTTTGAATGAGGCTGCTGACCTGGCTGGGATAAATCGTTACACTTTGTATGATGCTGCTAAGAGAGGGATTATTCCTAATGTGAAGTTCAGAAGGAATGGTAAGACTAAGATTCTTGGTATTGATCTTGCCTTGTTTGCTTTGAAGAATACATTAAAGCTTTACTTCACTTATTCTGATTTGCTTGATCTTTTTGGAACTGAATCTTTGGATACTTTGGCTTTAGGGATGAAGAGTTCGCCAAAAGGCAGGTTCTCAAGGCATCATTATGTTTTTCCTGTTTATGATTATATAGCTTCTTTTGCAAGAGAAAAAATTTTAAGGGATTATGTTCTCGAGAAAGAGAGTGTTTTTGTCTCTTGGAGAGGTAAGCAGTTCAGGATTGGTAGTGATGTTCAGAAAAAGTATCTTAAAAGGTATGGTCTGAAAAAGTTTGATGATTCTTGTTTAGAGCATATTTCTGATGAGCTTGCAGGTGTTCAGGACCCTGTAGGTGATAGCTCGTTGAACGTACTTGAGACTGAGCAGTTGATTTTTTATTTTGATGGTTTTGATATTGTTGATATCAAGATAAATCTTGATCTTAAGATGGATCGTCGGAAGTGTGGGAAGAGTGATGGATTTATGAAGTATTTTACATAATATTTATTCTGGTTGTCACCACTCTCTAAAAGAAATGTTTATAAAATTCAGGGTAATGTAGAGATTTATGAGGCCTTTTGAGAATCTTGATGTTGAAGAGGATAAGATCAGGGGTATTAAGGAAAAATTGATTTCTTATTGCAAACAGAATAACCTGCATCCCCTTGACTTGACTCAGGGCAATCCTGTCGGCAGTATCAGCAAGGATTATGCGCAGAACATGAAGGCTTTGCTTGACGCTGAAGTCAGTGGGAATTCTTTGAGTAATGCTTATTGTTCTTCTGTTGGTCATCCTGATTTTCTGAGGGCTGTTGCAGATCTTGAAAAAAGGGTTAATGGCTTGCCTTTCACTGATAAGCACATCCTCGCTGTTCCTGGCGCTGCTGTGGGGGTGTCAACATTGCTTTATGGGCTTAGTGAAGAGAAGCCAGAGGGTGAAGTCTTGCTTCTTGCGCCTTATTTTCCTCCTTATGCGAAATACATAGAACACAACGGGCTTAAGCCAAGGATTGTTGATTTTGATGTTGATGAGGAAGCGATCCTTAATTCTATAAAAGAGAACATCTCTCAAGACACTAGAGCAATGATTATTAATTCTCCTAATAATCCGTCAGGCCACATCTATAGCAAGGATTTTCTGGAAGGTCTGGGAAAGATATTAAGGCAGAATGATCATGTCTTGCTGATCTCTGATGAGCCTTACAGGAATATTATTCTGCCTGGCGAGGAGATGGTTCCTGTCCTGAAGAATATCAACTATGAGAATTCTGCTGTTGTTTATTCTTTCTCTAAAGAAGGAAGGATTGCAGGCAGCAGGATTGGCTATATTGCTTTGCACCCTGACTTCCCTGATTATAGGAAAGTCATCTCTGCTTTAGCTAATTCTTTGCCTAATAGAGGAATTGTTCAGGCTCCGACCAGAGAGCAATTCGCACTAGCAAAGAGTAATTTGCCTCTTGATGTTGATTGGTCTGAGATGCTGAATCACATGAAGGGTTACTTCACTATATTCTCTGACTTAGGATTTGAAGTCCTGCCTGCTAAAGGGGGTTTGTTTCTGAGTGTCAAGCATCCTGATTATGATGGCTCTGAGTTTCATAAGAGATTGTTAGAGAAAGGTGTCGGGACTGTTCCAGGGGTTGCTTTTGGAATCAGGGATTATATCAGGCTGGCTATCTGCGCTAAAGATGCTCTGGGTATGAACTCTCTTTTGATTGAGGATAGGTTCAAGAATATTATAAAAAAATCTTAACTTCTTGCAAAATGTTTTTACGGGCCCACAGGGATTCGAACCCTGATCAACCGGTTTCTTTCAACAGTTTGTATTAGTTTTTCTGTTGCCGAAGCCGGCCGCACTATCCAGGTTATGCTATAGGCCCTTAAAAGAATTAAATCTGATTGTATTTAAAAAATTAATTAAAAAAAAGAATTGTTTTTGTTTGTCTATTAAAAACTCTTTTGAGGCTCGTCAAAGGCAGACTTTGGCTCAACCCCTTCAAGCCGTTTTAATGTTATGTCTATTGTGCTTACTCTTACTTGCTTGCCTTCTTTGTTTGTGAATTCTTCGCTGTCTATGTTAATTTCTTTCACCCCTACAGTCCCCTGCAGGAATCTTTTTGCTGACACTTCTGCGACATCAACTGCTCTGCAGATGAATTTTCCTCGCGCCATTATCTTCACTTCTTCTGCGCCTTGTGTCGTGAACTGCATCACAACAGCTGTCACATAGTTCATAAACGGCTTGTTGCCGATAAAAATACTGTTGTCTTCTGGCATTTTCATGTCACCCCTATTCTGCTTGTTTCATTAATCTAGTAACATATCCTGCTACTACATTTCTTATCTTTTTGCTGGGATTTGTCAATAGCTGTTCAACTATTTTCTTGTTCTCTTCAAAATCCTGCTTCAGTTTATCTTTGTGTTTTTGTGCAAGTTCTTTTCCCAATCGCTTGATGAACTGCGTCTTGATTCGTCCCATTTTCAGCAGTAGAAACCGAAGGGTTTATAAAACTTTCCAAAAAATTATTGTTCTTACTATCTGATAAAGACAAATTAGAAAAAATTCATTTTCCGCACATCTCTGCGAGAATCCTTCCAGCTAATCTTGATGTCATCTCATTGATGTCTTTTGAAGGATTCACTTCAACAATGTCTCCTCCTGAGAAATTTTTCATCATCATTATTCTTCTTAGGATATAAAGTAGTTCTCTTGAGCTGAGCCCTCCTGGTTCTGGATTGCCTGTTCCTGGCGCAAAAGCAGGGTCTGCAACATCAATATCAACAGAGACATAAGCTTTCTCAAACCTGTTCATCAGCTCTGTTGCGGTGTCGCAGATCTCTTGCAAACCTTCTTGTATGATTTGGTGCATAGTGATATAAGTTATCCTTTTTTCTTTCATGAATCTCTTCTCTTCAGTGTCTATGCTTCTTAAGCCGATGAGGATAATCTGCTCTGGCTGCAGGATACCTTCTTCTATCAAATGCCTCAGATAATTCTCATGGGTTGGCACGTCAAACCTTTGCATGAGGTCTGGATGCGCATCAAGGATTATCACTCCAGTATTCCTGTCAGCTATCTTTTTCAGGATAGAATAAGTTATTGTGTGGTCTCCTCCTATGGCAACAAATGGCAGACTGCTTACGTGTTCTTCTATCTTTTTCAGGGATTCTGAGATGTTTGAATTGTCTGTCTGTATTGCCTGTTCTTCTATCTGGAAGAATTCTCCGTTCTCTGTTGCGCTGTTATTCTTTGCAAGGCCTATTATCCTGTCTGGCGCGTTCTCGCAACCAGAAGTCTTTCCAAGGCCTCCTGCGCTGAATGGTATCTTGAATACTCTCATTTTCTTATTTCATATAAATTATCTTTATTTTCATTTCTTTTGATTAAGGAGTTTTATAAAATTAACCATTGTGGTGCGTCAATTCATCTATGCTTATACAGTCAAGCATAGTTTTTAGTTGGTTTTTTCAAGCGATTCTGTTTCAGAGAAGATTCCTTTCTTTAAAGATGTTATCAACTCTGTGATTTTTCTTTCAGAAGAAAACTACGCAAATATCAGTTGCGCACAAGCAGTGCGCCTAATTTCCTACCTAAGAGTTCTTTGTTGCTACTCACATTGTTTTGTGTGCCTAATTTTCAGCCCAAGAATTTTTTTACTGTTTTTCAAAGAATTATCCACAAGTTCTCTTGTTCAACTCTGAAGTCTTCTTCTTAAGAGCCGCCTTGCTCGCTTAGGACGAGGATTATCAAAGGCATATGTGAACTCAAGGTCATTCTCACAATTCAGATCCCTATCAAAATAGAATGCCCTCACAAAAGCAGTCTTGATATTGCTTCTTTCAGTATCAGAAAAATATTTCAGGAGATTATAGCTGTCTATCATCGCTTTGATGGTCTTCATTATCTTCCCGTCTCTTGTTAGGATGTTTACTGGCTCTTTAAACGAACTCAAGTCTAACGCAGCCACAATTAATTTCTCATCAGTTCCGAGGTAATATAGATTTTCTTTATAGTTTATGTCATTTGCTTCCTGGATGTGTTTGATTGCCTTAAGGACTTCATCTGAACAGGAGTATTTTTTGACTTTTTTCTTTATTTTCTTGAGTGTTTTTGATACTTTGAGATAGAACTTTCCCAGCAGGT
>Ga0164318_10006161_pt1 | contig 11628 bp, 7 predicted proteins | sample GuaBasSedimGuay9_FD_113734 | JGI IMG/M metagenome (GOLD analysis project Ga0164318, IMG submission 113734) | Subseafloor sediment microbial communities from Guaymas Basin, Gulf of California, Mexico - Guay9, Core 4571-4, 0-3 cm | ecosystem: Environmental > Aquatic > Marine > Hydrothermal vents >... | reverse complement strand
TATTTTACAACCAAGGGCAACCACAAGGGATTGCCCCTACGGGCGGTTCGTAGGGGCAATCCCTTGTGGTTGCCCCCTTTCTGTTTTTTTAAATATACCTGAAAATTTATGGTTCAGTACTTAGCACGGTAACAAATTGAACTTTTTCATGAGGATGGTCGGCTTTAAAAACACGTTTCGCGCCAAAAGTTTTGCGCGCAAAACTTTTTTTGCTACCCCACCCTACATCAAAGTTGTGTTATAACCATGTGCAGTATACTTTGGAAAATAAAGCTTACAAAGCTTCATCAAATTTGTTATATAATTATTTCGGTTTGATTGTTCAAGGAAAGCTCAAGCGAGGTTATCTCATTGTAGAGACGCGATGCCTCGCGTCTCTCGTTTTTTGCAGATTTGCGTCTCTCGTTTTTTGCATAGACGCGAAGCATCGCGTCTCTACTGGTTGCTTTTTGAGTTTTATTTAGGTTAAAATTTATGGTTCAGTACTTAGTTCTTAAAGGAGAACACCATGAAATTCCCTTATGGGATTTGCGATTTTGAAAAAATTATCACCAACGGTTATTTTTACGTGGATCGTACTGATAAGATTTCACTGATTGAAGAAACGGGAGAGTATCCGCTTTTCTTGCGCCCCCGTCGTTTTGGCAAAAGCTTAGTGCTTTCCATGCTCGAAAACTATTACGATGTCGCAAAAGCTAAACAATTTGAACGCTTGTTTGGACATCTCGCGATTGGAAAAAATCCCACCCCCAAGCATAATCAGTATTTTGTAATGAACTGGGATTTTTCGGCAGTTGATTCAAGTGGCAGTGCCGAGGATATTCGGCAACGGCTGAATAATCATATTAATGGTTGCATTGAACATTTTACAGTCCGTTATAGAGATTTTTTGGAGTATGATATTCAACTCTATCCCACCGATGCCATACGTTCTTTACAATCGCTACTTGCTGCCCTCCAAAGTACATCCTATAAACTATATTTGTTGATTGACGAATATGATAATTTTGCCAATGAAGTCATGATGGCAGGAAAATCAAATAGTCGAGACAGATATGAAACATTGATTCAGGGAGAAGGCGCATTAAAAGCTTTATTCAAAGCCGTTAAAACAGGAACCAAAGGATTGGGGATTGATCGTATCTTCATTACCGGCGTTTCACCAGTCGTGATGAGCGATATCAGCAGTGGTTTTAATATCGCTGAAGATATTTCTTTGCAAGCTGAATTTAATGATCTCTGTGGTTTTCATGAGTCGGAAATTACAGAGTCATTGCTTCAAATTACCAAGAAATGTAATCTGTCATCTGAAAAGAGGCTTGAAGCATTAACCGTTATGAAAATTTTCTATGATGGTTACTGCTTCAGCTATGAAACCAATGATTTGGTTTATAATCCCACATTAACCCTTTACTTTATGAAAACATTTCAGCGTACTTGTCAGTATCCCCACAAGATATTGGACAGTAATCTGGCAATGGATAAAGGGAAAATTACCTACATTTCTCAATTACCCCATGGGAAGAAAATCATTATAAACGCTTTAAATGATAATCATCCTGTCGTTATTTCAGAATTGTCAGACAATTTTGGCATACACGAGATGTTGACTGGTACTAAAGATACCCCCTTTATGGCTTCACTATTGTATTATTTTGGCGTGTTGACTTTTGGCGGATACACCTTAAATGGGGAACTCATTCTTAGGATACCTAATTTAGTGATGCGTAAACTGTATCTTGAACTGCTCCAAGAATTACTTTTGCCCGAATGGACAATAAAAGATAAAGCCATGCGTATAGTTCAACAGTTTTATCAAACTGGCGATTTGCAGCCGTTATGCCAATTTATGGTGGAAACCTATTTCAAGGTATTCAGTAATCGGGATTATAATTGGACAAATGAACTCACCATCAAAACCGCTTTTTTGACGTTGTTGTTCAACGATACTTTTTATATCATGGACTCGGAAACCGAAGTGGGCAGGAGATATACTGACTTAACCATGATAGTTCGCTTTGATATGCGCCGCTATCAATTATTGGATTTTCTGATAGAGTTCAAATATGTGAAGTTCAAAGAAATCGGTTTAAGTGCTGAACAAGTCAAACAACTGAGCGATGACGAACTTGAGGCTTCCGAAATCGTCAAAGACAAGTTAACAGAATCCGAAAGCCAATTGAAGAGTTATCGGCAAACGCTGCAATCCCGTTATGGCAATCAATTGCGCTTGCATTGTTATAGTGTCGTTGCTGTGGGTTATGAGCGGTTAATTACTCGTAAGTACAACGAATTTGGAGATTCAACTTAAAAAATATAAACGCGCTTAGACGCTAAAGACGCTAAAGACGCTATTTGTCATGAGAAATCGTTGCGTCTCTTGCGCCTCTTGCGCCTCTTGCGTTATAAATAAGTTTAGCGATTTTTGATGATAAAAAGATTAATCAATGTTAATCATGATAATCAGTTTAAGCAGCGTTCTATCCCTAAATCACAGCGCATCATCTCAGATGTGTTAAAACAGTTAGTCAGCAAAAATCCGCTTCAAAAAATCCTGCAATGTTTTCCAAGAATCCTCATCGGCGGTTTTATCATAAGCCACGGGTATGCCAAATCGTTTCGCAAACTGATCTGCCTCGGGATTGGTAAAGCTGTGTTGAACACCAGGGTAGCCAACAAATTCCAAATCAACTTTGGCATTTTCCATTTCTTGCTTGAAATCCTTCACTTGCTCAGGCGACACAAATTGATCCGCTTCGCCATGCACAACGAGTAGTTTGGCTTTCACAATGCCTTGCTTGGCAGGTGTCTTCGTTGCCAGACTGCCATGAAAACTGGCGACACCGTCTAAGTCTACACCAGCACGCGCCATTGCGAGTACAATACCGCCACCAAAACAGTAACCCATTGCGGCAATTTTGTCAGTGTCAACAGTGTGCTGTGTTTTCAGAAATGTTTGGGCTGCCATAAAACGGGCTTCTGCAACGGCCATATTGTTGATGACTGCCATCATAAATTTCTTCGCTTCGTTGGGATGTCCTGTGTTTTTGCCATCACCGTACATGTCGATAGCAAGGGCGGTATAGCCTAATTCGGCTAACATGCGGGCGCGTTTACGCGCATATTCATTGTGTCCCCACCATTCATGAACCACCAATACGCCTGGGCGTTTGCCTTTGATATCCGTGTCGTAGGCGAGGTAGCCTTTTAAGGTTACGCCATTTGCGCTATAGTCTACCGGTTCGCCTTTGATGGCGGCATAAGCCGGTAAGCCTGTAAAAAGCAGTAGTATGAGTAAACTGGGTAATAATTGTTTCATGCTTGATAGCCTTTTGAGTTGTGGATTAAAAAATAAATGGCGCTAAAGCGCCTACTACAAACAGGTTATTAAAATGAGTGAAAATTGAACAATCAGTGTTCCTCATTAGAAATTAGAAATTGCTCATTTTCAATCATTCACTTGGCATAAATACCAAGCCGTGTTAATTTTATTCCTTTTAATTGGGATAATAAAGTAGGGACACCTAAATCTTACCCCCTATACGTTTTTTTTAAACTGATTGAATATAAAAATAAAATCGCTAGTACAACGGATTAGCGGAATAAACGGATTAGTTTATAGGTAGCATTGAATCAATCCGTTTATTTCGCTAATCCGTTGTACTATTCAATTAATAACGAGAAAAATAACGACAATGGATATCAAATCAGCATTAAAAGCCGTCACTGAAAATCGCGATTTAACAATGGATGAAATGTCAGAAGTTATGCGAAGTATTATGACAGGCGAGACAACCCCAGCACAAATCGGTGGTTTTTTGATTGGGATGCGTATGAAGGGTGAAACGGCAGAAGAAATTGCGGCAGCCGCACAAATCATGCGTGAACTCGTCACGCCAGTGTCATTTGATAGTCAATATGTTGTGGATATCGTCGGTACTGGCGGTGATGGCATGAAGACGTTTAATATTTCCACGGCCAGTGCGCTTGTCGTTGCGGCGGCCGGTGGAAAAGTGGCGAAACATGGCAATCGCTCTGTATCCAGTCAATCTGGTAGTGCTGATGCCTTAGAAGCCTTGGGCGTGAACATTAATCTCAAACCTGAGCAAGTCGCTGAATGTGTTAATCAAATTGGTATTGGTTTTATGTTTGCCCCCTTGCATCATAGCGCCATGAAACACGCTATTGGGCCACGCCGTGAAATGGGAGTACGTACACTCTTTAATTTGTTAGGCCCTTTAACGAATCCAGCTAATGCGCTCAATCAAGTCATTGGTGTTTTTAGTAAAACGTGGGTAGAACCGGTTGCACAGGTGTTAAAACGTTTGGGTAGTGAGCATGTTTTGGTTGTCCACTCAGAAGATGGCTTGGATGAAATCAGTCTCTCGGCACCGACTTATGTTGCTGAGTTAAACAACGGCGTTATCACAACTTATACGCTTCTCCCTGAGGAATTGGGTTTTAATCGTGCGGCTTTAAGCGATATACAAGTCAATTCCGTTGTTGATAGCGTTGCGATGGTGCGCGGCGTATTAGATAATCAAAACACGCCCGCGAGAGATATTGTCGCACTTAATGCGGGAGCGGCCATTTATGCAGCGGGTTTAACCAAAAGTCTTGCAGAGGGCATCACACAAGCACAAACCGTTTTGAGCCAAGGTGCTGTCCGCGATAAACTGACGGCCTGGGTGAATTTAAGCCAAAGTTTTTAACGCTAAATATCCCCATTTTCAAAGGGGGGTTAAACCCATTTTGCATTTTTCAAATCGAAATAGGCATTAAAAGTTGTCATTTACACAGTGGGTAGTCGTCAATAGCGAATAACATTCTAACTAATTGTGATTGATATGAGGAGTGATGGGTAAGGGGTTAGGCAGTTTGATCAGACTTAAGGGGGGCAAATTTTTAATTTATAAAACAAAAAACGAATTGTGGGATAATCACTTTATAATAACCTATTATTCTAATTCATGAGTCAATTCTCAATAATCACATCAATTCTCAAAATATTGCTATTCTTAATATTTAGGGGAATGGTGGGCAACAATCTTTACCCACCCTACAAATTGGGATAATGTTATTTTTTGGATATGCCTTATGTCGTCAACAGGGATAGCGTTATTTTGTTATGATGTCGTTCATTTTTCATTTTTTATGGGCAGATACACAGATTCGACGGATGTTTTATTTTTCCATAGCGCATGTGATTGATATCAATACTCACTGATCTGAAAAATGATGTCGTTAATCAAAGCAATGTGACGTTTATGGAGAATGAGGAACATTTATTTAACAAAACTGGGTTTTTTATGATAATTTTCACGCCTATCCTAATCAGTCGAACAAAAATCGTTAGAAACTTGATTTGAGACATTTGAAGTTTTTCAACTCAAGACTGATCTGATATAACAAGAAACTATTAGATTAAGATTAAGAATAGAAGCACAGTTACAAAACACTGATCACTGAAATATAGGTAAACAGTAATGAGCCGTACACCCAACATGCTAAAAAATTTATTCAAACGAAAAACAGCGTTAAGCCAAACCCCTGATATTTTAAAAAAGATTATCGAGCAGAAGGTTTCAGAAATTGAAGCACACTCTAAAAGTATTTCTTTGCGTAGTCTCGGCCACATGGTTGCTAACTGTCCTCCAACGCGTGGATTTGTCGAAGCGATAAATGCACGACTGCAATTACAACAACCAGCCGTTATAGCCGAGATCAAAAAAGCATCGCCTAGCCGAGGCGTGTTGCGGCCTGATTTTGATCCAGTTGCCATAGCAAAAAGTTATGAAGAAAATGATGCCGCCTGTTTGTCCATCCTCACCGATAGAACGTTTTTTCAAGGTGCTGATGAGTATCTGTCGCAAGTCCATGAAACCTGTCAGCTGCCTATTTTGCGTAAGGATTTTATTATTGATGCTTATCAAATTTATGAATCCCGCGCTATCGGAGCGGACTGTATTTTGCTTATAGTGGCCGCATTAGACGATACACAGCTGCGTGATTTATCCGATTTGGCAAATCATTTGGGTATGGATGTGCTTGTTGAAGTGCATACCTGCGAAGAATTAGAACGGGCACTGTCATTGAATACGCGCTTGATAGGTATCAATAACCGTAACTTGCGGACTTTTACCACACAGGTTAAAACCACTTTGGAATTATTACCCTTGATTCCTAAAAAATTTATTGTGGTGAGTGAAAGTGGTATTCATACGCATCAAGATGTGAAATTATTGCGTAGGGCGGGTGTGCATACCTTTTTAATCGGTGAAGCTTTTATGAAAGCAAATGATCCTGGGGTTGCTTTGTGTCGTTTATTTAACTAATTGAAAGTATTGAGTTTTATCAGGATTGATATAGGTTACTTTTTATGTCTCAACTACTCGTTGTCCTTAAACGTCATACATTACGGTGGTTGCTCAGCTTAGCTATATTGTTATTTTTTATACTGCATACCACTGGGAACGTTGAATGGCGTTTTCTTAACGCTTTAGAACATCAAGCCTACGATGCCAGGCTAAATTTCACGATGCATAATACGGTAGATTCTCGTATTGTGATTGTTGATATTGATGAACAAAGTTTGAGTGAAATAGGCCGTTGGCCTTGGAATCGTTCAGTTATGGCGCGTCTTATTGAACAATTATTCGATACCTATCAGATTGATGTGCTTGGGATGGATGTCGTGTTTGTCGAACCGGATGACAGTTCTGGATTGAAAAAATTACAAGCCCTCGCAGAAGGCCCCTTAAAAGACGAACCCGCGTTTTTAAATCGACTCAAAACGCTCGAAACCAAACTGGATTATGATGCTTTATTAGCGCAAAGCATGCAGAATCGTCGAATCGTATTAGGTTATGCTTTTACCACGGCTTCTGAAGAGCAGTCAGATATAGAAGCCGGCAAGCTACCTCCTCCTACCTTTTCTCACGAAGACGTACAAGCTTATAACTTGAGTTATTTAGCGGGTAAAGGTTTTGCAGCGAATTTACCCCAATTTCAGGATAATGCCATTGCAGCAGGCCATTTTAATGTTGATCCAGATATGGATGGTATCGTGCGACGTGTACCCATGCTTTATGCTTATAAAGGAGCATTATATGAATCACTCTCACTGGCCGTCACACGGGTAGCCTTAGGGGTTCAAGACATTGAATTGAGTTTCTACTCACAAGATGGACAAGCTCACTTAGAAAACTTGATTGTTGGCAATCGAACGATTCCGGTTGATGAGGTTTTTCAAACCTTAGTGTCATATCGAGGATCGCGGCGCAGTTTTCCTTACGTGTCAGCGACAGATGTATTGCATGGCCGTATTAAAGACCCTAACCTTTTGAAAAATAATATTATTTTATTAGGCACCTCAGCGCAAGGTTTGCAAGATTTACGGGCTACGCCAGTGGAAAGTATCTTCCCTGGGGTAGAAATTCATGCCAATATGATTTCAGGCATGTTAGACAATAATCTGATGTCTCAACTGTCTTCAGAAAATAAGCTAGAAACGCTGCTATTAATTTTTATTGGCATCGTGATGATTAGTTTACTCCCCTTATTCAGTCCTTTGACGGCTACAATCTGCACTTTAGGGCTATCAGGATTAGTGATTTGGATTAATATGATCGTTTGGCATGACCAATATGTTGTTTTACCTTTAGCAACGACGCTCTTATTAATCTTAACGCAGTTCCTCTTCAACATGTCTTATGGGTATTTTCTGGAATCAACGAACAAACGGCATTTAACGAATTTGTTTGGACAATACGTGCCACCAGAATTGGTTGATGAGATGAGTAAAAATCTGGGAGGAAAACAATATCAATTTTCTATGGAAGGCGAAAGTCGGAAAATGACCGTCTTATTTTCAGATGTGCGTGGTTTTACCAGTCTTTCAGAAGGTATTGAACCTAAAGAATTATCTCAATTAATGAACGAATATCTCACACCCATGACGCGCATCATTCACGAACATCGCGGTACCATTGATAAATATATGGGTGATGCCATCATGGCATTTTGGGGAGCCCCTTTAATTGATCAAAAACATGCGCGTCATGCGCTTGATGCGGCTATGGAAATGCTAAAGCATTTAGAAACATTGCAGCAAGCCTTTAAGGCAAAAGGGTGGCCGGCAATCAAAATTGGCATTGGCATCAATACCGGTGTAATGAGTGTCGGCAACATGGGATCACAATTTCGTATGGCCTACACGGTATTAGGTGATGCCGTGAATTTAGGCTCACGCTTAGAAGGCGCGACTAAACAATATGGGGTACAATTGATTGTGAGTGAAGCAACCCGATATGCAGTGCCGGAATACCTTTATCGCGAATTAGATCGCGTCAGAGTGAAAGGAAAAGATCAACCCGTCATCATTTTTGAACCACTTGGTTTACGTGAAACGAAGGCTGATGATATTTTGGGAGAAGTGGCTCATTATGAACAGGCCCTTGGACATTATCGTCACCAACGCTGGGAAGTGGCAAAAGAAGAATTGGCAAAACTACAAGAAAAATACTCAAATTGTCAGTTATACCAGCTTTATACAGAACGTGTAGAACACTTTATCAAAAATCCTCCCGGTGAGGATTGGGATGGTGTTTATACTTTTACCACCAAATAAGCAAAAGGGCGATAACTTCGGTTCGCCCCTCTTACCACCTATCAAGTTTGCAATATAGGCTCAAAAATACACCTATTTACAGTTGTATATGATATGATAATATCATTAAAAATAATAAACTTATTCTCTGTGGTACTCTGTGGTACTCTGTGTCCTCTGTGTTGAAAAAAAGTATCAAACCAAACTGATATATCTGAACCAAGAATAGGAGAAATCGCATCATGCCCTACTTACAAATCCAAACCAATCTGGAGATTAAACCAGAACAACACGCAACCTTATTGGCCAATGCCTCACAAACGGTGGCCCAAATTTTAGGTAAACCCGAAAGTTATGTCATGGTAGCCCTACAAGCGAATACACCAATGGTATTTGCCGGAACCGAGCAACCCACCGCTTTTTTAGAACTCAAAAGCATCCGTTTACCGACAGCCAATACAACAGAACTATCACAAAAACTGTGTTCATTCATTGAAGACAGCCTGAAGATTCCCAAAGATCGGATATACATTGAATTTATCAACGCAGAAGCCTCCTTATGGGGTTGGAATGAGCGGACTTTTTAAGTAATGGAAGGGCAATGCAATCACAAGGGATTGCCCTAGTTTGGGAAACGAGGCACTGGAAGCCATTTTCCAGCGCGGGGATAACAACCATACTTTTCGAGTCTTTTCTATTTTTGTGCTTCAGGAAGCTGCCGTTTTGCTTCAAGATCAAAGTGCAGCTTTTTTGGAAAGCCGCCCCCAAAACCAAAGATTCCAGTAGGTTTCTTTTCGATTGTTTTCATTTCCGATTCATAGCCCCGCTTTTGAACTTGTATCGTAAGTGTCGTTCGTTTATTGACATCCTTGACAGTATAATTAATTGGGGTTTTCCCAATATAATATTCTTCATATTCTAAAACAAGAATTGATACGGAGGCTTTTGACGGTGTTGATGTTATTTTAATTTGTGGTGTGGCACACCCCGTGCCAACCATAGCCAATCCCATCATTGGTATCCACCAAAAAAGCTGTTTCATGTAACCTCCTTCTCACAGAAAATGACTGTTGGTATTAAAAAATTGTGATAGTATTTCATACATTCATATACTAACCACTCAGTAAATACAAGGCCTCGTCAAAGTTGAGACTAATTGTTTGATTTGTAATGTTTTTATGTGAAATTGTGGGTGGTACAACCTCAAAATTCACAACTAACTGTTTTGGTAGTGCCCCAATGGGTAGTGGTCGTAATTTCAAAAGTCTTACGGGGCCAGTTTGGAATTTTTTTTACCACTACTTTGTGGGGCACTACCACTGTTTTTTGATATAATACTCAATACCGCAGTTTTTTAGAGTTGATTTTTATGAATCTAAACAAATCGGCACTGGGGTCGTTGAGTGGAAAAGCTTCAAAGGGGTTTAAAAATTGTTAATTGTTTTTCTTAGCATAGTTTTTGCGCGCAAAAACTACGCTAAGAAATTAGACTTGCCCCTAAATAAACGTAAGTCATTGAAAATACTAAATATAACGAGCTTAAAAATCAAGGACTTAGCTTATTAAGGGACAAGTCTATTGTTAATTATTAATTATTAATGAGAAACACTTTAATAAATTGTGTGTGTTAATGACAAACACATCAATAGACATTATACCGATTAAATTTCGCGCCAAAAGTTTTGCGCGCAAAACTTTTGGCGCGAATTGATTTCATTAATTTTCTAAAAATAGAAATTGTAATAAAATCAATAAGTTGTGTGAAATCGGTATAAACTATAATAACTTTTTTTGCTCCCGTTTTTATTGTAAATATTTAGCCAAAAAATGGATTTGAATCAATCCCATTCTTTTACCCTTTTACCCTTTTACCCAGTACCATGTCTAATATTTGACCATTGAAGTCTAACAATTAACAATTAGCAATTAATAATTGTATTTATTAAACTAAGCCCCCTATGTCACCAATCGGGACTCGTCTTCAAAGCACAAGCCTTGAGATTTTCACCTCACACGGCTTCTCTCCCAACTATTATTTTTTTTTGACCATAATTCTACAGCCTTTGTAATAATCTTTCTAAGTGTCGATTTGACACCATTTCATCTAAGTCCGAACCCCGCGTCGATGGTATTGGTTTGTTTAGTTAGTATTATCATTCTTAGTTGACAGTGTACACGTCGGCATATATCAAGCATTACACTTAATCCTTGGCTTCTTGTACAATCTTGTTAGTTCAGTTTATTAAAGTTTGTTAAACTCAACTCAATACTTTCTTGAGTAGAACTGAAATAATTACCCCGTTCCCAAAAATTGGCTATACTTGGACTTAGATACTTTCTATGCGCCGTGACAATGATTCTTACGAATCCAACACCTATCATATTACGTTCATTCGTGTCATAAGTGTTTTCTTGCCAAATACGGATTACTACTTAGCTTGTTTCCGTTATGGGTAACGAACGCTTTATTATGTCGAAAGTTTCTCTCGTTACCCTATCCAATTACCTAGCACCTTAACAGGGCTAATCCTGTTTTTGGCGCATTATACCCTGCTTTACCAGAAGTTTAACGGACTTCCAATAAGGGTATTGGCGTAGACTTTAGGTCATCTAGGGATAGCTTTAATCCCACAATCTTTGAGTTATCATAATAGAACTTCCTATTAAGCCCGTTTTACAGGCGTTTTATCGCATTTTTAACGGAACGGGTCGCACGAATCAATCCCATTCAATGACCCCAGTGCCAATTATTTATATACTCAGCACGGGAATAAACTGAACTTTTTAGAAACCAAGTTTTTTGAAAAAACTTTGTTTCTTGCCGCACTAAAAAGTTTTATTTATAACCTCGTTCAGTATAATTAATAGAGTGCGACCCGTTCCGTTAAAAATGCAATAAAACGCCTGTAAAACGGGCTTAATAGGAAGTTCTATTATGATAACTCAAAGATTGTGGGGTTAAAGCTACCCTAAGACAACCTATAGTCTACGCTAATACCCTTATTGGAAGTCCGTTAAAC
>Ga0164318_10006160_pt1 | contig 11629 bp, 10 predicted proteins | sample GuaBasSedimGuay9_FD_113734 | JGI IMG/M metagenome (GOLD analysis project Ga0164318, IMG submission 113734) | Subseafloor sediment microbial communities from Guaymas Basin, Gulf of California, Mexico - Guay9, Core 4571-4, 0-3 cm | ecosystem: Environmental > Aquatic > Marine > Hydrothermal vents... | reverse complement strand
GCGTGGTGGAAAGTGGGGGAAAGTGGGGAAATCTCCCATTCAAATAAGACAAGGACTTACATAGAAACGGCCTTTCGGCGGCCTAATTACACTTTATAGTGTGTGTATCATGGCGGATTTCGTAGGATATTACGAGGTCACCGTGGACGATAAGGGCAGGCTCTACGTTCCCGCCGCCTTCAGGAAGGCCCTTCCCCCGGAGGCGAACGATACCTTCGTGATAACGAAGTGGTTCGAAGGATGCTTGGCGGTGTACGGCCCCGATTACTGGGAGAGGTTGAAGAAGAGGTTGCGCTCGAAGCTCTCACCGATGAGGGAGAAGGACCGGCGCTTCCTCAGGTTGTTGATCCCTCAGGCGATCGAAGTGAGGGTGGATAGGCAGGGAAGGATAAACATACCCAAGAGGCTCTTGAAGTTCGCCCAGATCAAAGATCGGGCGGTTGCGGCAGGAGTACTGGACTATTTTGAACTTTGGAACCCTGAGATTTATGAGGAACACCTCAAGGGCTCCGAGATGACCGAGCTCAGCGAGGTCCTGGAGCTATGATCAGGCCCTTGAAACTCTCCGGAGCGTTCCATGTGCCGGTTATGCTCGAGGAGGTCCTGGATGTCCTCGTTTGGAACGAAGGCGGGATCTATGTAGACGGCACAGTCGGCGGTGGAGGACATGCGGAGGGGATATTGGGACGCACGACCGGAAGGCTCGTGGGGATGGACAGGGACCCGGAGGCGATAGCCGAGGCCCAAAGGAGGCTGGCCCCGTTCGGGGAAAGGGTGGAGTTGGTCCGAGCCAGGTTCTCGGAGATGGAGGAAGTTCTGAAGGAATTGGGGATAGAAAAGGTCGACGGAGTGTTGCTGGACCTGGGGGTCTCCCAACACCAGATAGAGGACCCAGAAAGGGGCTTCAGTTACAGGCAGGACGGCCCCTTGGACATGAGGATGTCCATGTGCGGTCCCTCCGCAGAGGATGTGGTCAACCGATATCCTAAGGAAGAATTGGAGAGGCTGTTCAGGGAGTATGGGGAGGAGAGGTCGGCAAGGAGGATAGCCGAGGGCATATGTAGGGCGAGGGAGAAGGCCCCCATAAGGAGCACGGGACAGCTGAGGGATGTGGTCCTGTCTGTAATTCGTAGTTCTATGCCTCATAAAGTATTATCAAGAACATTTCAAGCTAGAAGGATCGAAGTGAACGACGAGCTCGGGGAGCTGAGGAAGGGTTTGGATGCGGGCATCTCCCTCCTCGGCAGAGGTGGCCGCATGGCCGTCCTGAGCTATCATTCCTTGGAGGACAGGATCGTGAAGGAAAAGTTCCGGAGGTGGAGGGAAGAGGGGAAGGTCGAGCTTTTGGGCAGGTTCTTCCCGAGCCCGGAGGAGGTCCGAAGGAACCCTCGGGCGAGGGGAGCGAAGCTCAGGGCAGTCGAGAAGCTTTAGGAGGCGATATGTTCAGGTTCCTCATGCTCGCCGTGGGTTTGGGGGCGGTGTGCTCGGTCGCCTTCATGTGGGAGCTGGAGACCACGAGGTCGCTCGTCGAGGAGGTGGAGAGGTTGGAGAGGGAGAGAAAGGAAGCCCTCGCCCGGCTGGAACAGGTCAGGGCGGAGATATGCTACCTCTCCCGCAGCGAGAGGGTCACCCAGATCGCATCTGAGAAGCTCGGGATGACCTTTCCCGAGGAGCTCCCAGCCTTGGCATACCTATGGGGCGAAGAAGGCGAACCCGAGGAGGCCGGGTCGGCGTCCCCGATAGGGAGACTCTTTTGGAAGGGAGCTTTCGCCGAGGTCAGGGTGAAGCGGTGATACCGAGGGTACACCGGAGGAGACTCTTCCTTTTGACTCTCCTTTTAGGGGCCTGTTGGACGGGCTTGGCCGTGAGGTTGGTGCAGGTCCAGCTCGGAGGTAACAAAGCCTACGCCTCGAGGCTCGAGCGACAGTCCAAGTTGCGCCTCGAACTTCCAGCTCGCAGAGGCAACATATTGGACCGTAAGGGACACATCCTGGGCTTGGATCTGGAGGGCTTTTCTTACTATACCTTCGCTCCGGCCGAGGACCCGGATCGGACGGCCCGCCTGTTTTCGAAGGTAGGGGACTTCCCCTACAGCGTGCTCCTGTCCAAGCTCAGAAGTAAGGGCTTCGTATGGCTGGCGAGGGGGCTGGGGGAGAAGGAAGCCATGGCCGTGAGGAGATGGGGGCTTCCCGGGGTGAGGGAGTACAAGGAGTTCAGGAGGGTCTACCCTATGGGAAAAGTGGCAGGTCAGGTATTAGGGTACACCGACGTGGACGGGAAGGGGATAGAAGGGGCGGAGTTGGCGTTCGACGGGTACCTCAGGGGAAGGCCCGGATGGGCGCTCAGGAGGAGGGACGGAAGAGGTGGATGGATACCCGAGGACCTGCCGATGAGGCCCCCGAGGGACGGGGCGGATGTCGTGCTCACCTTGGACGTGGAGGTGCAGGCCATCTTAGAGGAAGAGCTCAAGGCTGCAGTCGAAAGGCACAGGGCCCGTTCGGGGATGGGGATCGTCATGGTGCCCAGGACCGGGGAGGTGCTGGCCCTGGCGAGCGTGCCCGGGTTCGATCCTAACCGTCCAGGGGACTACCCTATGTGGACCAGGAAGAACAGGGTTATAACCGACATCTACGAACCCGGCTCCACGTTCAAGATAGTAACTGCCGCCGCCGCATTGGAGGAGAAGGTCATATCCCCGGAGGATTCGGTGTTCTGCGAGGAGGGAGCTTTCATGGTCTCAGGGAGGAGGTTCAGGGACGCCCATCCTTACGGATGGCTCACTTTCAGGGAGGTTGTGGAACTTTCGAGCAACATAGGGACCATAAAGGTAGCCGAAAGATTGGGGAAGGATGTGATCTACAGGTATGCGAGGACCTTCGGCTTCGGAGCCGAGACCGGCATAGACCTTCCCGGGGAGGTGAAGGGAATATTGAGACCTCCTTCCGCCTGGTCCGGGAGGTCGCTGGCCTCGATAGCCGTCGGCCAGGAAGTATCCGTCACGGCCATCCAGATGGCCTGCGCGTACGCCGCCGTTGCCAACGGGGGGATGCTGATGAGGCCCCAGATAGTCTTAGAGGTGAAGGGAGCAGGAGGGAAGGTGCTCAAGATGATGAAGCCCGAGCCCGTAAGGAGGGTGGTCTCCGAGGAAACTGCCAGAAAGCTCGTGGAGTTCTTGGAGGGCGTCGTGGAGAGGGGAACGGGCAGGGAGGCGAGGATTCCCGGCGTGAGGGTAGCTGGGAAGACCGGCACTGCCCAGAGGCCTCTCGAGGGAGGGGTGGGATACGCTCCCGGGGAGTTCGTCGCTTCCTTCGTGGGGTTCCTGCCGGCTGAGGACCCAGAGCTTCTCTGTCTGGTGGTCGTAGATACCCCCAGGGAGGGAGGACATTACGGAGGCCAGGTTGCAGCTCCGGTCTTCAGGAGGGTGGTGGAGAGGGTGCTCTCGCTTCCTGGCCATCCATTCTCTGAGAGGGTTCAGGAGATGTTGAAGAGGACGCCCGAGATGGTGCGGGTGCCGGATGTTACGGGGCTTCCTCCGGACGAGGCCTTGCAGGTCCTGTCGGGGATCGGGGTGAGGGGGGAGGTCCAGGGCACGGGAGGCGTCGTGATGAGGCAGCATCCAAAGCCAGGCTGTGAGGTGCCGGAGGGGGGGAGGGTTGTCCTCACGCTCGGGGGTGGGAGGATGTCCGGTGGTAAGCTGCCCGACCTTAAGGGCCTGACCCTCAGGGAGGCAATGAGGCGATTGGAGGCCTTGGGGGTCGGGGTGAGGATGTACGGAAGCGGCAGGGTGGTGAGACAGAGCCCAGCCGCAGGATCGGAGGTAGGGGAGGGGACGGTCTGCATCCTGGAGGGACGCAGATGAAGCTTTCGGAGCTTTTAGAGGTCCTTCCGGAGGCCAGGGCCGACGGCGAGCTATCGGCCGAGGTGCGGGGGATCAAATACGACTCCAGAAAGGTGGAGTCGGGGGACGTCTTCGTGGCGCTCAAGGGGGAGCATCTGGACGGGCACGATTTCGTGCGGGAGGCGTGCAGGAGGGGGGCGGTGGCGGTCGTGGTGGAAAGGAAGGTAGAAGCGCCTGGGATAAAGGTGGTCGTGAGGGACACCAGAAAGGCGCTGGCCCTCCTCTCAGCCAAGTTCTTCGGGGAGCCTGCGAGGAAGTTAAAAATTATAGGGGTTACGGGGACGAACGGGAAGACTACGGTCAGCTTCCTCGTACGTTCGGTTCTGGAGGAGGCAGGCGTGCGCACGGGGCTGATAGGGACGGTGGAGTACATAATAGGAGGGAGGAAGTTCCCTGCGTCCTTGACCACCCCCCTCCCACCAGAACTGCACAGGGCATTCGGCCGCATGGTGGAAGCCGGGGACCGAGCGGTCGTCATGGAAGTGTCCTCGCATTCCTTGGTTTTGGACAGGGTGTACGGCCTGCCGTTTTCGGTGGCCGTGTTCACCAACCTCTCTCGGGACCATCTGGACTTCCACCTCACTATGGAGGATTACTTTAGGGCTAAGGCGAAGCTCTTCGAGATGTTGGAACCATCGGGGTGGGCGGTGTACAACGGGGACGACCCATACGGGGCTATGCTCCGGGAGCACACGAAGGCCCAACTCATTTCGTACGGGCTTTCGGAGGGCGTGGACATAAGGGCGGAGGGTGTGGTTTGCGACAGACAGGGGGTGGTGTTCACCTTGAGGTCTCCCTGGGGGGACTTCCCCGTAAGGTTGAGGCTTTCAGGTAGGTTTAATGTGTACAACGCATTGGCTGCAGCAGGTGTGGGACTGGTGCTGGGCGTGAGGCCGGAGGATGTGGTAAGGGGGATGGTCTCGGTGGAAGGCGTCCCCGGAAGGTTCGAGAGGGTGGATCTGGGGCAGGGCTTCGAGGTCATAGTGGACTACGCCCACACCCCCGACGCTTTGGAGAACCTCCTGCTTTCAGCAAGGGAGATATCCCAGGGGAGGGTGCTGGTGGTCTTCGGATGCGGAGGGGAAAGGGACAGGGGGAAGAGGCCTCGGATGGGGGAGGTCGCAGGTAGGCTGGCGGATTTCGTCTTCGTCACTTCCGACAACCCCAGGAGCGAACCTCCGGAAAGGATCATAGAGGATATACTGGAAGGGATGCCAGAGGGGGCGAAGTACGTGGTCGAGGAGGACCGAAGGAGGGCGATAGGAAGGGCCATAAGGATGGCCAGGGAGGGGGATGTAGTGGTGATAGCCGGTAAGGGGCACGAGAGCTATCAGATCGTCGGGGACAGGAAGTTCCCGTTCGACGATAGGAAGGTAGCCGAGAGGTTCCTGGCCGAATGGAAGGCGTGCGGCTCGGCGAAATAGCTGAGGTTCTGGGGGCGAAGCTTCGCGGCGACCCGGATTCGGTTCCCACGGGAGCTTCCGTGGACTCCAGGACCATAAGGAAGGGGGAGATCTTCTTCGCCCTCAGGGGGGAGCGCACCGACGGGCATAAGTTCGTGGGGGACGCCCTGAGGAAGGGAGCATCGGCGGCCGTGGTGAGGAGGAAGTGGATGGAGGAGAACCCCGATGTGGGACCTCTTCTGGGCGTGGACGACCCCCTTAAGGCCCTCGGAAAGCTCGGGGCCTGGTATAGGAGGAGGTTCAAGGTAGAGGTGGTGGCGGTCACCGGCTCGAGCGGCAAGACCACGGTCAAGGAGATGACCGCCGCCGTCTTAGGGACGAGTTACAATGTGCTTAAGTCCGAGGGTAGTTGGAACAACGAGATAGGGCTGCCCCTCACGCTTCTTATGCTCTCAGGCGGGCACGACCTCGCCGTCGTGGAACTCGGGATGAACGCCCCCGGGGAGATAAGGAGGCTAGCGGAGATGGCGAGGCCATGCGTGGGAACGATAACGAACGTAGGACCCGCCCACATAGGGGCGTTCGGGTCTTTGGAGGGGGTGGCGAGGGCCAAGGGGGAGCTCCTGGAGGTCCTGGAGGGGAAGGCCGTCCTGAACTGGGACGACCCGTGGGTCAGGAGGCTCGGGGAGGACTTCGCTGGGGAGGTGATCTGGTTCGGGCTCGGGGAGGGGGCGGACCTAAGGGCGGAGGAAGTGAGGCTGGAGGAAGGGAGGCCGAGCTTCGTGGTGGAGGGGGTAAGGGTGAGGTTGGAAGTTTTGGGGAGATATCAAGTCTATAATGCTCTGGCCTCCTTAGCGATAGGAATTTCATTCGGAATAAGCTTATCCCAAGGAGCAAAGGCCCTGGAGAAGTTCAGGCCACCTCCTTTAAGGTGCGAAGTTAAAGATTTCGGAGGCATAAAGGTCCTCCTGGACTGTTACAACGCCAATCCAACATCCGTCAAGGAGGCCCTGAAGCTTCTGAGTTCCCTTCCGGGCAGGAGGATCGCAGTCCTGGGGGATATGTTGGAGCTGGGGGACGAGGCCCGTAGGTTCCACAGGGAGGTAGGGGCCTACGCCGCCCGGTGCGGTATAGACCTGCTCCTCTGCACGGGAAGATGGGCCGAGGATATGGCCGCCGGGGCCGGGGAAGGTCGGGCCGAGGTCCTGGACAGGGAAGGGCTGGTAAGGAGGTTGAGGGAGCTTACAAGGCCGGGGGACAAGGTCCTGGTCAAGGCCTCCAGGAGGGTGGCGTTGGAGGAGGTAGTGGAAAGGGCGTTCGGGGAGATATAGGGATGTTCCTCCATTGGCTTTATCCACTTGTTAAATATTCCATATTTTTCAACCTCTTCCGTTACATAACCTTCAGGTCAGCGGGGGCTGCCATCACCGCCTTGGGGATAAGCTTCTTCTTAGGACCTTGGATAATAAGGAAGTTGGAGCTTAGGGGCATCAGGGAGCGCGTGAGGCCGGACGGCCCCCGGAGACATCTGACGAAGGAGGGCACCCCCACCATGGGTGGGCTCATAATCCTTGCGAGCGTTGTCCTGCCCACGGTGCTCTGGGCGGACGTGTGCAACAGGTACGTACTCCTCACCCTTCTGGCCACGGTATGGATGGGGGCGGTGGGGTTCTTGGACGACTACCTTAAGGTGGTGAAGGAGGTCCCCAAGGGGCTCGTTGGGAGGTACAAGCTTGTGGGGCAGATCGTTCTGGGTATCTTCATAGCTACTTTCCTCTACCTCAGGCCTTTCGACCCCAGGTGGGCGACGGCCACGAGCCTCCCCTTCTTCAAGGGATGGGCCCTGGACCTTGGGTTTCTATATCTGGCGATGGTTGTCTTCGTGATATCGGGGACTTCCAACGCCGTAAACCTGACCGACGGCCTGGACGGCTTAGCGATAGGCTTGGTCGGGATAGTTGCGGCCGCCTTAGGGTTGGTGGCGTACGTCACGGGAAGGGCGGACTTCAGCGCATATCTGGGGATACCCTACATAAGGGGTGCCGGGGAGCTGACGGTATATTGTACAGCCCTGGTCGGGGCATCGTTGGGGTTTCTATGGTTCAACGCTTACCCTGCCAGGGTCTTCATGGGCGATACTGGGGCGCTCTCGCTCGGGGCGGCCTTAGGGACCCTTTCGGTGCTCCTGAAGGTGGAGCTTCTGCTTCCCGTGATAGGCGGGGTGTTCGTGGCCGAGGTGGCCTCTGTCGTGCTTCAGAGGTGCTACTTCAAGTACACGAGGAAGAGGACCGGGGAGGGTAGGAGGATATTCAGGATGGCCCCCTTACACCACCATTTCGAACTTTTAGGGTGGTCGGAGCCGAAGATAGTGGTCAGGTTCTGGATAGTGGGGATACTTCTGGCGCTTTTGGGCCTGAGCACCTTCAAGGTCAGATGAGAGGGGAACTCGACAGGGTCCTGCTTGCGGTCGTGGTGGTCCTGGTGGCCTTGGGCACGGTTATGGCCTACAGCACGGGCCTCGGCATGGGTCTGGGTTCGGCCCTCTTCAGGAAGCATCTCGCCAAGGCCGCGCTCGGAGGGGTCGGGATGTTGGTCGCCTATAAGTTAGGGTGCAGGAGGCTCTGCTCGTGGGCGAAGGGATCGCTCATCCCCGTGAACATCCTGCTTTTTGGGCTCTTGGTCATGAAGGCCATCCACGGTGGGACGGCGAGGTGGTACAAGTTGGGCCCCTTCTCCCTGCAACCTTCGGGGGTGGCTAAGCTCGTCCTGGTGCTCTACGTGGCGGACTTCATGGCGAGGAAGGGGGAAGGGCTCAGGGACCTTCGCAGGGGCCTCCTGCCCGTCGTGATCGTCTGCGGAGTTTCCCTGGGCTTGATATCGTTAGAGCCCGACCTCGGGACCACGGTCGCCCTGAGCGCTATATTGGGAGGGATGCTCTTTGTAGGGGGAGTCCGGCTGAAGCATATATGGGCGATGGCGTCTGCGGCCTTGGTCGTCCTGGCCGTCGTCGTGTTCGTCTTCGGGTACGGGAAGGGTAGGGTCATGGCCTACTTAGGGGAAGGCGACGAGGGGGCGAGGTACCAGATGGAGCAATCCTTGGTAGCGCTCGGGGGCGGTGGGGTCCTCGGAAGGGGGCTGGGGAAGGGGGTCCAGAAGCATTGGTTTCTGCCCGAGCCGCACACCGACTTCATCTTCTCGGTGGTCGGGGAGGAGCTGGGGTTCTTAGGAACCTTAGGGGTCCTCGGGGCCTTCGTGCTCTACGGACTGAGGGGGATAAACATAGCCAGAAGGGCCGGGGAGACGAGGACCTTCTTCGTGGCCGTCGGGCTCACCCTCATGGTCGAGGTCTACGCCCTCCTGAACATAGCTGTGGCCACAGGGATACTGCCCACGACGGGCCTTCCCCTCCCCTTCGTGAGCTACGGTGGAACTTCCTTGGTGGTAAACCTCGTGGGGAGCGGGGTCCTCTTGGACGCCTCGAGGAGGAAGGGATGAGGATGGTCGTCGGTGCAGGGGGGACTGGGGGCCATATCGTCCCGGCGTTGGCCGTCGCAGATGCAGTAAAGAGGAGGGTTCCGGCGGATGTGCTGTTCGTAGGGGCGGGCAGGGGGGTGGAGGAGAGGCTCGTCCTCAGGGCGGGATACGGGCTGGAGAAGCTCCCCGTGGTGGGGCTTCCGAGAGGTCCTTCCTTGAAGCTTTTCGGGTTCGCTTCCGGGCTGGTCGAGGGGTTGCTGAGGTGTAGGAGGATATTTTTGGACTTCAGGCCCCATCTCGCCTTCTGCACAGGCGGGTACGCAGCATTCCCCGTCGGGGTTATGGCGGTCCTGTTCCGCCTCCCGCTCCACATCCACGAGCCCAACAGCCTCCCCGGCCTGGTGAACCGCCTCCTATTCCCGTGGGCGAGGAAGGTCTACGTGGGCTTTGCGGGGGTCGGGCCCAAGGGGAAGGAAGTTCGCACCGGAAACCCGGTGAGGTGGGAGGTCGGCAGGATATCGAGGGAGGAGGGGAGGAGGAGGTTCGGGCTCGGGGAGGGGCCCGTGGTGTTCGCCTTCGGGGGCAGCCAGGGTGCGAGGGCGATAAACGAGGCCCTGGGAAGGTCTCTCCCAAGGATCGTGGGCGAGGGTGCGGAGGTGGTCTGGCAGACGGGGGAGGGTGACTTCGGATGGGCCTCGAAGACGGCGGAAGCTTACGGGGGGAAGGTGAAGGTTTTAGCGTTCGTAGAGGACATGGCCCACATCTTGGCGGCTGCCGACCTCGCCGTCTGCCGTGCCGGGGCCATGACCGTATCGGAGTTGACAGCGAGCGGCCTTCCAGCTATATTGGTACCGCTGCCGAGCTCCGCCGGAGGACATCAGCTTGCGAACGCCCGGGCCCTGGAGGATGCGGGGGCTGCCGTCGTGTTAGAGGAGGGGGAGCTTGGGAGGCTGGCCGAGGAGGTCGTGGGGCTCCTTAAGGATGAGGGGAGGCTCGAAAGGATGAGGAGGGCGAGCCGAAAGCTTGGAAGGAAGGACGCTGCCGAGCGCATAGCAGAGGGGATATTGGAGGACCTGTGTTCAGAAAGATAAAGAGGTTGCACTTTGTGGGGATAGGCGGGATAGGGATGAGCGGGATAGCCGAGCTCCTGCTCAGGATGGGGTACGAGGTGAGCGGCTCGGACATAAAAAGGACCCACATCACAGAAAGGTTGGAAAGGCTCGGGGCGAGGATATGGTACGGCCACAGCGAGGAGCACATCCTGGAGGCCGATATCGTAGTCTACTCGAACGCCATCCCCCCTTCAAATCCCGAGCTTAAGGAGGCCTCAAGGCGCAAGCTTCCCATCATACCCAGGGCAGAGATGCTCGGGGAGATAATGAGGATGATGCGCTACAGCATAGGCGTGGCCGGCACCCACGGGAAGACCACGACCACCTCGATGATAGGGGCGGTCCTGACCGAAGGCGGCCTGGACCCCACCCTCATAGTGGGGGGGAGGGTGAAGAGCATAGGGAGCAACGCAAGGCTCGGGGGCGGGGATTATCTTGTGGCCGAGGCCGACGAGTTCGGGAGGTCCTTCCTCAGGCTCGCCCCCACAGTGGCGGTGATAACAACCCTCGAGGCCGAACACCTGGACTGCTACAGGGACCTGGACGAGATAAAGGATGCCTTCGTAGAGTATGCGAACAAGGTCCCCTTCTACGGCTGGGTCGTGGCGTGTCTGGACGAGGAGGGGGTCCAGGACATACTACCGAGGGTCGAAAGGCCCCTCATAACCTACGGGCTCTCGGCCCAGGCGGATGTAAGGGCGGAGGATGTGGAATTCTCGGGGATGGGCTCCTCCTTCCGTGTGGTCGTCGAGGGGGAGAGGATGGGGGAGGTGAGGCTCAGGGTCCCCGGACTCCACAACATCAAGAACTCCTTGGCCGCCGTCTCGGTGGGCCTTGCGTTGGAGCTACCCTTCGGGGCGATATCGGAGGCCTTGGGGAAGTTCTCAGGGGTGCACAGGAGGTTCGAGGTCAAGGGCGAAGTAGGGGAGGTCCTGGTCGTGGACGACTACGCCCACCACCCTTCCGAGATAAGGGTCACGCTCCAGGCTGCGAGGCTCCTTAGGAGGGGAAGGATACTGGCCATCTTCCAGCCCCACCTTTACACCCGCACGAGGGACTTCGCAGGTTCCTTCGGAAGGTCCTTCTTAGAGAGCGACGTCCTCGTGGTGACGGACGTCTATCCCGCGAGGGAGGAACCTATACCGGGAGTGACAGGAGAGCTCGTGGCCGACGCGGCCAGGAAGGTTGGGCACAGGGAGGTCTATTACGTCGAGGAAGAGGACGGTGTGGCGGAGCTTGTGGCCGGGCTGGTGAGGCCGGGGGATGTGGTGATAACCATGGGAGCGGGGGACATATGGAAGGTCGGAGAGGAACTTCTGGAGCTGCTAAGAGGCTGAGGAGGAGGATAGTTAAGATCGCCGTCCTCGGCCTCTTCCTCTGGTGCGTATATGTAGGTTTCAGGGCCGCCTTAGGCTGGATCGTAGGGCTTCCGAAGGTCGGGGAGATAGAGGTAGTGGGCGCGCGCACGGTGGACCCGGAGGAAGTGGTCGAAAGGTGCGGGGTGAGGCCTGGAGATAGGTTATACAAATTGGACATAAAGGAAGTGGTCGAGAGGGTAAAGGGGATACCTTGGGTGAGGGACGTCGAGGTCCACAGGAGCTTGTTCGGAAAGCTCGTGTTGAAGATCGAGGAGCGGAAGCCCGTGGCCCTCTTAGTGGCCGGGAGGTTGTTCCCCGTGGATGCGGATGGGGTGGTCCTCTCGCCCTTGAAGGTCCCTCCCGACCTCCCCCTCATAACGGGCG
>Ga0164318_10006158_pt1 | contig 11630 bp, 11 predicted proteins | sample GuaBasSedimGuay9_FD_113734 | JGI IMG/M metagenome (GOLD analysis project Ga0164318, IMG submission 113734) | Subseafloor sediment microbial communities from Guaymas Basin, Gulf of California, Mexico - Guay9, Core 4571-4, 0-3 cm | ecosystem: Environmental > Aquatic > Marine > Hydrothermal vents... | reverse complement strand
AGTATCCCGTGTTTGGCTTCCAGATCCTGTTCTCGAGCAATGAGCAGGTCTAGCTCAATTATTGCTACCGAGTCCAGCTCCGCGCTATCAAATTCGAAGTCAATATTCTCGAGCACGGTGACCAGAGCACAGCCTACAGCATCAACCATGGTGCCTCTAGGCGTATTCGGGCATTGGTCAATGGTGTTAGGAACGCCATCGCCATCGTTATCCAGTGCGCAGCCTTTAGAATCGACTTCGACACCCGGAGGAGTGTTAGGGCAGGCATCCAGATAATCAGGCACGCCATCACCGTCGCTATCAACTGGGCAACCTACGCTGTCAACCTGAACCCCTTTTGGTGTATTAGGGCATTCGTCTAGCCCATCAACAACACCATCAAGATCCTGGTCTTTATCAGCGCCGAATAACGCGCATAGTGTGCCGGCAACGACGGCACTACCCGCGGCGTAGGCTAGTTCGTGATCGGTATCCTGACTGGCAGATACACCGCCGCCTACGACACCAGCTGCGATTGCGCAGCTACGCCAGTCAGACGTTATGCCATTAACGGCACAACCATTAAGAACCATCGCCGTAACGGCGAGGGCCAAGAGTTTACTGGCAGATTTAAGCCTGATGATCATCGTGTAGCCTCCGATATTGAAAAATTATGATTTTGTTATGTTGCTATTTAGCTTTAATAAACATGTGTATCTATTACTAACCAAGGGTAAAACTTACACCAGATAGAGTTTTTCTCGAGTGATGGTCGCGAATTATATAGCACCCTGCAGAAAAATAATGCCCCTTGTTTGTTAGTTTAGTGACTTGTTAGTTTTTTGGTGCAAATAAGCGTGCTGATAGTGGTGGCATAAGATAGGGCTGTCGTGGCTCGATGTAGGTGAGGTTTTCGGCTGCGAAGATTGCTTCCAGTTCGGCATCGTCTTCGAGTTCTTCGATACTCTCGTCGACTCGCTCGAGCAATTGGTAGTTGCTTTTTAACGCTACAAAGCCAAGGTTGATGGCAAAGTCATGGGTCCATACAGAAGCTTTGAGGTTGCTTTCAGGGTGTTGGTTTTTCCATGCCTCAAAACGATGCTGGGCAACCCAGGCCCCGTCGGCTTCGCCGTTGTTTAAAGTGTTGAAAATTGAATCACCAGCAGGTTTTACGTGGTGAATTGATGGCCTTAGTGCTCCATTGCCGTGGGTCATTAATATCAGGTCGGCAACGCTGTTTTCCTCTACAAGGATTGAGAGTCCCTGCAGATCATCCAGGTTAGCCGGAGGGGTTTCAGGTCGGTCGGTAGACCAAATAAGGGTAAATACCTGAGCATGGTAGGGGAGACTCGGCGCCAGAGGTTTTAAGACGACCAACTGGCGCTCGCCGGCTGCAATTTCAAGTGAAAACTTCTGTCCGCCTGGGTCAGCGAAATTGTTTTTTGCCATGGCAAACCCACCGGCGAGTTCACACTTTCCCGCACTGAGGAGGGCGTTAACCTGCAGGGCAGGATTACCTTCATCGCCAGCATCTGTCTCATACCAGTGAATGATTAGTGGCAACCCCATCGAGTCGGCCACTGCCAGAGCAACACTGTTATCGATGCCGCCTGCGTGGGTGGAGTAGGGTGGGCTATCCTGCTCCAGGCAAACGACAAGGGGTTTGCCCATTGCTAGGCAGGCCGTGCAGCCGCTCAGTGCCAGCAGGGTGAGGAACATTCTCATAATGAGTTACTGCGCTGGGTAGTGACGACATAGGCGAACAGAGCATCAATTTCTTCTTCGGTCAGAATGTCGCCGTGGGGCGGCATGTCGCCACTGCCTTCGCTAACGGATTCGAGAAACCGTTCGTATTCGCCGGGGGGGAACTGGCGCAAATCAAAGGTCGAGGCGCCGCTGTTGCGCAGTTCGGTGCCGTGGCAGCGTTGGCAGAATTGTCGATAAGTATCGAGCCCCAGGGTTACCTGAGCCGGGTCAAAGGACTCCTTGCGAGGGCTGGCTGCGTAAACAGTGGATAGTCCGCTAACACAGGCGAGCGCGAGCATAGTCGTCTTTATCTTTTTAATCATAGTTGGTCGTTATTTATTGAGCCGGGTGAGCAGTATCGGCTGACCAGGGTTTGAATAATTTGAATACGGTAATTGATGCCCCTTTGGTCACAGTGGCGAATTTGGGGTTGGGCAGAAACCAGGAGAAGAGTCCGCCAATGCCACTTTGAATGGCGACATACTGTTCACCATCGAGCTCATAGGTGACGGGCGGTGCGATGATGCCCGATGGTGTCTGGTACTCCCAAAGCAGTTTGCCGTCATCAATATCATACGCCGCGAGCTCGCCTGTCTGTAAGCCTGTAAAGATGAGACCGCCGGCGGTGGCCAGCGTGCCGCCATTGGCGGGTGGGTCTACCGGCACTTGCCAGACTCGCTTGCCGCTGAGGGGATCGACCGCGCGTAGATACCCCATTGGCTCTCCGGGAACTGGCTCGGGAAAAGCAAATTCCGCGGCCGCATAGGCCGTGCCTTTGCGCCAGGCCATAACCACTGGTTTGAACTGCATGCTGATTTCCAGACCATTTAAATAGAGTAGGTCGGTTTCCGGGCTAAACGAAGCCGGCGCCCAGTTTTTGCCGCCAATGTTGGATGGCCAGACAGTTTTTTCGACGCCAGTGAGGTTTTCGATAGTTGCGGCAGAGCGGATCGGTCGGCCGGTTTCCATGTCGATGCCATCGGCCCAGGTAAGTTTGTCGACAAACTGGCTAGCCCGTAATAGCTCTCCGGTGGCGCGATCGAGTACGTAGACATAACCGTTGCGGTTGGCCTGAATAATAACTTTGCGTGAGTTGCCGTCGATGGTCAGCGTGGCGTGGATCAGCTCATTGACTGAATCGTAATCATAAGTGTCATTGGGAATTACTTGGTAGTGCCAGATGATTTCACCGGTTTCTGGCCGTAACGCGACAATAGTATCGGTGAACAGGTTATCACCGGGGCGCATGTTTGCATTCCACGGACCGGGATTACCAATCCCCCAGTAGACCAGGTTCAGTTCTGGATCATAAGAGCCGGATAGCCAGGTGGCACCGCCGCCACGAAGGTAGGTATCGCCTTCCCAGCTGTCTCCGCCGGGTTGATCGGGGGCTGCAGTGGTCCAGAAACGCCATAGCTTTTCACCGGTTTGCGGGTCCCAGCCGTCGAGAAACCCGCGAGTGCCCATGTCGCCACCGGCAGTACCGGTAATGAGTACGCCATTGGCCAGTAGCGGGGTGCCGGTCATGGTGTAGCCGTCCTGCCAGTCTGAGGCCGTTTGTGTCCACACTGTCTCGCCGTTCTGCATGTCGATCGCCATAACCCGGTTGTCCAGAGTCTGGCGATAGAGCTTGCCATCAAAAATTACTGCGCCGCGATTGATGAACCCGCAGCAGACCATGCGGAACATTTTTTTGGAATAGCGTAGTTTGTTGCGCCAGAGTTTGCGCCCGGTGCGGGCGTCAATGGCGAAGGTCGCCTCGTGAGTGGTGACGTAAATTTTGCCGTTATAAACTAGCGGTTGGCCTTCCTGTCCGCGTTCGGTTTCCAGAGCCATTGACCAGGCCGGCACCAGATTGCCAACGTTGTCGCGGTTGATGGTGGTGAGTGGGCTCCAGCGCTGAGCGCCCTGGCCCATGCCGTAGGTGGTTATGTTTTGTGGCAGGACGTGGTCGTTTTTGAGTTCATCCAGCGTTGGCCCTGCGGTCTGGCCAAGTGCGGGCAACAATGCCAGTAGAATGGTGATCCATTTCATTGTTCCTCCTCCAGAGGATTCTATTGTATTTGTTTCTGCTTGCCATTGAGCGCGGACAAAGGCGAAGCCTGATACCAGGCGGTGCGCAGAACGGATTTTCTTAAGCTAATAACGTCGCTGACTGGTCGCAGAGAAATGCCCAACTGTTCCAGGTCGGGCAGGTGTGTCTGCAGAAATGCCAGCGTTTCTGGATAAGGGTGACCAATGGCGATGGCGCTACCGTTACGTTTTGCCAGTTGAATCAACCGCTTAAATTGGGTTGAAATCTGCTCTTCGTCGGCTTCGTTATCGAGAAATATATCCCGCCAGGTGCTAGGGATCTGGTGGTCGGTCGCGGCGTTATAGGCGACTGTAAACGCTGTTGTGCGGCTGTCAACAAAAAATATAGCTGGATAGCGATGGAGCTCTTCCATTAGCCAACTCATAGGTTGATAGTGGCTGGTGAGCAGGCTACCCATATGATTATTTACCCCGCTGACATGGGGTAGTGCAGCGAGATTACTGCTGAGGGTGGCGCGAAATGTGGGGTGGTCCATTTCCAGTATTAGCGCCCCGGGGCCGAGGTCGTTGCCGCCAGTGGACTGCATCGGCTGATGCAGTAGCACCTCTTTGCCACGGCGTGCTGCAAGTTGGGCCAGCTCGACTGCGTGTGGAGTGTGCGGCAAAAACGAGCAGGCGACGGGGCCTGGTAGCAACACCGCCTGCCGGTCAGCATTTTGATTGCCCATGTCATCAATGATGATCGCAATCCAGGGCTGCCGATCAGTGGTAGGGCCTGCGCTGGGTGATGATTCAATCGCAGTAGTCGGCAGCAGTTTCCGCCGCTCGATCATCCCACTATCAGCGGCGGCCACTCCCCTGCAAAGTAAGAGCAATCCGAGTAGTGCTAGTGATTGTTTCATCACCGAGTCAGTCAATGACTATTGCGCTTTTTTATGGTTGAGAATGGCCACAGCCTTGAGCAAGTTGAGGGCTTCATAGAGTACGAAATCACGAGAGGCGAGATCTTCGGTCTCCTCATCTTCCTCATCGACTTCTTCGTTTTCAAGATGACCCGTTAAATCGCTCTCAGCGATTCGCTCAAATTCTGGATCGACATTGGTGACCTTGATGTTTTTCAGTTCAATGTCGGGAATAATGCCACGGGCCTGGATTGAATGACCATTAGGCGTGTAGTAGCGGGCGGTAGTGAGCTTCAACGCGGCATTATTTTTCATCGGTAAGATCGTTTGTACTGAGCCTTTCCCGAATGTTTTGCTGCCCATAATGATTGCACGGCCATGGTCCTGCAGCGCGCCAGCGACAATTTCCGAGGCCGACGCAGATCCGCCATTAACCAGGACCACAATGGGTGCGCCGCCGAGGATGTCGTCGGGAGAGGCGTTAAATTTCTGTTCCGAGTCAGCGCTGCGACCTTCGGTATAAACCACCAATCCTTTGGTTATAAAGGCGTCTGATACCGATACTGCGGCGGTGAGTACTCCACCGGGGTTGTTGCGCAGATCCAGTACCAGGCCTTCCAGCGGTTTGTCGTTTTCAGACTTTAATTTGTCAACTTCGGTACGCAGTTTGCGGCCGGTATTGACCTGGAACTGAGCGACACGAATATAAGCAAAGCCTGGGTCTAGCATTTTGCCACGCACGGCGGTGACTTGGATAATGGCGCGTTTGATTTCGATTTTCAGGGGTTTCTGTTCCCCCTCTCGGATCAGAGTAAGCAAGATTTCGGTGCCGGCCTTGCCGCGCATGATTTTTACCGCATCTCCCAAAGACATGCCCTTAACCGGGGTATCGTCCAGGCGAATAATCAGGTCGCCCGCCTGGATGCCGGCGCGGGCAGCCGGGGTGTCGTCAATGGGTGAGACGACCTTAACAAAGCCATCCTCCATGCTTACCTCAATTCCCAGTCCGCCGAATTCCCCTGATGTGCCTTCCTGCAACTGTTTAAAGTCTTCGCCATCCAGATAAGACGAATGAGGGTCTAGACCTGACAACATGCCGCGAATTGCGCTCTCCAGTAACTCCTTGTCCTCTACTGGTTCGACATAGTTGTTTTTTATTACGGTGAAGGTTTCGCTAAAAGTCCGTAATTCAACCAACGGCAAGGTGTTAGTGGTTTGTCCAGCTTCTGCCTGAGCGGTGGCGACAAGGTGCTCATTTATTAGTCCGCCAGCGGTAAAAGCCAACAATAAGAGAATCAAAATCGGGATGGGTCGCCGCATTACAGTTCCTGCAATTGTGGGCGAGGAGAAATTCCTGCGCCGGTTAAGTCGGTTAATTATGGTGGGCAAAGAGCGGGATTATATGCCGTTGTTCAATCCCGACACCACTTTGCCGGATTGGTGGGCTTTCCTTTATGGCGAATTTCAAAATAGAGACCGGATTCGGTTTCACCTCTGCCGTTACCAGCAGTGGCAATGACTTCACCCTGTTTAACCCAGTCCCCGCTGTCACGCTGGATTGTTTGATTGTGGCCATAGATGGTCATGTAGTTGTCGCCATGATCAATAATAATGAGCAGACCAAATCCACGCAGCCAATCCGCAAATGCTACTCGGCCAGCGTGGACGGCGTGGACTTTGCTACGGTTTGGGGTGTCGATCAATACCCCCTGCCAACTCAGGCGAGTACCCTGTTTTCTCTGTCCAAATCGATGTTTGATGCGTCCTGCCGCCGGCCAGTCGAGTGCGCCCCGTAAGGATGCGAAAGAGCGACCTGCAGAGTCGGGTACGTCAGTGAATGTTTGCTGGATGTCCGTCACCAGGTCAGCGAGGCGGGCCTCGTTTTTACGCATTTCGTTTAATTGTGACTGGTTATCCTGGTAATCAGCCTCCAGGCTGGCGAGTATGGTCGTTTGCTCACTGCGTCGCGCGGCAAGTGTTGCCTGTTGTACACTGATTTTATCCAGGGTTTCGCCAGCTTCCTGTTTGGTGGTTGCCAGCTGATTTTGGGTGGTTTGCAGCTCGGTGATCGCTGCTTTAAGGTCGGTGATTTCAGCGACGTGGGCATGCTGCAGATAGCCGTAGAAACTGAGCATGCGCTGTATGTCGGCTGGGTTCTGCTGATTTAATAGCAATTTAAGGTATTCCTGCTGACCGTTGAGATAGGCGCGGCGTACCAGATGACTGAGTAATTTTTTGTGTTTACCAAGCCTGTTTAGTTGTTCTGCCAGTCGTGTTTCCAACTGATTGATCTGCGCTTGCTCTACGCGGCTGCTCTGCTGCAAATCGGCGATGGTCGCACCCAGGTCATTAATCGCGCGATCCAATTTTTTTAATTGCTTATTCAGCTCTTTTTGCTGCTGTTTGTTTTTGGTTTGGGTGCGCTGAATTTTCTTGATTTGCCCGCGCACGGTTTCCAGCTTTTCTGTCGAGCTTTCTGGCTCGGCAGCGGCCAGCGGCAGGGCTTGCGGTGTTAAAAGCAGCAGGGTCAGAGCGAGGTAAACGGCCACTCGCGGCTGCGGCAGTTTCCAACCAGGACTGTTTGGCGACGGTCTCATCTCTGCGGGAAAACCTCTGATTATCCGTTTAGGCATAGGAAAATTAAAATATTGCGGCGCTGCATAACCAGGTGGAGGAGCGCGGGTCAACTGGAAAACTGCGAATCAAACGCGCATTATAGCGGCCCTTTTTTGTCCTAAAAAAGCGTGATGTGATTTGCAATGCGGGTGAAATGGACCCTAGCAAATCCGCCGTTGTCGTTTGGAGTTTGGAGAAGCTGTGGAATTTATTGTCGATAACTGGCTACTGTTTGCGGGTGTGGCGGTGGTGGTAGCGCTGCTATTAGCCATCGCCGGTGGTGCAAGCCTGGGTGGTCTTGCCCAGGCGACGCCAGCGCAAGTAGTGCAAATGATCAATCAGGAAAACGCAGTGGTGCTTGACCTGCGCAGTGAGGAGAAGTTTGCTGCGGAGCACCTGGCCGGTTCAAAGAATGTAACGGCTGAAAATTATGAAGCTGCGGTGCGAAAAATTAAAAAACCGGAGCAGCAGCCGGTGGTGTTGGTCAGCGAGCGTGGGGTCGCTACCGCGGCGCTGGCCAAGCAATTAAAACAGAGTGGAATTCAGCGCTTATTTGAGCTTAAAGGTGGTGTGTCGGGCTGGCGTGATGAGCAGCTGCCGCTGGAGAAATCCTGACGGCTACTCGCCAAATAGCGCGGTAGTGACGGGCCTAACCTGATTTGTGCTGGAGATTTATAATGTCAAAGAAAGTGATTATCTACACAGGTTCATTCTGTGGCTATTGTTCAGCGGCGTTGCGATTATTGAAAAGCAAAAACGTCAACTGGGAAGAGATTAAAGTGTCGAGCGCCCCCGATCTGCGGGCAGAGATGGAGCAGCGTAGCGGTCGTCACACCGTGCCACAGATATTTATCGGCGATCAACACGTGGGTGGTTACGATGATCTAGCTGATCTTGAGCAGCGTAGAGAACTTGACGCGATGTTGGCTTGATTTTCGCCGTACCGAAACCCAATTTAACCTAATAATTTAACTTCAGAGCAGGTTTTACAAATGACTGACGAACAAGCGGCTGAACAGGCTGAAACTCAATTTAATATTCGTAAAATCTATTTAAAGGACCTCTCCTTTGAATCGCCGCAGGCGCCGGGGGTTTTTCAGCAAACCACTTCGCCCCAAATTGATATCAATCTGACAACCGATTCACATCAGGTGGAAGAGGGAACCTACGAGGTGAGCATCACAATCACGATCACCGCGAAGGGTGAGGAGAAGCCGCTGTTTCTGGTAGAACTGGAGCAGGCGGGGATTTTTCAGATTGAAGGGGCCGCTGAAGACCAGTTGAAGTTTGCGCTCGGCGTGACCTGTCCCAATATTCTCTTTCCTTATGCGCGTCAGGTGATTTCTGAAACCACCGTGACCGGTGGCTTCCCGCCGTTGGTGATGTCACCGGTAAATTTCGAGCTACTCTATCGGCAAAAAACTCAGGCGGTGGTTGACCAACCACCTACTACTCATTGATTAAGGATGCCTTTAGCAGACGTATAGAACCCCGCTAAATGACAAGCAAAATTGCCGTATTAGGAGCAGGTTCATGGGGAACCGCGCTGGCTCTGGCGTTAGCGCGCAACGGTCACCAGGTCAGGCTCTGGTCGCACCGCGCTGAGCAGGTGATGGAAATGCAGGCGTTGTTGGGTAATCCGGCTTATTTGCCGGGTATTGTTTTCCCGCCAGGGTTAAATGCAGAGGGCGATCTGGCGGAGGTGATCGAATTTGCCGATCAGGTGTTAATTGCAGTTCCGAGCCATGCTTTTGGTCAGATTTGTCAGCAGTTACAGGGGATTATTGCAGGTGATCAGGGGATTGCCTGGGCAACCAAAGGTCTTGCTCCAGATACCCACCAGTTGTTACATGAATTGGTAAGCGAACTTCTCGGTGACCGGGAAATGGCAATGGTTTCCGGCCCCAGTTTTGCCAAAGAAGTGGCTCTACAGATGCCGACTGCTTTAACGGTGGCGGCCAACTCCCCGTCGTTTGCCGCTTTTTGGGCGGAACTACTGCACGGTGAAGGCATGCGCGCATACACCTCGACAGACCTGGTTGGGGTTGAGGTCTGTGGGGCGGTAAAAAATGTGCTGGCGATCGCAGCAGGTATTTCTGACGGCCTTGGTTTTGGTGCAAATGCGCGCGCAGCGCTGGTTACTCGTGGACTAGTGGAGATGCAGCGGTTTGGAGCCGCATTTGGAGCACAGCAGGAGACCTTTTTTGGCCTTGCCGGTTTGGGTGATCTGATGCTTACCTGTACCGACAACCAGTCTCGTAACCGCCGTGCCGGGCTTGGGCTGGCTAAGGGGTTGTCGCCAAAGGGCGTCGAGGTAGAAATTGGCCAGGTTGTTGAAGGGCTACGTTCGGTGGTCGAAGTACGTGCAATCGCCACCCAACGGCAAATCGATATGCCGATTACTGAACAGGTTTATCAGATTGTTCAACAAGGTGCGGACCCGTTGCTGGCGGTCAAATCACTGCTGGCGCGCCAACCTAAGGCGGAATAGCGGTTAACGCAGCCGCCGTATTTAGAGGCTGGGACTGCCGGCAAAACCGAGCTGACGCCATGCTTCATAGAGCGCAACCGCTGCCGCGTTTGAGAGGTTTAGAGAGCGACTTTGTGGTTGTTGCGGAATGCGTAGCCAGTGTTGCGTGGGGAGTTGATCAAGCAGGTCAATCGGCAGGCCGCGCGTTTCAGGGCCAAACAGAAGATAATCACCGGGTTGATAGGTGGCGTCGGTGTGCAGGCGGCTGCCGCGGGTTGTCAGCGCAAAGAGTCGTGCCGGGTTTTCGTTGGCAAGAAAAGCCTGCCAGTCGGCGTGTTTTTTAACGCTGGCCCATTCATGATAATCGAGACCAGCGCGGCGCAGGCGGCGATCATCAAGTTCAAAACCAAGGGGCTCGATTAAATGCAGTTGGGCGCCAGTATTTGCACACAGGCGGATGATATTGCCGCAGTTGGGCGGGATTTCCGGCTCATACAGGACAACATTTAACGGTGACGGGCTATGCGCCTGGACGGAAGAGATAACAGATGACAGAACAGAACTCCCTGGCGGTGGATTTTTGCGGTATTCAATTAACTAACCCGATAGTGCTGCTGTCCGGGTGCGTCGGCTTTGGTGAAGAGTACACGCGGATAGAGGGCTTTTCCAACCGCGATGTGGGTGCGATCTGCCTGAAAGGGACGACGCTGGAGCCGCGCCTGGGAAATCCTGTCCACCGGGTCTACGAAACTTCAGCGGGCATGCTCAACGCCATTGGCTTACAAAACCCCGGGGTTGACCACGTTGTGCGGGAAATTTTGCCGACGCTAGATTTCTCAGAAACCCGTTTTTTTGCCAATGCCTGTGGTTCCACCATTGACGACTATGTTGAGGTCGTACGTCGCTTCGACGACTCGCCGGTTGACGCTATTGAGCTGAATATCTCCTGTCCGAATGTGAAAGCCGGTGGTGCTGCGTTTGGTAATGACCCAGAGATATCCGCGCGAGTGGTGGAGGCGTGTCGAGCGGTGACCGGCAAGCCGCTGATTACCAAGCTATCGCCTAATCAGACAGATATTGCCGAAAACGCCCGTCGCTGCATCGACGCGGGAACCGATGCGTTTGCCGCGATAAACACGCTGATGGGAATGGCTGTCGATGTCGCCGGCCGAAAGCCAGTGCTGGGGAATGGTCAGGGCGGGTTGTCCGGCCCCGCGATCAAACCGGTAGCGCTATTGAAGGTCCATCAGGTTTATCAGGTCTGCCGCGAGCGCGGGATTCCGATTATCGGCCAGGGTGGGATAAGCAGCGGCGCCGATGCGATTGAATTTATGCTCACGGGTGCGAACCTGGTGGGTATCGGTACTGCTCTATTTTATGATCCGTTGATCTGCCCGCGGATCAGCGCAGAGATTGAGCAGTATAGTCAGCAAGTGGCCGCTGATACGCCACGGGACTGGGTTGGTCAGCTATCGCGTCCATGAGTTTTTAGTGTTTTAGCGGTGAGGTTGTTTGTGTGCCTTGCTATCGACCCGCGCGACCACCCATATATCGACCCTCGCTGCACCAGCTTTTTTTAATGTAATAGCAAGTTCCTGGGCAGTGCTGCCGGTCGTCATTACATCGTCAATCAGCGCCAAATGGCGGTGAGCAAGTGGCGTGGTGATGCTAAATGCCCCGCGCAGGTTTTTTCGCCGAGCGGCACCGGTTAAACCGGTTTGCGGTGTGGTGAATTTGTGGCGCTGGACTAAATTGGTTAGCAGGGGGCGATGAATTCTCTTCGCGAGCGGCCGGGCAATTTCCAGTGATTGGTTAAAACCCCGCTGTTTGATTCGCTGTTGATGTAACGGTATGGCGATCAAAGCTTCTGGTAACGGTTCGTT
>Ga0164318_10006157_pt1 | contig 11630 bp, 8 predicted proteins | sample GuaBasSedimGuay9_FD_113734 | JGI IMG/M metagenome (GOLD analysis project Ga0164318, IMG submission 113734) | Subseafloor sediment microbial communities from Guaymas Basin, Gulf of California, Mexico - Guay9, Core 4571-4, 0-3 cm | ecosystem: Environmental > Aquatic > Marine > Hydrothermal vents >... | reverse complement strand
CGAAGTGTTTATATTTTAGGAGTTTACTTTTCGCAAATGACTGAAATATAACACGAGCGTAACAAAGTTATTGGCTTTTCTTACTGACACTGCTAACTGCAGCAAGCTCATGGCCAAACATGCCAAGAACTAGGTTTACCTTATCCATATTCAAATTAGTTTTACCTTGCTCAATTTTTCTTACAACCGTAAGAGCAACACCAGCTCTTTGAGCAAACTCTTCTTGGGTTAAGTTTACTTCCTTTCGGCGATTTTTAACAAATTCTCCTATCGACTTCATTATATGTAATTAAATATAGTTTTGCAAAACCATACTAATTTATATGCATATACGTATATTTAATAGAATATAATTGAATTTATATGTTTTTACGTATAAATATATTTTCAAATAGATGTATAGGGCATTGGCTATTCAAATATTTTCATTCTCAATATAAAAAAACAATTCAATTTATTTATCGGTAATATGGAACTGTAATTGGTATTACTCACAAAAAGATGTCTGGATTCTATGATCCAATAGGCAATATCATAAATTAAAAAACCCTCATCAATCTGTTGATTGACAAGGGTTTTTGAATTTCAATTATGTGGTGCCACCCGGGATCGAACCAGGGACACATGGATTTTCAGTCCATTGCTCTACCTACTGAGCTATGGCACCAACAAAATTTGGAAGTGCAAAAGTACACTTTATTTTAATTTATCAAAAAAAAACTTAATTTTTTCTTAAAACTTGTAACATAGTTATATTTTTGCAGCCTAAGAAGTTGTATAAATTTCGTTTTTAGAATTTAGACAGCTTATTAAATGAGGTTATTTTAACTAAATGGTATTGCACGCGGTAGTGATTGCAGTGTTAGCTTGTTGAAATGCCGATGATGTTTTTGTTAGTTGGCGAATGCTGACGCAAGGAAGCACGTGCACAACTTACAAAACCACAATCGGCATAAAACAACTACAAACGAAAAGCGCGCTTACCTGCCGGAATAATTTCATGAAGGCAGGTTAAACCGCACAAAAAATAATATGAAACTTATTATTGACATAGGTAACACTTTTACTAAACTAGCAGTTTTTGACAAAGATGTTATAATAAGTTTTAGGACAATAGATAGAATTACGCCTGACAAACTTGATTTGATTTTAAAAGAGTACCCTCAAATAAGTTCTTCAATTATATCAAGTGTTGCTTTGCACGATATAAAACTAAACAATATCCTTAATAATAATGGCCTTTTTATTGAACTTGATCATAATACACCCGTTCCATTTATTAACAACTATGGCACACCTCACACTCTAGGAAAAGATAGAATTGCGATTGCTTCGGCAGCAACCCAAATGCATCCAAACGAGAATACTCTAATTATTGATGCTGGCACAAGCGTTACTTACGATATAATAACTCATAAAAATGAATATCTAGGCGGTGCTATTAGTCCTGGTTTAAGTATGAGATTAGAAGCGTTACATAATTTTACACACAAATTACCGTTAATTAATTTACCAAATAATGACGAAAAAATAGCACTTATTGGCAACTCAACAGAATTGTCAATTTTAAGTGGCGTTGTTAATGGACTAACTGCAGAAATGCAAAATATTATAAATCAGTACAGTAACTCGTTTTCACCCCTCAAAACTGTTATTAGCGGAGGTGATTATAAATATTTTGAAAAGCTAGTAAAAAGTAACATCTTTGCAGCACCTAATATTGTGGTTACTGGGTTAAAATGTATCCTTGATTTTAATGAGAAAAATTAAACTATATCTATTACTTGCTATTACTGTTTTGAGCATGAATACAATTGCACAAACAGGAATAAATTCGCCCTATTCGCGTTATGGGCTAGGGCAACTCAACGACAAAAATCTTAATGCTGCTTATATGGGCATGGGTGGTTTATCCATAGCCATACATGATCCTACGGCTTTAAATCCGGCAAACCCGGCTTCTTATGGTTCATTGGATTCTGCATCATTTTTATTTGAAATTGGAGTTGCGGGAAACCTCACAACCTTAAAAACAACTGCACTTTCAGAAAGTGGTTACGATGCAACATTAAGCTATATTTATGCAGGCTTCCCCATTACAAGATGGTGGAAATCAGGTATTGGAATAATGCCATATAGTAAAATTGGGTATAATATTGAAACCCTTACTGAAGTTGAAAACTTTAGTGATGTTGTTCAGTTATTTAATGGCGAAGGGGGATTAAATCAAGTATTTTGGGGAAACGGCTTTAATGTTTCAAAAAATCTTCGAGTAGGCGTTGATATTACTTACCTATTTGGGCAATCTTCGCGATCGAGTATGGTATACTATCCTGATTCAGTATTTATTTTTGGAACAAAGGTTGAAAGTAAAATTAGAGGAGGTGGATTTATTTTTGATTACGGAATTCAATACGATATAAATATAAACAAAACCACTCAAGCTACAATAGGAGTAACTTATGCAAACAACTTCAATTTAAATGCAACACGAAGTTACTTATCAAAAACACTAACCGGTGGGTTTGGCGATGAAGTAGAGAGTGTTAAAGATACAATTGAGTACATTACAGATAAAAAAGGTACTATGGTAATTCCTCAACGATTTGGAATTGGCTTTGCAGTAAAAAAAGAAGATAGATGGCTTATTGGTGTAGATTTTGAATGGCAAGACTGGGAAGAATTTGCCGTTTATGGTATTCCTGATACTCTTATAAATTCATTTCACGTAACACTTGGAGGTGAATTTATGCCAAAACACACTAATATATCATCATTATTTAAACGTATGACTTACCGGGGTGGAATTAGATATAATCAATCCTACTTAGATTTTGGAGGAACTCGCATTAATGAGTTTGGCATAAGTTTTGGTGTAGGATTCCCTATGAGAAAGTCGAAAACTGGACTTGAGTTAGGCGTTGAATTTGGAAAACGAGGAACAACTAAGAATTCATTAATTCAAGAAAACTTTATAAATATGTCGTTGGGCATATCAATACAAGAACACTGGTTTCATAAAAGAAGATATAAATAAAAATTAATTTAGATAAAGCACGATGAAGTTAAAAGCACTAATAATAGCACTAAGCATAATGACTGGAGCAATGTTATTTGCATCGACACCTAAAGAGTTACCTTTACAGGGAGATGATGGGTCAAAATATGGAACTGACAGTGTAACATGTGTAATGAATCTTTCTTTATACAGAGAGTTTTACAAACAATGGAAGGCTAGTAAATACAAAAACAGTTCGATAGATGATGCTTTAAAATCGTGGAGATTGGTTTATGACAACTGTCCTAGAGCTACTGAAAACATATATGTAGATGGAGTTAAGATGATTAGCTTTAGACTTAAAAAAGCAAAAGACCCTGTTGTTAAAGCGGGCCTTGTTGATACATTAATGACCATTTATGATCGTAGAATAGAATACTTCCCACTAAAACATAAATCAAAAAAACCACAAGAAGGTGCAATATTAGGAAGAAAAGGAGTTGATTTTTACAAATTAGATCCTGCAAAAAACTATATAGCAACATACGAAATACTTGGTAGAGCTATTGAACTTGACAAAGGAAATGCAAAAGGTCCTGTTTATGTTTACTACTTTAGGTCGATTACAAAAATGGCTCAAAAAGGCGATATTGATACTGCAGCGGTTGTTGATGCTTACGATATGATTAGCGATTATATTGATGATAACATATTAAAATATCAAAAAGCAAGCAAACAAAAACAGGTTGAAACATACAATAATATAAAAGGTAATATTGAAAATACATTTGAGCCATTTGCAAATTGTAAAGATTTGGTTAGAATTTATAAAAAGAAATACGACGTTGAGCCTGAGAATATTGACTTACTTAAGAAAATAACTAAACTTCTTGATAAAAAAGACTGTCAGGACTCTAAACTATATTTTGAAGCTACGGTTGCTCTTTATAAACTAGATCCAACACCTGAGTCGGCATACTTAATTGGCAAAATGATGCTTAAAGAAGAAAAGTATAATGAAGCTGTACCCTATTTAGAAGAAGCTATTAAAATGGAAAATGAATTAAGAGCTTACAAGGCATTAATTTTTCTTGCCGAAGATTATCAAGCACTTAATAAATTTGAAAAAGCTAGAATAATTGCTAAAAATGCAGCTAAATTAAACCCAACAGCAGGCAAACCATACATTATAATTGGCGACATGTATGCTGCAAGTGCTGGCAAATGCGGTAACGATGAGTTAACAAAAAAAGTGTCTTACTGGGCAGCTGTTGATAAGTATAAAAAAGCAAAATCGGTAGAGCCTGATTTAAGTGCATCAATGAACAAAAAGATTAATGCATACCAAAAGCATTTTCCACCAACCGAATTGTTATTTTTCCATAACTTAACTGAAGGAGACAGTTATAAAGTTGAATGTTGGATTAATGAAAATACAAAAATTAGAGCTGCAAAATAATATGTATACAATGAATGTTACCTAAAAAATAACACTTGTTTATATGGCAATAATAGTAATATTATAAACAATTAAATTAGTAACTGTGTTTAGAATATTAAAACTAACTAAAAGCATCATTATGGTAATAACCGTAATGATGCTTTTTTCTTGTGAAAACTCAATATCAAAGATTAAGGAAATAACTACCCAAGAAGATACACTTGCTGCTATTTCTACGTATAATATGATTTATGAACGATCAGACTCAGGTAATGTGCGAGTTAAGCTGGTTAGTAAATTAATGCTACGCTTTGGTGGAAATGATTCATACTCTGAATTTCCGGAAGGATTTGAAATTACTTTTTTTGATAAAAGTGGGGAGGAAACATCAACTATAACAGCAAATTATGGCATAACATACGATAAACGAAAGTTTATGAATGCACGTGATAACGTTATTATTAAAAACTTTGACACCAATGAAGAATTATTTACAGAAAATCTTGTGTGGGATCAAAAAAAGAAAATAATAAGGTCGAATACTTTTGTAAAACTAGTAAAACCAGATAAAATTATTTTTGGTGATAGCATGTGGGCAAATGAAGCTTTTACTAAATATGAAATATATAATATGAAAGGTGAGTTTGAAATTGATGAAGGTGATGAGTGAAATGTAATTATATAATGATACAATGGTTTAATGATATAATGATACAATGACAACGATAATAAACAAATCACCAGTATAATAAACCTAAAATGCTTTAATGAAATTTACCGTTTACAATTCCATATTACTGATAATGAATGATATGAAGAATGAAATAATTATTACTATTTTTACATTTTCGTAGCATATGAGCACAAGCGGTTTAATAATAATAATTACATTAATTCTATCTGGTTTCTTTTCAGGAATGGAAATTGCATTTGTTAGTTCAAATAGGCTTATGCAAGAGCTAGATATTAAACGAAAAATAATACCCGCTCGTATTCTATCAGTATTTTATAATAACCCTTCTAGATTTATAGGGGCATTACTACTAGGTAATAATATTTCACTTGTTATTTATGGTATAGCAACCGCAAAATTAATCGAACCAATTATAGCGAACCTATTACCACCATCGTTATCTTCTGAGTACATCATACTTCTTATTCAAACAATTGTATCAACACTATTAATTCTTATTGTAGCTGAATTTATTCCCAAGGTATTATTTAGGATAAGCCCCAACGCAATACTGAAGGTATTCGCAATACCAGTTTGGATATTCTATTACGCCTTTTACCCAATAATATTAATATACATTGGAATATCAGAAATTATTATTAAAAATATTTTTAGAGTTAAATTAATTAATAGCTCATATTCATTTAGTGCAATCGACCTTGAAGAATATGTAAAAGATTCACTTACTGATAATGAACAGGGAGATGAAATAAATCAAGAAATTCAAATGATTCAAAATGCAATTGATTTTAAACATATTAAATTGCGCGAATGCATGATTCCTCGTACAAGTATCAAAGCACTTGAAATTAATAAAGACATGAGTGAATTTCGGGAATTATTAATTGAAACGGGGCATTCAAAAATTTTTATTTTCAAAGATTCAATTGACCAGATTATTGGCTACGTACATGTATTTGATTTGTTTAAAAACCCAAAATCTATTAAAGATATAATACATAAAATTGATACTTATCCCGAAACAACAACTGCAAAAGAATTATTACATAATTTTATAAAAAATCATAAAAATACAGCCGTTGTACTTGATGAATTTGGTGGCACATCAGGAATAGTAACAATGGAAGACCTAATTGAAGAAATATTTGGTGAGATTCAAGACGAACATGATAAAAATGAAGAAACTGAAAAAAAAATATCTGATAATACATTTGTCTTCTCAGCAAGTCTTGAAATAGATTACTTAAATGAAAAATATAAATTCAACATTCCTGTATTGGACAACTATGAAACACTTGCCGGATTTATTATTTACAATCACGAGAGTATTCCTGTAATTAATCAGAAAATAATTATTAATAATTATTCGTTTACAATAATAAAATCAAGTGGTAATCGTCTTGATGAAGTAAAAATGGAAATTAAAGCACCCTAATTTCAAAGCAAGCTGTTAACAATGCCATTTTGGAATTATATTTGCATGAAATTGTGAAACACCTGTGATTATTATATCAATTGATAAAAGATAAAACATTATATATTATAAATCAATCGTCATCATTATTCTTTATAAGAACTTGGGTACTATTGATATGTTTCATGCCTATTAATTTTGCCATAGGTTCCACATATACAGCGTTTATAACCACCCCTGATACTATTAGCAAACAAGAATCTGACTCTGCAACACTTCAAATAGCTGACACTCTACTGTATAATGATACCATAATTGGAGATACCATAATTACTACAAGTATAACAGGCGACACTGTTATTGACGAAAATATAAATCGTACACGAATTGAAGCCAAAGTTGAAAGATATGCCAGAGATTCAATCGTACAGGATATTACCAATAGAAAAGTATTTTTATTCGGAGATGCAATAATCAACTACGAAGACATTACTCTAAAAGCTAACTACATTGAAATAGACTTGCTAACGAACACAGTTTTTGCTGCCGGTACCGAAGACTCAACAGGAAAAATGAGTGGATTACCAGAATTCACTCAGGCTGATCAAGTATTCAAGTCGAAAACAATGACTTACAATTTTAGCACAAAAAAAGGATTAATAACAAGCGTTGTTACCGAAGATGGCAATGGATTTTTACACGGTGAAAAAGTAAAAAAACTAAACGACAACACTATAAACCTATTAAGAGGCACTTATACTACTTGTAATTTAGAAGAAAACCCCCATTTTGGCTTTAAATTTAAAAAAGCACGCGTTATTCCCGACTCAAAAATTGTAACCGGTCCTGCATATATGGAAATTGAAGGTATGCCAACACCTCTAGGGCTGCCTTTTGGATTTTTCCCAAATAAAACTGGTCAAACTTCAGGTATTATTATACCAACATACGGTGAATATACAAATAGAGGTTTTTACCTCGAAAATGGTGGATATTATTGGGCAATTAATGAATATATGGATTTTAAAATACTTGGCGACATATACTCAAGAGGAGGATGGGGAGTAAAACCCAGCTTTAGATATGCAAAACGATATAGATACAGTGGCGGCATTAATTTGGGATATGCAGAAAACGTTGCAGGCACAAAAGGGGCTCCTGATTACTCTAAAACTGTTGATTTTAATATTAAATGGAGACATCAACAAGACCCAAAGGCGCGACCAAATAGCAATTTTTCGGCAAATGTTAATATTATTAGTGCAAATTATGTAAAATACAATGTTGTATCAGCCGAAGAATATTTATCAAATCAATTCCAATCAAGTATTGCTTACCAAACCAATTGGAAAGGGAAATATTACCTAACAATAAATGGAAGCCACAGCCAAAACACTAAAACCCACGCTGTTGATATAAATCTACCAGAAGTAACATTTACTGTAAATAGATTTTATCCACTCAGAAAAGAAGGCGGTAAAAAACGATTCTACGACGACTTGAGTATTTCTTACTCTATGAATTCTAAAAGCACTATCAACACTATCGATTCTGTTCTTTTTGATCAATCTACTCTTGATAATAATTGGCAAGCCGGAGCAATACATAAAATGCCAATTAGCCTACCATTAAAGGTGCTAAAACATTTTACATTAAGCAATAGCATTAACATTACTGACAGAATGTACAGCAGAAGTATAAATAGATACTGGGAAAGTGATACTACATATACCGGAAGCGATACTTTAATACCAGGTGTTAGAACTGATACAATTGCAGGTTTTAGAAATTCGCTGGATTATAGTTTTAGCACTTCATTATCCACAAAACTTTTTGGAATGGTAGCCTTTAAAAATGGACCAGTAAGAGCTATTAGGCATGTACTTACTCCAAGTGTAAATTTTTCATACACTCCTGATTTTGGCAATGAAAATCTAGGCTATTATGGTAGCTACATTGATGGAAATACTGGTAAAGAAATTACCTATTCTTATTTTGAAGGAAACCCTTATGGGACACCACCAGGCCAGAAATCAGGAAGGGTTGGGCTAACTTTAGCTAATAACCTTGAGATAAAAGTGCCATCAAAAAAAGATACAATAACAGGAATGAAAAAGGTAAAGCTAATCGAAAACTTTACCATTTCAGGTAATTACGATCTATCGAGGGATTCGCTAAACATGTCGATGATTACTATGTCGGGTAGGACAACTCTGTGGAAAAATTTCACCATTCAGTATGGTTCTGTTTGGGATCCTTATGCAAGCGACTCTGCCGGCAATAGAATAAACAAATACGAATGGCAGGTTAATCGTAAACTGCTTCGCCTTGACAATACATCATGGCGATTAAGCTTTGGGTACAAATTTGGAGATAAAGATTTTAAAAAGGCAGAAAAAACAGAAGATATTTCAGACGATGCTCTTGATGATATCAATAGTAATATTGATAATTTTGTTGACTGGAATATTCCATGGTCATTTAGTTTTAATTACAATTTTTCATATACCAGTAAATTGGATTATATTAATTTTGTTTCAGTACCTGAAGAAACAATTGTACAAACTCTTTCAATAAATGGACAAATAAACATAACTCCAAAATGGAAATTTACATTTAATTCAGGATGGGATTTCACTCAAAATAAATTGTCATATACTTCAGTTAATGTTTATCGTGATTTACATTGCTGGGAAATGCGCTTTAGCTGGATTCCTATTGGATCAAGAAAAAGTTGGAACTTTTCAATAAATGTAAAAGCTTCAATGCTACAAGATTTAAAACTTAACAAGAAGAAAGATTTTAGAGATTATTATTAATTATAGAGTATTTAATCGGTTTTAGAAAAATAAACAAATGAAAATACCAATCATTAAGGTTCTAATTATTGTATTTCTGTACAGCTACTCATCGGCATTTTGCCAACAAACGGATCTCGAAAATAGCAACCTGTCCGAAAACATAAAAAGTATAAGAGAAACAACATATTCTACTCCAGTACATGGTGCCAATATTGGAAAAAAAACAATTACAACCGACAATTATACCATATATACCTCTGAAGGCTACAAACAAAAAACATCAGAATATAAAAATGGGGTACTATTTGCATACACACTCTACAATTACAATCAAAACAATATAAAGATTAGTAGCTATGAGTACAATGCTAACAACAGCCTTTATTTAACCATCGTCTATAAAAGTAATGAAAAAGGAACCGAAATAAAGGCATACTTTAATAGAGAATTACAAAAAACATACGACGACCAAAGGCAGTCAATAGAAGTAGAATACGAAACGTACTACAGCAAACTATTTACAAGTATACTTTATAAAATGGATTTTAAAGGATTTATACTTGAAGAAAAATATTTTTCAGAAGATAGTGTCCAACTTCACAAGTACATGTACAAGTATGATTATAAACATAACAGAGTTGAGGTAAAATACTACAATTCAAGTGGGAATGTATCGTGGAGAAAAAAAATAAAATATGATTCAGATGGTAATATTGCTGAGATTAAACTCTTTGAAAGCAATAGAATTGCCATAATTTCAAAATTTACTTATGAATTTGACCCACATAAGAATTGGATAACACGTGAAGAAACCAGAAAACTTTACGACAATTTCTTTTCAGATAATCTTAATGACAATACTGTTATTACCAAGCGTAAAATAGAATATTATTAGATTTATCTGTGCATAAATAAAAAAAAGTATTACATTTACACCCGAAGAAAGAATTGAAAACACTTTTTTCGAGTGAGCAAGCAACTATTTAATATTTCTTTTTTGTATTTTCTGAATTATGTATGTTGGCATTCTAACAAAATGGTAATTATCAAAAATGAGGAGGTACAGCCATGTAAGGAGGTACTATTATGAAACAAATGACAGCAAAATTACATTTTGCAATTATAGCTTTGCAAAATCAGAATAAGTTAAACACAAAACTCATAATATTTTTATTTTTCTTAATATTTTACTCTAACACTACTTTTTCGCAGGTTGGTATACTAACTGACACTCCTCATGCATCTTCAGCACTTGAAATTGAATCAACTGATAAAGGGATTCTCATCCCAAGAATAACTCTTACAAATGACTTATCTAGCCCAAGTCCAATAAGCTCTCCTGCAATAGGCTTATTAATATTCAATTCCGGAGCAAATCAACCCTTAGGATTTTACTACTGGGGCGGATCAAGCTGGGTATCAACATCATTTTCAACTACTAACTGGAATATTTACGGTAACTCATCCACATCCACACAAGATAATTTTCTAGGAACAACTGATGATCAGGATTTTGCAATACGAACAAATGATAATGAAAGAATGAGAATAGAATCTGACGGACAAATCATGATTGGCTCAACTACTCCATTTTACGATTCTGACTTGTTTACAGTTCAAGGAAATGCTACCCAATACTCAGCAATTAATGCATACTCACCTAACGGGTATGGAGTTTTTTCGCAGGCTGGATCAATTGGCTTTTTAGGAAAAGTAGATTACGAACAAGGTTTTGCGCTTTGGGCAGAAAATGAGGATATTAATGGGTATGGTGCAATAATTATGGGTAGTAATTCTGGAGCATATACCTTAAACAGTCATTCAGTTGCTCTTTCAGCACATGGATCTGATGGTATTTTTTGTGTTGGGCACTCAGCAAATGGTATTGGTATAATTGCAGGAGGAAATAATTCTAGTAGTATTTCAATTATTACAGATGGTGCAGGAGGTGCATTTACAGGATATCATGGAATCTATGGGAAAGCTACAAATAGTTCTTCAGGCGTTGGCATTATAGGTGTTGGCAACAACCAAAGTACTTATCATACAAATTCCAGTGGAAGCGGTGGTGCTTTTACAGGATATCATGGTTCCTTTTCTTATTCAACAACTTCGTCCAACGGAACTGGCGTAATTGGAATTGGAAACAACGGTTCCTATTATTTATTGGCAAATGGTAGTGGAGGTGCTTTTACAGGAAGTCTTACAGGAGTTGCCGGATGGTCAACCAGCTCAGGGGGTTATGGTGTTTACGGAAAATCTATGGTAGGGGGTTATGGTGT